>Ga0268246_10000204_pt1 | contig 35235 bp, 38 predicted proteins | sample AgamicOrSfe_FD_200242 | JGI IMG/M metagenome (GOLD analysis project Ga0268246, IMG submission 200242) | Agave microbial communities from Guanajuato, Mexico - Or.Sf.e (v2) (version 2) | ecosystem: Host-associated > Plants > Phyllosphere > Phylloplane/Leaf | place: Guanajuato, Mexico | collected...
GTATATAGATATAATCTTTGTATGTAAAGGTTTTACTATAATCAATAATAAGATGAATATAATAGCTATACAATAAATAATAGACTGCTGATGGCCTACACAGTGGTCTAATAAAGCTACAGTAAGACTAGCGTTGTACGTGCCACTTATTTTGTCAACCGCGAGGCTATGTTCCAACGCTTATTACCTGCAAATATGAGCATCATGGATGTTGTGATCAGCTCGCGTTACAAGGTTATCGTGATCGATTGGGTCCTTGACAATGGATGATTCATGTTGCTAGCTGTGGAAGCTGAATCCAGCCCCTCTCGCAAACAAGATGTAGAAAGTGCAAGCAAGTTCGTGGAAGTAAACCCTGGCATACATATTGTGACACATAACTCTGCGTACCGCCTAGCTCAGAAGCCGCCCTACCGTGAAAAAAGGGATATATATCATGTCGATTGCGTTCGTCCCAACGAGCAGTGATCTGGTGTAGTGGTCACTGCTCCAGTGGCTGTGATGTGTTATCGGCACACTTCTCTCGGCTTCACAGCCACGTTCGAGTCCGGGTTCGAACCCTGACGCAACCGACATAACGCAAACTATCCGATTCAGGAGAGTTTGGTTACTCTCGCCCTGCACGACTGGGCGAGAGGTTTGTTTTGCTTCTTTTGCTTGATGACTTCTGTGGCTCGATTTTGCAGTATACAAGTCAAGTCGACTGCCGATCATGCGCAGACTGAATTGTTGAGACAGTCGTCCATGGCCCTCTGCTTAGCGAAGCCTTAGACGCACCGCAGCCAGCTTTACTACGGTAGTGCCCTCGTCTTTCCTAGTCATCATTGTTTGATGGACAGCAGTTTCGATGCACACTCTGCGCGCCATGTAGAGAGAAGTTGATATGAGATAGGACAAACCTCATCGCGCACTAGTGCTTACCGTCTAGGAATGGGACTGATGATTTCCTACACGGCCGCGAACTTGGTGTTGCTTGAAAGTACTGTACGTTGCAGATATTTGCACGTATGGTACTACTAACCGGCTCTAATGGAAGACTTCGCAACATACCGTTCGATGCTACGTTTCCGCAGGGGCCCCGAATACTGCTCGACACTGATGTGACACTGTCGTGCTGGCTGTAGTCGAGCAGATGTCGAAGGCAAATCAAGTAGAGAGTGATCGGTGAGAGGAAAGTCGAAGTGAAAGTGATGTTCAAAAAACCTGGAGCCGAAGTGAAAGGGCAGCTGGGATTTACGTGACAGCATCTTCATCAGGACTAGCGCCGCGGAGTCTCCAGAGCCTAATTCGGAATCTTGGAAGTTGTTTTGATTATTAGCCGCAGGTCGGATGGCGGGGCAGCTCAGCATCATGTGAAGAAAGAGATAGTACCAGTGATAACCGTCTGTTCGGCCAAGATCATTACGAGCAACACCTAACATGGACAAATCTATATCGACCTCGCGGGCCAAAGCCAGCAGAAAGTCGATCGATTCGAATAGCAACGATAAATCCCCAAACTCAACCCTGCCAATTCGCAGTGAGCGCCCACCGAAACCGAAACGGCAGAGCTCCGCTACATCAACAACGCGCTCGAAAAAACCTCGACTGAAACCCGGTGTAAGCAGGAGAAGCAGCAGTGTCAGCCCGAAGCTCTTACAACCTCCTGCGACTGACGATGTAGCCGTCACCTCGGGCGATGAAAGCAACTATCCCGAGTCGCTGCTTGGTGACAACAGAACACCGACCAAGTCTAGGCTTATTCGAGAGGGTGAGTCCGACTTGTCGCCTCTCAAAAAGCCATCATGGGTTGTACGGCACAGGATATATCTCGACAATGCGCTACTGTCGACCACGACATCAACGCAACGAGCAGGCTACCACAAGTTCCCGGACTTTCTTCTTCGCGAGCAGATCGAGACACGATTGTACTCGGCACAAAACGGACATGATGCACACTTCGCTACCAGGCACGCCGTACTCAGGTTTTGGCGCAGGGATGGAAGCCTCGGTGAGAAATGGATGGACAAGGACTATGGCGGAGAGCGCGAGCATGAATTTGCGATGGAGAACATGAACGACTGGACCATTCTACATCTTGCAATGGGTGGTGAAGAACAAACCATCGAGAACCTCGATGGTGAAGAGCTGGTCAAAGAAGATGCAGCAGAAGACCGGCCAAAAGACGAAACCATGAGTGACGATCTTCCTGCGGCTGTGGTGGTTGAGGATGTGGACGCAAAGGAAGATGACCAGACCCCGGAGCAGGACGGGTCAGGAGTCTACCCAACCATGGACATTACTTCGCACTATCTTTCATCGTACTTTGACGCCCGCAATATCTCGTCTGCGCCAGGCAACGCATCATCGACACACAGCGGCGAAGGAAAGGGCGACGGAGAAGACGAAGACGAAGAGGAGATGCCAACATATCACTGGGTCGAGGAAAGGCGACGAGATCTTGAGCACCAGTTACGGTCGTACTACCACTGCACATTACCCCACTGCTACAACAGAGGTGGCACTTGTCTAGTCCCAGGAGCACAGCATCTCCACGTCGGTGTCAAGGATCTGACAGACTGGAGTCAACAAATTGCCCATGCCAACCGCTCGATCGCGGCGACGACACTCCATCTTGCAGCCAAGCTTATCGACGATCAAACGAGGGCACAGGATGAACGTCTTGCGGATATCGGTCGTGAGAGAGACGATGAAGATGATCTAGGATTGACGATGGAGGTGCATCCTATTTTGGAAGAGATGAGGCCGTCTAAAGGTGATGCTGTGGATCTGGATCCTCTAGATTGAGCTGTTGATGTTTTGACACGATAGCCTTGTAACCACAGCTTTGTACTTTGATTTGTGACCATGATTTATGCCATAGTAGAATAAATACCGCTGGTCGGACTCTTCATCTCTGCGGTTATGTGATGCATCGTGTTTCCGTCGCGCGATCCAACATCTCTTCGACGGATGCTGAACTTTTATAGCATCTCGGCACCGGCGAACAGCACAAGTGATGGTTCTTCCCCAATTCAGGCCGGAGGGGTCAGATTCACCCCCCACGTTGCTCCACACCACGTGCATTCAGCCGGGGATCGGCATTTTACCCGCTCGATACAATCACATGGGGAAGGACATTAACAACTGGTGCCGTGCGAACCACCGATTGCCATGGGAAGGCCCTCAATAAATACGCGGTCTACCCCGTGGAGGGGATGCTTCCAAACACCCCTTCGTGACTTTTCCTTATCTCACATTTCTGTACATACATCATGGCGACTGGTTTCTTGAAAGTACAAGGCGACAAGGTCGTTGACGGCCACGGCAATCCTATCATCTTGCGCGGTTCTGCATTGGGAGGATGGATGAAGTGAGTCCACGTCGTCGACATGGTAGACCCTATCAATACTGATATATGAAACCTCAGCATGGAGAACTTCATTACTGTCAGTACATCTGATGGCCACCATAGCACTCATCTAACTATATCAGGGCTACCCAGGTATGGAGTCACAACATCGCGCTTCCATGCTCAAAGTACTGGGCAAGGAGAAGTACGAGTTCTTCTTTGACAAGTGGCTGGAGTACTTTTTCACCGAAAAAGATGCCGAATTCTTCGCCAGCAAAGGTCTTAACTGCTTGCGTCTTCCGTTCAACTACCGCCATTTCGAGGATGACATGAACCCAAGAGTGCTGAAGACCGAGGGTTTCAAGCATCTTGACAGAGTTGTCGACATTGTACGTGATCCAGTTTGTAGCGTAAGTAAACCTTCTGACACTCCATCAGTGCGCGAAGTACAAGATCTACACAATTCTGGACCTCCACACAGCGCCTGGCGGTCAGAACCCCGACTGGCACTCGGACAACGTTACTAATTACGCCGCTTTCTGGGACCACAAGGATCACCAAGATCGTGTCATCTGGCTCTGGAGAGAGATCGCCAAACGGTACAAGGACAATGCCTGGGTAGCCGGCTACAACCCAATTAACGAGCCATGCGATCCTCTCCACCATCGTCTACCAGCCTTCTATGATCGCATTGAGCCGGCCATCAGAGAAATCGACCCTCACCACATCCTTTGGCTGGACGGAAACACATTCGCTATGGAGTGGAAGCACTTCGACAAGCCGCTCCCTAACTCGGTGTATGCTCTTCACGATTACTCTGTAAGTATCTTCACCGGATGAGGGGACTCTGACTGACGGTGGCAGACCATGGGATTCCCAAAGGGAGAGTTCTACGAGGGCAAGGAGGAGCAGAACAGCAAGCTCGAGCGACAGTTCACCCGCAAGGCCGAGGTCATGTACAGACTAGGCACCCCGATCTGGAACGGAGAGTTCGGTCCAGTATATGCTCAGTCGGACATGGACGCCAATACCGAGGAAGTCAACAACAAGCGTTTTGCCCTCCTCGACCAACAACTCACGATCTACGACAAGTACCAGATCCACTGGAGTATTTGGCTGTACAAGGACATTGGCTTCCAGGGTATGGTCCACGTCGACCCCAAGTCAAAGTGGCTCAAGACCATTGCCCCCTTCCTGAAGAAGAAGCGCGCTTACCAGCTCGACGCCTGGGGACGCTACCCAAGCAAGCAGGTCGAGGATGTCATCAACCCTCTCGTCGAATGGATCCAGAAGGTCGCGCCTACCAGTGACGACCAATACCCAACTCCATGGCAAACCGAGCGCCAGATCACCCGTCTGATCAACCAGATTTGGCTCAGTACTTGCATGTCTGATGAGTTCGCCGAGCAGTTCAGGGATATGAGCTTTGACGATTTGGAGGCTTGCGCGAAGAGTTTCCACTTCGACGAATGTATCCAGAGGGAGGGACTGAACAAGGCTTTGGAGGCTCACTCGAAGGCTCCGGAACTTACCATCGATACACAAAGACCACCAAATCTTTGGTTGGAGAGCAAGAAGGGTGCTGACGAGGAATTGGATCTTCACTAGTGGGTATGTCTCGACATTCTTGATACAACTCATAATTTGATTGAAGCGTACTTTGCTGCCCATGTTGAGTTTCACCTCACTTCACTTCACTTCACTCCATTCCTGTCTCGTTCAGTCTGCGCACGTGGGTGTCTGCCATGCCCCACTTCACGGATGCCTACAGGTGGGCTCGATTATATCAGCTGCTGTGTCTCTCCGTTCCCACCCCAAATCCCTTTCTTTTGCTTCCTCACACAGCTTCTTCACCCTTGCCGCACCGTCTTTGAGGATCAAGATATCACACTACCCCTTTGCCATGGAATCGCCCACATCAGGCCCGTGTGCTTACTGCGACTGTCCTGGAAGAAGCTTGAAGTGCGGTCTTTGTGCTGATGCACCCACCAAAGACCTCAAGCGCACTCGCACTACCTTCTTCTGCGACGAAAAATGCAAGAGCGAGATCTGAGAGAGCCACCAGGAGGACACATGCAAAGCTGGCAGTACTCGCAAAGCCCTCAAGCTGTTTGCCGACACTCTGCAAAAGGCGTGGCTCATTATTCGCAAACAGTCGTCTACTTTCGTCCTGCTCAGAGTCCTTCAAGTGTCTCCCAAAGAACTTCATGTCTACACAGGCGGCCCGTCGAGCGCGCCAGCTGCCACGCCTGGCCTTATAATTCACCCACTACCGGACCATATCTGGACGACGCTCAGCAGCAATGACCGTGCTGCCATGCTTACCGCTTGCACTCGCTTTGATGCTCTTGTGCATTGCGACGCCATGTTGAAAGCTTATATTGCAGGTCAACCTTCCAATTGTCCGTGGTACCCAAGTCAGCCCGCTAATTTTCATAGGCCTTTGCGAACGAATCGAAGAGGTGATGGTCGTCGTAAAGAATCCGGATCGCCATGTCACCGTGATAGATCACTACGGTGTTGCCGAAACGAACGACCAATATGGTGTACTCAAAGTTACACTCAAAAACGGTGCCGGTCAATTCATCGTCGACTTTTCTGGCGCTCAGTTCGGATTTTACGATGCCCTTGTGCCTTTCCAGACCTTTTGCGAACGTCACGTACACAACGACAGCTTCACCAGGAAATGGGGTAGAGCAGGATGGGACAAATATGAGCAGCTGTGTGTCTACAATGGTCCGGTTCCACCAGCCATGACCACCAGAGTACCTGCCATCATCCCCAACCGTTCTGGCTACATCTTCGAGTCAGAGTTGATGTCACTCATGAACATGGTCATGAGAGCTCATGGCTCCCTCGCAACTATGACCCCGGAGAAGGTTCATCAGATCACCACTTCAGACATCGAATGGCAGAAACGCTTCTTGACAAGCGTCGAAGTCGGTATCAGACGCGCAGCCCAGGAAGCCGATGGACGTGCCGAAACACTGGCGGCAGAGAGCATGATGAAGTTCATGAGAAACCCTCGCGAGTGTCCACCTTTTCGCGGATACGGGGACTTTCTCTCATACGACGGAAGCGGCAGTCGTCCGACTTCTTGAACGAGTTCAGCGAGACCAAACGAACGAATGAGGTCTAAGACTGCCAATTGATGATGATGAAGGTGGAGATGATGATGGTGATAACGATAAACGAATGGAAGACGGACGACGAATGCTCATTAAGCAGAGAGAAGTAGTTAGCGTCTTAAACCTCAATCGACATGGTATTTCCTTCAGTTCAAGTAGCAAAAACAGAGATTGATTTCCATCGACTTCCTTTCGATACCGAGCCCTGCGCCACGTGAGTGCAAACGACCTCCGAACGCGACACCGTGCACTCGAGCCCTTACCAACGCGAGGTGAAACAAACAAATACTCCCAGTAAATTTTCCCTGCTTCTCGCAACATATCACAAACGCAGAACACAATCCACCTTGCTCTTCTACACGAAGATAATCGCAGCTCTTTCCTTCTCACTTCTTTCTCGATGACAATCTCTGCCACCTTCACGAATATCGCCCAATTTTGAAACAAGAAAGAGCGACCTACAATCACAAACCTTGAGCTTGGGTCGACGCAAGCCTGATCTCGCGATCCTCATCTTAATCTCAGTTCAATACCACCACAATGATCTCGCGACCACTTCCAATCCTGACCGCCACAACAAGGAGCGACAGACACCTTTCTTGCACAACAAAACCACCAGCCTGCACTTACTGCGCCCGCCCAAAGGCAACGTTTGCTTGCACAAAATGCGCCCGCATGCCCACCTCTTCACTCAAGGATACAAGCAGCACCTTCTACTGTAACGAAGCCTGCCGCCATGCCGATCACAAATCGCACCACCAAACATGTAGCGCGGCACAAGCGCGGTCGAAGATGTTGTCGCTCGCTCCCATCATTGAAGAGACATTCTGCATCTACCGGCAACTTACCTTCCCCGACGCGGCATTTGCGGTAGACTCCGAGACCGACGACACTGGAAACCAGGTTGCAGAAGTCTACGTCTACCTGGACAAAGCTGAGAACGCGAAGAAGGCAAGAGAAGGAGGGAGATTACCGCTGCTTGAGAATGGCTTTTGGGAGGATCTGGGGAGTGAAAAGAAAGCGATCGTACTGGGCCTCAGGTTTTCTGGTGGAGCGAACGCTGTGGTCGGACTACTCGTCAAGCATCTTCTGAAGTGTAAGTGTGCGCAGTCCTCGTTGTTCTTCAATTGACCTCACCAACGGCGAGGTTGATGAGGGAGGTCCGTCGACAAGATCTTGCTGACAATATGAAGCCCTTTGCAGAGACATCAAGAGGATCGTCTTTACAGTCAGAGACCCTCCGCTCAAGGCTTCCAGAATATTTGAGGGTGAGATCGAAGACGAATTGTTGGTCCACGAGATCATCAAGTTCAAGATCAGGAACAGCGGTGAAGAATACGCGCTCGACCTCACAGGAGCGCAGTGGGGATGGCACGATTTCGTGGTGCCATGGTCGGTCGTGACGGAGCGCATGGAGAAGAGGAGCGACCACCAGCATGACCTACGAAGCGTCGACGAGTACTTCGGCAACCGCGTCGTGGAAGGTGTGCGGGATGGAGAAGCCTCCGAAACATGGGAACTGAATATCGCTAAGCACTTCAACGACGCCCTGCAGAAGAGGTTCGAAGAGGAGAAGAGAAGGGCGGAGGAAGCCAGGAAGAAAGCGAAGCGCAAAGGATCTACCAGTGACGAGTTGCCAGAAGAGCCGGAGGAAGAGGTGGAGCCACTACTGCCACTCATGGAATGGATACCCAAGGCTGTCCGGGAGGCTTTGGATCTTGCGGAGATGAAGTTTGCTACAAGGATGAAGAGAGCGGCCGACAAAGTGACTACGGGTTGAAAAGATGGCGGCAAGATGCAAGACATAGTCGCACCTGGTATTCTGACAAATAGTAATGATCATCAGTTTTCCTAAGAATCTCAGCAGTGGACCAATACACTATATCTCGTCTGAGAAGTCAAGCCCCATGACGTTGAGCGAGCTGATGAGGGAGTCGCTTTCGTTCCATCCTTCAATAAAATGACACAATTTGAATTTGTAGAGCTGTTGCTACCTTCGTCTTAGCAATCGATTCTGCTTCAACGATAATCATCAGCCATCTTCTATGGCCGCTTCCACATGATCGTGTTATCGAGCGCCCAAACGAAAGGTCCACTTGATGGAAAGTGAGTCCGATCAGGTCACGACTACGACATAAAAGGAGCGATAAACTGAGAGTGAGCTCGAGTAGAATGCCTCGGTGAGAACAGAATCCTTCCTATACCATCGGTTAAATCTCGGTTGATTTATCACCTCCATGCATCGATGACCTCGAATCATCGCAAGAATAGCAGTAACACGCGACCGGGAGGTCACTGTGCAGCAGAAGAGACATTTAAACGCGTTGATTGACCAGGCGGAAGTGCTAGCATGGCGAAAAATATCTTAGAACAACTTTGACACCTTCTTTGACGCGACAAACCGATGACCCGCGCACGGCATTAAAACGAAAAGGCAGGTCATGGCCGAGTATCATATCATGTACGACCCGTTCAACAGCAGTGACCTCTGGAAGCCTTCTGTCTTCGACACGTATCAAGCAGATACCAGCCTCTTCGATATAGAAGACCTCAATGACACCTCCATTTCCCCAGCTTTCAGACTACAACAACTTCAGCTCACCGATGCTTTCTCAATACCAGAGCTAGACAACTTCACATTCGGTGACCTGGACGATGTCAGCCTTGCGATCGAGCCTCAGAAGTTAGCAAGAGACAATGTCTTCGCAGTGTCTGATCCCGAAGGTAGCGATATCTGGAGCCTGGATCTGGACAAGGAAGAAGCAAGGAAACCACGGCTGAGGACATGGGAAGCATTTCTGAACCCTGAGGAGGAGCAAGAGGAGGGTCACTCGTACATATCTGAAGCGGGACCTTCAGTATGGGATGCTATCTTGGAAGAGAAGGCTGCGGAGCCGGAGACAATCCTGCAGCCAGCCATTGTCATGAAGTCTCTCGCTCTTCTGGGCCAAGGTCGGTCATCGCGGCTTTTCAAACACGACACTGTCAGCACGTTCAAGTCTACCTTGAGTGGCATTCGCCCGTCTGGAATCAGTGCTGAATGCTTCGAAAGCCTGACAGAGCATCTCAAGACTATCGGAAGCACATTTGTCTTCCTTCGAGCCTTTGTGGACAAGGTCTACACTTCTCGCACACAGATCACGGCGCGAGTGACTTTCGCGCAGTGCGTGCGCACTCTGTTAGAGAAATTGGAGCAGCAGCTAGAATTGTCACTGCTGAGCATCCGCAGTCTTTTGCAGCTCCAGGCAACGTTCGATCGCGTGCAAAGCATACTTGACGGCCTGATCGACCTGCAGAAGAGCGTCATGATTTCTCAGGATGAACAGACTATCATCATGAGCCTTCGACAGGCATATTCTTCTCAGCGCGAATCCACTCATCCGGCTGAACACACCCTTGGACTGGTTGTTGCAACGGTGACGAGACCGCTCGTGGCTGATCTCTGTGCGGAGATTGGACTTGCCACTGCTGCGGACATTCGTTCTGGCGCAATGACCACAGTCCGTTCGTTGATTGCTGACGACAATCAAGATCATAACAACTCTCTCTTTGAATCCAGATCAGACACGGCTCGGATTGCCTCTGGCCTACTTGATGCAAACGAGACTCGGATGATCCGCGAGATACTGAAGGGCATGGACATCCTCAAATCGCATTCTCCTACACACCCTCTCACTGCGCCATCGCAGTATTGGATCGACCTACCATTAGAAGGTAGTTTCCTTAATTCTGCAGACCCCTGTGCTCTGCTTGACAAGGCACGGAAGTATGAAGAGGATGTTTCGATCGCTCTTCGATCAGTGCAAAGCCTTTCGAACCCTGAACGTAGCACAAAGACTGATACACCAATCAGAGACAACGAGCAGGAGCAATTGCCATGGTCTCACGACGAACGTCAACAGCAGTTCTTCACGGCTGTTGGCAATGCATTCATCCAGCCTCTCGAGTACAAGCATGAACAGACTTCGGACGAGGTGTGTTTTGCTCTCGTTGCAGATTTGGAGCGTTCCGAAGAGGCAGGTCTGACGTGGCAAGAGAATGAGAACTCCTCGACATCCGAAAGCGTGTTACAGCCAATATTACCGATACTCCATATCCAATCACGACTCGTCAACGGAAGCGTCTTGAGATTGCTCTTTCGTGAGCAGGTTTTGCGTCAGAATCTGGATCTGCAATATCAATCTCAACTTCTCGGCAATGGGTCGTTCGTGAATAGATTATCGTCAGCGCTGTTCAACTCCACGTCCGACTCTGCTGAACAAAGACGTGGTCTAGTACCTTCTGGCTCGAACCTTGGACTTCGCTTGGACACCAGAGATGGACAGCGCTGGCCGCCAGCAAGTTCGGAGCTGCGTTTGACCCTGACCGGTATACTGGCAGAGACCATGACAACAAACCGAACCGTCAAGCTGTCCAGTAAGGACTTGCCCGGTGGTCTCAGCTTCGCCGTTCGCGAGCTGTCCAACGAAGATATCGACAAGATGATTAGCCCGCAATCAATTCACGCCCTCGACTTTCTCAAGATACAATACACCCCTTCATCGCCATTGGACGCAATTATAACACCCACCTCGCTCGAAAAATACGACGACCTCTTCCGCTTCCTCCTCCGCTTCCTCCGCCTAACCCACCTCGTCTCGGACCTAAAAGTCTCGCTATGCCAAACCTCAACCAAGCGACAGACCTTCTTCGCAACATCAGCGCACCACATAATCTCAACCCTCTCCTCGCACGTCTTCACCCTCGGCATTACCGAGCCCTGGACAACATTCACGAACGCCCTGTCCGCAATCGAGCAGAACCTCCTGCTCGAAGACACCGACTCCTCCTACGGCAGCCGCGTAACGACCGGTCTTTCTGCCCTGGCATCCCTGCACGAAGAGACCCTGGACCGGATACGTTCGCGCCTTCACCTGCGACAGAAACAGGTCAAGATACGAGTCTGTATCGAGAACATCATGACGGTCATACTCGATGCGTCGGCGTTGGTGCGGACGCCGGACCCCTCCGATGCAGAAGAGGCGAAGCTTGATAGATTGTATAAGCAGTTGCTCCATGGCACCGCGGAGTTGGTTCGGTGTTTGATTGAGCTGAGTACCAAGAGCGGAAAAGGACGCGACAGACAGGCCGCGGAAGACGCGGAGGTCGCTGGTGTGCTTGCGCAGATGATTGATTTCAATTCCTTCTTTGCTCGCGACGAATGGACGATGTAGATATGATACCCAATATGCATGCGTTTAGTATTTCTTCAGAGAACTTGGTTCCCATTCGGGTATGACCCCCAAAAAAAATTCACATAGCCTCTTCTTTGGTATTGAAGGATGTCATCTTCCATCCAAAACGCTTTACGCGCGGTATGCTCGCGGTCTGATTCGATATCGATCACGATTACAGCCACAATCACAATCACAGCCTTCGCCGAAGAGTCATTGGAAGATCAAAAGTCTGTACATATTATCATTATCAACACTAGGTGCCCTTGCCCGTCGTCTTCCCCTTCTCCCCTTCGCCCTGCCACCACCCACTAGCGCAGAAATGCACAAGCACCAACCACGCCGCCAGCCCGTTGACGAGCTGATGCAGCAGATACGCATACGTGACACCGTAGACGGCGGCCACGACCGCCAGCCCAAAGAGCAGCACGTTCGTGACTAGCCGCGCTCGGCCGGGCAGGCGCGGGATCATGTGGCCCGTGCTCATGGTCTCGACGAGCAGGATGTACGGCATTATGCTGCTGATGTTGTGGTGTGAGGAGAAGGGCGTCAGCCAGTGCACGGCCAGGTTGTGGATCCAGACGACCAGGACGGGGATGTTGATTGGTAGAACCCAGAGCATCAGCACGAGGAGGGAGTGGGTGTAGTTGTAGAAGTTGTGGTTGGGGATCGTGCGCGCTTCCCATGATAGGCGGAGAGCGCGGATGCTGGTTGCTAGTTGTACTATGCAGAGCACCATGTAGGCGAATTGGTAGGGGATGATGGTTGCGACCATTAGGAGGAGGACGCTAGTCGTGATGACTCGCTGGGTGGGTGAGGTCACAGAGAATGCTGCTGGGGTGCGTCTGTAACAGAAATTAGTGTCAAGGCAAGAGCAACGTTGGAGTAACATACCTTCCATCTTCGTTTCTCGGAGAAACTGATCTAACCCGCGAGTAAATGCCAGTGCAAAAGTAGGTCAGAGCCAAAGCAGTATAATTCAATCCAATGCAAACGCCGACGCTAATTAAGCCGAAAAGGGGAACCAGGAACCAGAAGAACGGGTCGTGTGACCCGAGTAGAAGCTCGTTCTTTGTAAAGCTCGCGAAAGTCTCGGACGCGCTAGAGGGTCCGCCTAGAATGTCTTCTCCCAGACCACGATTACCAGTCCGAGACAAAGAAAGGGCGAGGAAAGAGAGTGCGACGAAGAGGAGAGGGAGAGAAGTGCGGATGCATTGGTCCATCGCTTCGGTAAAGCTTATGAATATGCCGGTAGCGTTGTAGATCTTGAACTGTTTGCGCAAGACCAGGGCAACAGCCAGTAATGGGAAAGCTGCGAAGACGGTACGGTAGCGCATGTAGAGCTTGCCCGCGCTGCCTACAAGATCAAGCTTGATCGTCACCTTCATCGTGCTGTTGCAGGTTGGGTCTGACCAAATTTGCAAGGATAACCCGTCTTTGACCTGAGACGCAGCGGTCGGTGGAGGAACATATGGCGAAACGCCATGCAAGCTGACGTTGACAGATCTCGCGTTCGGGAAGAACTTGGTCTCGTATGGTTCGATGATGTATTGTCGCAGCAATGGCTTGAACATGTCTTTCCCATCGTCGCAATCTTGTTCAATTTCAAGTCTGTATGCAAGGAGACTGGAGTGGATGACCGGAATGTGTATTTCATTGACCATTGGGCGCGAAGCAGGCAGGTTCCGCTCGATGCCGTGGGTTAGTAATTCGGTGAATTTGTTCGCGAGAGTCGCGTTGTATTCTGCGGCTGAACTGAACTCGGCAGCGACCCAACCTGGTCTCGGATCATTGGCTTTGTCGACTACAGCGATAAATTGGTATTCCAAAATGTTCTTGAGCTCGTATTGAAGATACGAGAATGGCTCTCTGTCGTCAAAAGCGTATTGAGAGTCGGCATAAGACGCGGGAAGTGCAATAGCATCCACTGCTGCGCTTTTGCAAGAAAGACGGGTTGTTCCCTTGCCGTTTGACAAGTCGAGGTTGAAAGAGAACATCTGCACAGTGGAACCATGCTGATGAGGCTGAACACTGCAGAAATATACCTCGACGTTGCCGTCGCCGTTCAGACGCTGATCGGTCAAAAGTGTGAAACGTTTTCCCTCGGAGGGTGCCTGGAGAGGGATTGGGAGCAGATAGGCTTCTGTTTTCCCGGTCTGTCCTAAAGATTGCAAGGCTAAGCGCTCACCGTGCGGAAGAACTGCAGTGGATTGATCCTCTAGAGTAAGCAACATCTCTGCTTCTTGGTTGGCGATTTGCTTTTCCACAACAGGCTCCATACCAGTCAAGAATCGCTTCCGGAATACCTGGATACGCTCCGCGCGAGATCTGGTCTGCGATGGTCGGTTCACATCAACAACGTCGAAAAGAGCGCGTACCACGGATTTGCGGAACTGATCGCACCAAGTAATGGCTAAGTGGTCCATTCCAGTCCAGACGTTGGGTATGGTGGAGGTGAAGACGGTGAATCCGTGAGTCGGCGGGACCAGAGAAGTCAGACTTGCGTAATCAGAAGGGACCACAGTATCAAGTCCACCACCAGCAATCGAGACCAGGGTGACGTGCCAAAGAGGATTCCTGCTCGCCCATTCTTCCGCATACGATTTCCTCCAGTAATCGTTGATGTCATCGTAGATTTTGACGATGTCGGAGTCGAAAGATATTGGTGCTCGCGCATGCGGCGCAGAAAGAGTCACGATAGTATTGATACTGTTCGCGAGGTAATTAGGACGAATGAGCATTGTTCGGGCAACTATGCCACCCATAGAGTGTCCAAGGATTATTACAGAAGTCGGGTCCGGAAGTGCCGGATCGCGTAACGATCTGTGGGGGTTGTGATAAAGCGCCAGGATGTATGCAACGGCATCATTCAGGTAATCCGCCTGGTCCAGAAGAGTCTGTCCGTGGAAGGCAGTAATGTCCTCGTTGAAGTCGGCCAAGAAGAAGTCGAGAGTACGCTTGCCTGCCTTGATTGCTGATTCGTCGTGTTGCAGAACGTCGTGAAAGTAGCGCGCCGCATCCGCAGCAAACGGTCTGGCTTGTTTGTAGCTTCCAGCGTTTCCTGGTATGAACAGAACCGGTATTCCCTTGACTCTTGTATCCAGGTCCACACCACCTTCTCTGTAGAGGTAGAGTGAGTATTTGCTGGCGTAGCGCGTATATTCGGTATCGAAGTCGTCAAGTTTCGCATAAGCCGGAGCCATCATAGACATGTGACATCCTTTTGGGTCCAGCTGGTGCGACAAGAAGGATTGTCCAATTGTCGCGAGTATGATAAAGGAAAGCGCAGTCGTGAAAAGGGTGAGGAGGGAGCACGCCCATGGACTCCGTAATTTAGCGCGATGCTTGATGTCTGAATTCGTCATTGTGTCTGTTTCCTGTTTCTCTTGCATGGGTGTCGTTGCTGGTGAAGAGGCCGCTGACTGTCGCGGCGAGGTGTTTGAAGCCATCCTGGTCGGTGAAAGCAGCCGTGATTCTATGCTTCGTTTGCGACTCAGTCTCTTCGGATCCTGTGACTGTGACTTTTCACTACTCTGCTTGTCCATCTTGAAGTCTGTAATTTCTTCCGCATAGTCTCCGGTATCCCTGATCTTGATTGTCTGGTTGTAAGCAGACGCGTCGTCGTCGTCGTTGTCTGCGCCTGAGCCGGAGTGTCGTCTTCGCATCTACCAGTGTGCTCCGCGAGATGTGAACGTTGTGTCGTAGATGCGCAGGGAAGGACGAGAGGTCACACGAGGGGCATTGGCCTCGTCTTCAAAGGGCCGAAGACCAGGGCTTAAGCGGGTACCAGACTCTGGAAGACGGAGGAGACGGAGGTGAACGGACTAGGAATAATTAAGACTTGACAAGCCGGAAGTGGCAGTCGAAGCAGGTGGAGCCGGGGTACGGTTCGTGTCCCAATTGGTGATTCCGCTCGATGTGGATCAGTGCAGGAGCGCGCCGGCCATTTCTTAAATCAACCCTGACGTTCACAATCGATCGCAATCTGCGCAGACAATTTGAAGCACTGCAAGATTGACATGAAAAGGCATTCTGAAAGTCGTGAACCTGGCAAAGTTTGGAGACTGTCGAGAGTCGCAATGGACGATTCCAAGTTAGGGGTGGCTGGCTGATGTACAGACTTTGGATACTTTCGATCTATAGACCTGGACTAGCCGTATTTCATGCTTCACACCGAGTTTGGTCGTCCACCAATCTTGCTTTGGTCACTTTGGCGTCGGTTCTGATATCATCATTCAACGTGCAGCAAACATAATCTTCCATCGTCACTATATGCATGTAATACCCCTCGTGTGGTTGATTGTTTCTGTGACGTGCCCGTCCGGAGAGCGACTCAAGTACCATGTTTACAACTACTAAGCACGACGCGCGTACGATAGAGTCTGTGACAGGCACATGCATATAGTGGCCGATGTGCCCGCAACGAGCCGTCCAGGATGCGTACCTTGCTTGGTGGAGTACAAATCAGACGACCAAGGGCTGAAACACCTTATCATGCAGACTTGCATCTAGGGTAGACTGCGATCGATGCAGTCCACTGCAATGTCGAAACAGTCCAGGAGAAATCGCGACAATCAGACGTTGACCAACTCAAGCGACATGCACTGCTCGGCCGAGCTGTCAGCCTCGGCACCGTCGGGATCCATACATGCTTCCATGGATACATGTAGGCACATGTTATGGATCCATGAAGCGGCATTGGATGGTAATATTCGCGACCAGTCCGTGGACGGGGACATTTATTCACTTTATGATTGTTACATGTAGTGCATCGACTTCTGTTCGAGTTCACTGATCTGTGCCTCATTCTTAGGGGAAGTGCCAAGCAGCACATGATGTTTGCTGACAGAGTCCGTGCGACACAGAGACGACACATCGTATACATGTACTGACATCCTCTTCTTTTCCTACACATCGAAAAATGCTCTGTCCACGAGTCCTTCTTGTTAGCACACCACCGTCCCTGTCTCTTTCCAAAGGTATCACGACGAAAGACGGCTTTCATAGTCGATTTAGCCGCGGGAATAATGGCGTCTGGACAACAATTCTGCTCACAAGTTGGTCGCGATTCCAGGATCGGTGAGGACGAACACCTACGCATCTCAGATATGAAATCAGTATCATGTATTCACTTGTTGCAACGAACGTTCCCAGGAGCTCAATTTCACACCGTAATGTCCGGACTTGAACCACTAAGGTACGCAATGATCTAAATAACCTCACAAATCTTCGCAACAACCCTCACAATAACTTCACTGCTGCACGACAATACCGAAGTCTCCACCTTGAGTGCGCAGAGTCGTCACTTCTGTCTCTCGCAGATGACTGTAAGCAACATTGATGCTCGGTGAGATGATTTTCTAAGAAATCCATCTTCCGTACTCATATCTCTCAATCCTACTCCAAAACACTCAGCGCCGAGGCTACCAAGGTAGATCACAGAACACGGTAAGAATGCATCAGGGTGAGCGAGGAACATGAATCTTCATATATATTTCCAGATTTTCCAGATAAATTCATCTCTTTCCATTTAGTAAAACAGAACTTCTGCTCTCTGCTCTATGCTCTCGCAACACATTTCTCAATTTCTCCTTCATCTCGAAACTCCCCTTCTTAATACCTCATCCACACCATCTGCAAGCCTGTCCGTATCTTGGCGAAGCCTTCGGCATCATGTCCAGCCGCCAGGCAGACACGTCTAGATTTCTGTTCACTGACCGCACGACCTTCATGAGCCGGGACTTTAAGGCCTTGAAGGCCTTCAAATTCTCTGAGACGTCAGAGGATGAATGCTGTGCCATCTGCTTGGAAGATTTCCGGGACCTGCTCGACAACACGAAAGCTGTTACTAGAGTATCTCTGCGCTACTCTAAGACATCCGGAATAGAGCTACCATGTGGCCATCGATATTGCTCTCCCTGCATTACGGACTATTTCGAGACGCCGAAAGATAATGATCCCGACAGTGTACCGCCAACGAACTGCCCCTGCTGTCGCAAGGATTTCTTCCCCAAGGAACAGCCATTCACATACAGGTACCAGAGCCTCATACTGTATGGGCTTTATTTGCGCAAAGAGATACCCTTTCCAAGCCGCACAGCCCTTCCAAGCCGCATGACCCTTCCAAGCCGCATATCTCCTCCAAGCCGCATACCTCTTCCAAGCCGCATCTGGCCAGGACCGGGCCCCGCTCCTATCATCCACTATTCGGGCGCTCACCGTTTGACTACTACAGCCATGGCCCCAAGCTCGACCGCAAGCACGACACTAAGCGAGACCACAAGCAATGCTGCGAGTCCGGATCACTCAGGCGTTTCCATAAGTAGATCCCCAAATCCGGATCGCTCACGCGTTCCCGCAAGCAGTGCCGCAAGTCCGCAGTACTCACACGTTTCCGCAAGCAGTAATGACGGACAGGTTTCAACCACCCCCCAAGAGAGTCATTCAGGAGTCACCCAAGGTTCCCTTCGCGCTCACGACATTGCCACAGCCTCCTTTACGAATGTTTCGGCATGGCCTATGGCGATCAATTGGCATGGGCCCAGCAGTATTTTGTCCGCTCTTGGGCGAGACCGTCGGCCTGGTACGACCACAACACACCGGTCTCTTCCATTGCGTAGAGACCTCGGTCTCGAAGAATTCCTGCCATTACACAGCTTTGAGGAGTTGATGTTCTACGTCGAACGCGACTACATCCAACGCCTATCTCAAGAGGAGCTGGGGTACTTCGTCGAACACGCTACCGATGACTTGCAAACTTATCGTCGCCAAATGCTCAGAGCAGATGGACCTGTGCCAATGGGCCCATTCATGGGCCCTCACGACGCTCACACGACTCAGAGGCGTTTCCGGATGCTTCAATACAGGATAGCGACAGCGCAAAGTTACATGAATGGGACAATCCGCCGCGGCGAAGGCGTGGACGTGGTTCATGATCGCGTCGAGCACGGTGTATACTACGACGAAGACGGGGACGAATGGGAGGCCGACGAAGAGGTGGAGGAAGAGGAGGTCATCGAAGCTTACGAGGAGGAAGAGGAGGGCGACGATGACGGAGAGGAGTTGGAGGAGTACGAGCAGGATGACATTCACGATGCGATCAACGAGTACTTCCCCGATGCGATCAACGAGTACTTCGCCCAAACCCGTCAACCCTACGTCTGGCCTGTCTCAGACGACGGCGATCGGAATTACGTTTCACGGACGAGACACCGGGAGATACGACCACGACTTTGATGCGATTTGGTTCTGGATTAGTAGTTGTGACTTTTAATTTGATGCATCGCAAGGGTCGCTTGCTAAACATACAGTGAACGGACGGATACTCGCATACCTTCATGCCATGCCGAGACTACTAGTTATGCCATTCCTAGAATAAATAGACTTATAAAGCTAGACTAGTCTTATAGTATAATAGAAGACGTTAGATGAGTATAGCCTTGGACATATTATGCTTTGCCACGTCGTATAAGCTGATACATGCCCTATTGACGGAAGTGAGTGTGCTCTGTTATCTTGGTGTCATTGTAGTCAAACTACATTCAGCGATCATGTCACAAGTGCCACCGCTTGCGGTCGCAGCCTAAGGTACCGAGCGATCATCACGGGACACCAACGACATCTCAATGCAAGGTTGGTAAGATACCACATCCTCGTCTGGCGGCAGTTGGTGAAACTCCATCTTATGCTTTCAGAGACATGACTGAGGATATGGCTCTCATGATGTGCTTTGGTTCACACCTAGAAGTCCAGAGGTGCACCGATCTGCGTCAGCACATCCAGAAGAATAAACAGCAGTATGTATAAGTATCCGATTACATCGGCCCTCGGCCAACGCTTTATCTACTTCCCGCCATCATACAAGGTTCCCCATCTACAAAGCATCAGAGAGGAGCTTGTTCATCCTGGCCATCTTGCTCGCAACGCTCAAATCAATAGTCCTGTCACCAATCTCCACAATCAAACCACCCCTGATGTCCGGGTTGACCTTGGGCACGACCTTGAGCTTCTTTCCCTGACCGACATACTGGCTCTTACCAACAGCGGCCTCGAGCTGTCTCAGAATCTTGGCATCGAGCGGTTGAGCAGAGGTAATGGTCAACTCGACCTCGCCCTTGTGCGCCGACATCAGGACCAGGAACTTCTCGCACACGCCCTCGAGCACCGACAGGCGGTTGTTCTCGGCCAGCGCGCCGAAGAAGTTCTTCACTGTCTCGGCGGCGTTCTTGTCGCTGATCGCGGCGCGCTTCTCGAGCTCAGACGTGATGGATGACTTGTCCTCGGCGCTGAGGGATGGGGCCTGGAGGATCGACTGCAGACGGGTGTCGGACTTGAAGATGCCGGAGAGGTTCTCGAGCGCTTTGGCGGTGTTGTCGAGGGTCGAGTTCTTGGCTGCCGCGGTGTACTGTCATGTGTCAGCAATTGGTGTTTCGGACGTCTTTTGAGGTGCTGATTGATTTCTGTGGACGTACGAGAGCGCTGGCGTAGGTTCCATCGAGACCGAACAGAGCGACTGGTGGCTTGGTGTTTGCAGAGTTTGAGGGCGCAGCGTAAGTCCTGACGCCGAAGGTGGACGCAATTGGTGCGCGAGGAGCTGCGACGCGGGCAGCCCGGGCGGCGAAGCGGGTCGACAACATGTTGATGGTGTTGTTAAGGAGGAAATGGGCGGTAGGGTGGTGGCAGCTGTCGGATCTGGTCACTTTGATGATTCGAAGCTCGAATGAAGTTGCCAGTCCGTATGTGGCCCGTGCTTCGAAACGATATCACGTGGCTTGGCATTTTGTCGCTTCAGCTTCATCAATTGAAAGCACCAACGACAGTGGCACACTGCAATATAACGATATGGTGTACTCGAATATCTTGCAACGAAACAAAATTGCAAGCAGTCACATCAAACACAGCGTTCGGAAATTTTCTGTTCATTCATTCGTTTTCTGTCTTTATTCATGTCATCTGTAATTACGTGCGACGAGCAGGTTCCTGTTGTATCATACTTGCTTGCGAGTATCTGCTCGTCATTATGATCATAAGATACCTTACTGCTCCTTGACCATGTTTCTCCCAGTTCAGATCTTTCGCGAAGAGACACAGCACGCGCTCGTAGGTTCGTTGATGCCGTAAGCGATCAGGTTTTCGCGCGATTGCCTGTTCTTCAGATCTCATGACTCCCCCAAGCGACACGGCACACATCCATGCTCTTGCCAGACTCTCACACTCCAATGTTATTGCTTCCACGATCTCTGACATTCCAAATATATTTTGACCTCCAGGTCGAGTACGATCCAGTATCTCGCATGAGATAGTCGTATCAAATGCGCTGCTTCGGTCTATACAAGCATGTCATATGTGAGCATGCTGTACAGCATGTTGAGTATGATGATGCTGATAGTGATGGTAAGGATGCTCGTGATGGATGAGTTCTTGCGATATACAGACTACCGGTCATATATATTTTCCGGTTCGCATCGCTGTTCAGTCTTCAAATCCTCAAAATGATGGAGATCTTGGTGAATTCAACTGTGCGCTCTCGACAGCTTGGAGGCGCCTGATTGCTTCGACCACAGGGTCCGGCTCGGCCGGGTTGAACATTTCAGGCAAGAAACCGTGCTGTGGAGCTTCCTCGATGTTTCCGGCCATGGCGTAGGCGTTGCCTGGGTACTGGTGCTCGATAGATTGGGTAATTGGAGATGGGGCGTCGCATGCATGCTGAGTCGAATTGGCGAAATGAGCATGTCCAATTGGGTTCGCAGGGTGAGTACGCTGCTGACGAGGCTGGTAGGTCTGGGCGACGAGAGGCGCCTGGGAAAGCGGTTGAAAAGCCTGGGGCATAAGAGCGGGATGGTGTGGGTGGAAGCCAACGTTGGGCATGATGTAGCCATATAGACGGTTGATCTCGTTGGACAGAGCGTTGATGACGTCCACCGGACGAACACCACACTCCAGGCCTTGAGCCGTCATATCATGGACTGCGGTCTGAAAGTGAGCCATGAGTTCAGGGTAGGTGAGCCGGATTGGACCGTCATCGGTGGCCAGAACGAAAGTGTTGCTGTCAGTACCGTCACTAGTGTCAAGTTAGCTGTCGCTCGTCAGACCGAATGGTAGAGAACATACGCTGGTGGAGCCGCGTTGTGCTGCAAAGTCGGAACGACTCCTGTGAAGCCGCCGGTCATATTGGCGACTGGCGCAACGGAGTCGTTTGAAGCTCCGGCAGCAGCGTCGAGCATATCAACATCCTCAGCCTCTGCGTCTCTATCGTCATCATTCACGTCCTCGTAGTCTTCGGAGTCATCGGACTCATCGCTTTCGACTGGTGCACGCTTGGTAGCAGGCTTGTTGCGGCTGCGAGTGGACATCCTATGGGCCGTGCCAGATCTGGTGACGGGCAGAGTCTTCCTGCCTTTGGCGGTCTTTTTGGTCTTCTTGGCAGCCGAAGCCTTTCGGGCAGTGAGGGAAGTCTTTTTGAGAGGGGCTGACGCTTTTCTGGAAACTGCGGCAACTGGTGGGCCAGTTGCCCGAATGCTTTTTGAATATGAAGCAGCATCTTCCTTGTCAGCCTCAATTGCGTCGGCGTTGGCATCTCCATGAGCGCTGGCAGTTCCTGGACCATTGGCAGTCTCTTCGTCGGAGTCATACTCAGATTCGTTGTCCCTTCGCGAGACTCTAGGATATGGCTTTCGTGCCTTCATGCCATTTCTGCCCTTCGGTATGCCTTGTGGCCTCTCGGCCCTGATGGAAGTTAGTCCAGATTCCCTTTCAGCGACAGATGAAAGGAGCTTACCAGCCGTCAGAGACGATAACACTAGGCTTGTCGCCGGTGTTCTTCTTGGTATGGACTGCCTTGACGTGACGACGCAGAAACCATGGAAACTTCCATTCATTTCTGGTTCCGGGTCCCTTGCAGTATCCGCAGATGCGCTCGCATTTTTCGACGACGAGCACGCCCCTGTTCGGCCAGTGATGAACATGACCAGGCGTGGTGCAAGGCATGATGAAGTGATCTCACCCGTGGCTCTAACTTGGAGGTGGAGATTGGTCTTGTGGATACTTCACGAGCGCGGTGTGCAGGTGGACCGTGAAGATGTTACCGGATCTATGAGTGAGTGTGCAAGTGTATGGAATTGTGCAGTATGGACCACACGCGAGAGTGTCGCGATATGGTCAGGGTATAGACTGAGTATTTGGAGAGCGACTTCGCAAATACACAACCGTATGCTCACCTTCTGAGAGGTTGTTTGGTACTGCAAGATGCAAATTGGTCGAAGGTGGTGATAAGCAGACGGATATCCGTGATTCCGTGAGCTGAACGTGTTTGAGATGTCCGTAGAACGAAGCTCAAAGGTGCGAGAAGGCCGTCCAGTCGAGGTTGCGTGATGATTCAGCTGCGCCCTGGCAACGCGAACTTGTTTATTGCTGCAAGACGGTGTGACACTTGCCAACTCGAGGAACGATAGCAAGTGAGGTGATGTGACGTGAGACTCTGTGTTGAGGTGGAAGTGGACGTCGAAGTGCAAGGTAGTGTTGTTTGTATTGGTATAGAAAACAAACGAAGGAGCATGAAAGTCTGCAAGTTTGACACGTTGGAGGTATGAAAGGAAGCAGGGCGATGGGGGCCTACGAGCGCAGCGCTTTCGCGTTCTGGTACAGACTGGACACTGCTCACTTACACAATGAAAGTCATGCTGATAACTCTCCCTGCGTAACGACCAAACGATGCCACGAGGCTAACACAAAGCAGATAATCATTTTGCAGGATTTATTGATACTGGAATATAGCAGACCTTTCGATAGAACATCACTCGAATACACAATGTCGAGGATTTTCAAGTTCATCATATGTGATATGGTGAGTGCAATGTATGAAGTGACAGAGGAGAAGAGGAGAAGTCATCTCTCAGCTTGAAGCTTGAAGTCGCGACGGGACCTTGCAGTTGCCCAGCGGGGCGTTCGCGGTTAGTCGGCCGCTAGATCCGCCACTAATGCGAGCCCCAGTGCCGCTTGCCAGAGAAGGATAAGGGCGGTCCTGGGACGTCACTTCTCCAGCGACTTTGTGAATCTTCAATCTCGAGTCGTGCCTTCCCATAATTAAACGTCAGTGGAGACAACCTTCTTCACTGCTCTCAATCGATGGAAGCCTAGCAGAAGACCTCAAGGGCCCTATCTGGGTCTTTTCTGCCAACCCCCGACATATACCATATATCACCGATTGCGATCTTTTCAATTTCCGACCAGCGACCACTCGCTCATATCTCATTCACTCATACAACGAAAGGTCATAGAGATCGTGGAACCAGGTCTCATTGCGTTCTCACCCTTACCGACGTATCACCATGGATATCGATGAGCCAGAATCTCCTGCGAAACCCATGCTGCAGTCCATCCATCCTCCGAATCTTGCGTACTCCCAGCGGCTGCCGACACCTCCTCGAATTGTGGTACCACCACCAACTCTAAACTCCAATGCCCTCCCCGAGTTCAAGCTATCTACAGTGCAAAACCAGTCCTTCCTGAAGAACATCTCCTACAGCCACCTTATCGAGCAAAACACATACATCGAATGGAACTACGAGCGTCGACGAGAAGCGCAAATGATCCTCCCGTACATCTACCTCGGGCCTATGGTATCCGCCAAAGACCGCAACTTCCTCCGAAGAGAACAAATCACCATGCTGCTGGGCATCCGACAGAAACACTCTTTCGAGTCGAAACTCATGAACGGCGCACTACGCGTGGCCGACGAGCTCGGCATTCCCTACTCCACCGTCGACCTCGCCGACTACCAGGAACTGATCGCCGCGTTCCCACGCGTAACGGCCGATATCTCAGCACACATGCGCCAAGTGCACCAGAAGTACCAGCTGCAGCAGACGTACAGCGGGCTCAACACGTCGGCGACGGAGGAGCAGCTGCCGACCATGGGCAAGGTGCTGGTATTCTGCGAGAGCGGCAACGAGCGCGCGGCCGGTGTCGTGGCGGCATATCTGATGGAGATGCACGCGGATGTGGACCATGTCAAGGCGATGCAACTGGTGCAGGCGCAGCGGTTCTGCGTCAATTTCGACGACGGCATGAAGAGATTGTTGCAGTGCTACTGGGATATACTACAGGCGAGGCGCATGTGTGAAGATGCGCATAGGACGGTAGGATGGCAGGTGCCGGTCGGCGGAGCGGCGTACAGGAAAGGTGGGTCGAAGAGGGGGCTGGAAAGAGACGACGAGGAAATGGATAGTGAGATGGAGGGAGTGAGCGGTTCGGGGCAGGACGATAAGGACAGGTTTGACGGAAGGCAGTTTGTGCCTTTTGTTGATATGTGATGCGAAGACAGCACAAAACGCAAGAGTCCGCACATAGAGATATTACTACTGGGAAGGACGGCGAACAGCAGCATCATCACCATTGATTCTCACCGGCGTTGTGCCAAGGAAGGCAAGGCAGTCAGGCAGACAGAGATACCCACGACATCGTCATTTAGCACTTCCAAATCGAAGTAGATTAGATACCCGGATATTCGTAATATATCAAGAAATGGTTTATTCTTCCACGAGAGCTATCTACATATCCACAGTACGAGACGACCGTGTCCCAGTCTATGCATCCTTTCAGCCTCTTTAAGAATCCCGCCGCGCCTACCAATGCAATCCGAACAAAGCAATGGATATCTATACACCATCTTTCATTCCCATGCCACAACTCCTCAATAAGAAGGCCATCCTGCTGACTATCGACACTGGAACCCCAACACCCATCAATCATGAATCGTGATGCTTCCACACAATCGGCATTGCTCCTAAGTACGACCGTTCGCGACGAACGCCACGCTTCCGCACGATTGGCATTGCTCCTAAGCATGACCGTTCGCGCCGTCCTTGCCGTTCGTCGAGCCGCGGGGGCTGTTGACTTTGCTACCGCGGACGGAAGCGCGGGTGCCTTCGTCGCCGCTGTCATCGTAGTTCTCATCAACGTCCATTTTACGCGCTGCCGGCTCGTACGCTGGTGGTGGTGGCGGCGGTGGCGCTTGTTGCTGCTGTGCTGGCGCGGGCACCGGGGTCGGGTTCTCGCGGCGCGGTGGTGGAGGGGGCTGTTCTGGCTCTTTGCGACCTGTGATGCGCGGTGAAGGGGCGGCACTGGCGCGGAGAGGGGCGAGAGGCGCTGGCGGGTGATGTGCTGCTTCTGAGGGGTGGTATGGTGGAGGTTGTGGGCGGTAGTCGTCCATGCGGCGCATCTCCGAAGACTCGCGACGGGGTGAGACTGCGCGGTCTGGCGGCGATGGACGACGGCTGCTGGAGTCTTCGAGACGGGAACGGCTCTCGTCGTTGGCTTGCTTCTTCATTGAGCCTGCATCCTCCTCCCATTCCCGAGGGCGTTTCGACGGTGGTGCCGTTGGAGGCCTGTCTTCGCGTTCGCGAGCAGCTGCTTCTGCGGCGTGCATGGCTGCGGCTGGAGGAGGAGCGCCACTGGTGATGCTTGGAGTGCCGGCGCTTGGGTGGTGCTGGTGACCATAGCCGTGACGTGGGTAACCGCTTGGAGAAGTCTGAGTACTCTCGACAATCGGACGAACCTCTGGATCTGGGCTTGCAGGTCTAGCATTGAACGGGGGTAGTCCACCTTGTGATGGTGGTGCTGCCATGGATCCTGGTGGAGGAGGGTGCTGAGGGTACCCAGGGTTTGGACCGCGCATGCCAGGTGGCGGGCCACCGTGAGGAGGACCTTGACTTGGAGGTGGAAGAGGCTGAGCGGTTGGAGTGTACGGAGCTGGCACGTTGTAAGGCACTTTTGGGGATGGCGAAAGACCTCTGTGAGATGGCGGAGGAGGTCTCGTTGGCTCATTGGTGTATGCGCGAGGAGGCTCTTGCCTTGGGCTTGGCTGGCGAGGGATGTTGTGAGAAAGACGATCCCTGCTGTCGTATGGGTTGAGCTGCTGAGCAGGTGCGCCCGGACCTTGCACATCAGCCAGTCTGCGGCTCCATTCGTTCGGACCTGCAAGAGCTGGTGGAGGAGGACCCGGAGGTGGGCCTTGTGGAGCAGCACCCCAATTTGGACCTGGAGGGCCACCAAGGGCACCTGGCTGATAGGCTTGTGGGTGAACATCCTGTGGAAGAGGAGCGGTGCCTTGGTTTGGCAGACCAGTAGTTGGCTGACCCTTGAGTAACTGCAAACGAGCCTTGATATGGACGTTTGCAGGGTCGAGCTCTGCAGCTCTGGTGTACGCGTCGAGCGCATCATTGGTCTGGTTGTTACAAGACTCGTAGAGTGTGCCAAGATCATACCAAACTTCAGATATGTTAGGGTTCAAGCGGATTGCGCGAGAGTAAGCGTCGAGAGCATCGCGGTACTGATTGATCTGGTAATACAGAACACCAATCGAGCACCAAAAAGTGGGGTTTCTGCCATCGCGATAGACAGCCTGCTGGTATGCCTCATAGGCCTTTGGGTACTTCTGTTGCGACATGTAGCAACGACCGAGGAGGTACCAGCTCTGCGCGTCGGTTTGGTCTGCAAGTGTTAGTCTTGGCATCGATTCGCGGATTTGAAATTCTTACCTGCTGCAACAGACTTCTCGAGGTATTCGATTGCCTGCTCTTGACTGCTGAAGCTAGTGCTCTGCTGATGGTGCAACCAGCCAAGCTGCTGAAGAACCTTTGCGTGATTCGCGTCGCGATCTAGCACGCGCATGTATGCGCCCTTGGCAGCGTCGTAATCCTTCTGCTGCTCGTGAACGTGACCGATTTGGAACCAAATGTCTTCCTCGCTGAGTGGCCGTGGAGGGTCTGCAACAATGTACTTGAAGCATTCCAAGCTCGACTGAAACTTTTGCTGTTGCTTGTATATTATGCCGAGTCTGAAATAGATCTCGTTGGCCTTTTCAAAGTTGGGTTCCATGCGCATGACTTGAGAGAAAGCCTCCTCGGCGTGCTCGAGACTGCCGTAACGATCGTAGAGAATACCTATGCCGTACCAAAGCTTTGGTTCCTGGGAGCAGTCAGTATGCGTGGGCCGAGTTCGGTGATATCGACGCGTACCTTTGGGGTAGGAAGATGGTAGAGAGCTTGTTGATAAGCAGAATACGCCTGCTGAAGGTCATCCATCATAAGGTAGCAGTGGCCTGTGGGACGTCAATAAAGTTTGTGTCAGCCAACTACCAATAGACTTACCCAAGCTGCTCCAGACATCTCCGTTGTTCTGTTCGATGCGCAAGATCTGACGAAGATATTCGACAGCGGCAGGGAATTGGTCCTTGGAGCGCAGGATGCAAGAGATTGCGATCAATGCGCGGACAGAGTTGCCGTTGAAGTTGAGTGCACGCTCATATGCCTGAGTCGCGCTCTCGAGTTCACCCATTGTCTCGGACAGACTTCCTACAAGACAGTGAGCGGTTGAATACAAAAGACAGGTACGCATGAGACTTACCAAGATGCAGCCAGATGTCTTCGTTCATACTCGCAAGATGTAGCGATGCAGTGGATTTGGCGCCGGATGGCGGGATTTGCACATGGCCATTTGGCTGTGGGCGCTGAGCGAGATGATGCGGATGCATGGGCGCGCTAGGCGATGCCTGAGAAGCCATGATGGTCTGTCTGCTGGCAAGCAACTGTCAAAGAACAATTGTGCTCGAGTGTTGGGTATACAAGCGCGAAAAACGCTTTGGTGGGAAGAGACGCGAACAATGACGGGCTGCAAGCTGACGGCAGACGCGAGGATGAGCTGTCTCCGCAGGCACTAATTTATCGCGGAAAATACCGAGATAAAGTGTGGAGGTGCAGAGAGTGAATGATGGAAATGAGCTGGAAGTGAGGACGACGGTCGTATGCCAGACAAGACGTGGTATAGCGACGATTTGCAGACCAATGTACGGCAAGGATGAAAGGTAGAAAGAGGGAAAGGAAGCACACCCGCAGCGCCTTTTGCAATCGAACTCGCTGTCAGGCACCCTAACCCAGACCTCGCGCTATACCCTTTCGAGGTGAATAACGTGTGGAGGCTCTCGATCTCTAGCCTCGTGCGTCTCCAGATGTCGTAAAATCCTGTGGCTTTTTCGCCCGAGAAAAGGGTTCCTCAGGGCGGAGGCAAATTGCGGGTCGGCTGAGTGACCTATCGCGGGAGATTCCAACTTGTGATGGTTGTGAGTTGTTGTTCGCTCGAGATATCCCGTGCAGGTGTCCGAAGCCGACGCGATGAGGATGATGTGCGCATGGGCAGTCGATCGGCTGTGCGCCTCCAGGAACTGAGTTAACTGCGCGTGATGGTAGTTGGAACGGGTGACGGGCGGGTGCCGCACAGATGTGGATCACGGACGCTGAGAGAAGGAAGTTTGGAGTGGTGCGGTGTGCCGTGCGGTTGGTAGGCCCATGCACGCCAAGCCCGTTAATAACGTCGACCCCGCGAATACCGCTTGAAACGATCCACTTCTACTTTTATCCTTGTCCTAATTTGTACTCCTTCATAAATCTGTCCAGTGGTCTTTGATGCACACCTGGTTCTTGTACGTTTCGCCGAGGCACGACTCCAGCACATGTCCTCGATCAAGCTGTTAGTCCAAGCAAGATCACCAATATTTGTTTGACACAAGACCGACCTTGGTGCCTCGCTGCATGTGAAGCAAATGGTACTGTACTCTACCCGGCTACACAGTCGTTCCTCCGAGTTTGTGCGGCTGGCTGCTTCGTGGCGCTGAACCTGTCCCACGGGTTACATGACGGACACTTGCAGCGAGTGCGCAACATCACTACATGTACCTAGCCTGCCGCGGTCCGGTACTGTGTGTATGGATTATGTCCAGGTAAGGGTGCACATCATCTGAGCTGGCATACCCAATCATTATTGTCGAACACAGAGCTCGGTAAGTTAGTCTCGCTGACAGATGAGCACGTTTGACCATTACTTTGACATGTTGTTATTATCGTCTAAATATTAACACCTTCCATTTCCGTACGCGAATAAGCAATGGATAGGTGTCTTGGCGCCGTTGTCGCGTCATTCACGGCGCTTGCGGAAGGAACGTTTTATTACAGTTTGTCGCTTCAACCGGTACCGCTCGCATCTTCCCGTAGACCACGGCCCCTATTATTTCCTACCTCCAGCTCTGTTCTTCAGTTGGCAGCAAGGTTCCCTTGTCTTTGGTCTTCATCGGTTTGGCCAACGCTCCTGCAGCCGGTTACACAAGACTTTTTGGAATCTTTGTATTGGTCAATAATGGACAGCTGGAGCCACCGACATCCGCCCGGCTGTCAAAGATAACAAAATGGATGCGTCGCGAATGATTGGCAGACTTTTAAGTTTGCAGTTGCAAGCAAGATCAGAAGTCAGCTTCGACGCACGCAGGTCCGCTGTACTACCACACAATTCACTCAGAGACGTCACCATAAATTGTACTCGTATGTCAGCTCACCTTATCTCAGCCACGTGAAGCCGGGCCGGAAATACGCCATGGCGCCCTGCTCAAACCGTAACATTCCAAGAACGGTCGCAAACCGCGGCTCAGCGTAGACTCCAACGGACGCCTTCAACGTCAGAATCAGGTCTGGCCTCAACGAATATCGCGCCACAGAAGCTGCAAGAGAGACGCCCTGTGTCGAGATCATGCTTGTTCCGATGCAGCAGATTATGTTGGTGCCTGAATGGTTGATACGAAATCTCCGCTCCTGCCCTTACCGAAAATTGGGGGCTGCCTGCTTGGTGGGGTAATCGGCGGCAGCGGCTCGTGCGCGCTCACGCAACAGCCTTTCCGACCCTCCGCGTCTGTCCGTCCGGCTTCTGTTGCTTTCTGTTCCACACCGCTTCTGTCTTTCGGCTCATCCGGTCAGAGGAACCGTACCATAGAGATCAGGTGTAATCACGTGATTTTCAGGCACTGTGTGACCGCAGCTGCTGTCAGAACACCTTCGGGTGCCCCATGATGATCTAGCTCAGTCCAGATGACTTCAACGGTCGCGACCCTCGCATGGTACAAGACACCGCTTTGCTTTACTACATTCCAATATGCTAAATAAACTGGTAGGGCTACCCCTGTGGATGTAATACAACTCGTGTCGCATCTTGAAGTGTACGAGCACTCAAAACCTGCCATGCTGGCATTACTTACTTGCCATCGGTATGGCAACCAAGCACCTATCGCGCGACTGTCGACAGAGCTCATCGACATGATAAAAGTTGAACTGCTGAAGCTGGATTACCCCAAAGCACAACTCGCGTGGGAACAGGAAGCAATCTGTTTTGAAGGTCGCTGTGGGCCCGAACAGCATCTCGATGCGCTCGATGCTGAAGACATCCACCGCATCTTCCGAGAGGTTCTACAAATCCGTGTTTCCAGTCATAAGGCGAGGTGCCCTTCCACCTGTAAGAGGGAGTGCTTGTCCGTCAAAGTCTCAGATGATGATGTCCTTGAACGCGCGAAAAGGCACCACAAATACACTGAATCTCATACATTTGGTCAAAAGCGCTGGCTTGCAGCCGTCAATAAGAACTTGATCGTGCAAAAGATTAGAAAGGTGCGTTCTTACGACTGATTCAGTGACACTATATAGCTGACTGAACCGTGATCTTAGCCATTATTGGCCAATTTCGGTTTAGATGCAGTTGTATCGCATCATGAAATGGACGCATTGTCTCGCTTATACCTGAACAATCCTGGAGACTCCATGAAGCAGCCTTCAAGCAGCATCAGATCCTACCTGACACTCCCTTCGAAGTCGGCCAGCTTCTGGACAGGGTTCGACTACGGTCCCAGGTTCATGCATACTTCGTTGATTGATCCGAGCAGCTTGATGTTGACAGGCGACCATATGGACCGCTTCACTCGAGCAATGCGGTTACTCGCACTCGAGATTAGTGTTCATCCGAGTCAGCTCTCGCAAACGATATCAGCCTCTTCGCTTGACCATGAGATCGTTGAAGATGATAAGCCTGTCACAAGCTATTGGTATGATACAAGCAAACTTAGAGAGTCCCAACGTATCAGAGACTTCGCTAGAACGGACAAACGATTGGAAAGGCGGAAGCAGATGCAATGGCCGCAGTTGACCATGCTGCTTAGACAGACCGCGGAGATATACCAGGGACGCAAAGATCCAATGCACTAAGATTGTTTAGCACTGTTCGTATGAGACATATCATTATACTATGTGAACTTCCTCTGGGTCCCGCTTGTACTCTACCAGAACATTAGTCTTAAGAACTTCATATCCAACAATATTCACGCTTACCATGAGTGAATCAGCATCGTGAGTCGCGGCCATTTTAGTCCTTTATACTCTAAGTCTCAAGTTAGCTAACATAACAAACCAGATCGAATGAACTATACTCACTCCTGACTCTGCCAGCTATCTCTTTGTAAAGCATGTTCTTGACGTCGTCTGCAAGTGTATTCCACTTATTAAGTAGAGCCAAGAGGTTATCGTCACTCTTGGACCCTGGTAGGGAGAAAGTCGAGACCTCACGCACAAGCTGCGATGGGTGGAGGCTGGGCTTTAGTGCCAGGAATCGCATGGCTCGAGCAAAGCGTTTCTTGTGGTCATTCGTCAGGACTAGACTATCCTCGTCAACCATGTAGGGCGCCACATACTGTAGGCCATGTGGTTCTTCGTCCTCGGACACATAACGTAGAATGTTCTCCGTTGATGATTTGCCAGTCTTTGATGGCAGAGTCAGGCAAGAGTAAACTATCTCATCCTGGTTCTCGCCCATCTGAAGCGTTGGGAGTCCAGTATAGAACGATGGGCAATAATTACCAAGACGAATAAGTGATACTGCAGCATCCAGCCCGAAGTACGTTCGTAAGGGCTATAAGGTAGTTAGTCCATGTAAGACAGTACCGACTCCCCTACACAGATATCGCGATCTTCTTTTGACCACCAAGCTTGCTCGTCCTCCCTGATGGGCCAACAGACAATACTTTCCTTTATAGGCGGGATCAGGCTCTATTGACGAGCGTCGACACATAAAAGGAAATCACATTTGACTCACTCCCCTGACGTTGTCTCTAATGAAGTCTTCGTCGACGAAGGCACGCCATTGTTGACGCCTGACATGATGGATATCTCCATAGATGCCATCGTCAACCAAGATATCCTGAACATCCTCGTCACCGACTGCAGGATAACTGATACAAGTTCCCTTACATCCTGTTTCAAGACAAATTTCGGCAGGGTCTGAGTTATGTGCTCTCATACGCTCCTCCAGGGCGTCGTTGAGCACTTCCTCCATTTCGGGAGGAGTGAAATGACACTCCCGCATGCACCTGTCTTCGAAACACTCTGACTTGTCGTACCATTCCTTGGTCGCAGCAGGGTATTGTTCATATAGCATCTCGATGACGATCATGTCGACAATCTCAACTGGAAGGCGGTTGATATAAGCATGCTCGCCCTTGCCATACTGATTGCAAGCATATAACGCTGTGATCGCCGGGTATGAGGATCTGTACACGCTCAGGTGGGCGACAAGATCAGCAACCTCGACAGGTGTTGCCCTAGACATCGTCAGTACGTAATTCGTTCAATAAATACTCGACATTCCAGAACATTAGATCTGTCAGTGTTGGGACAATTTACCAATGCAAACCTGCGACAGTGGATCTCGACATGCAAATTTTCTAAGTCTTGCATCAAAATGCTCACGGCCGAGAAATTGAGTGTCCTTTAGATGTTGTCGCGTGCGTTCGAGGTAGGTAGGTTGTTTAACACGCAGCCTGAGGATTTATTGCGATTCCACGTACTTGGGGGTGCTGGCAGGTAGCAGACTTGCTTCCGAAAGAGTCACGTGGAGTCACGTGAAGTCACGTGAGTGCTCGATATCTTTGTACCTAGCATATTGTGCCAGCCCTTTCAACTTACAGCTTATAGTCATTCCTGCCGTATGATCGTGTTATCTACACACATTGCATACATTGAACAAAGACAAGCATATCGTTATGTTCGATTGCTTTACAAGTTCACTGACAACTAAATGAGCTTGGCGGTGTCCGATGACCACCCCCAACCTTCTCATCAATTTCCGTCGACTTGTGCATTGCGCCCTTTGCTCGCCTTCATCTGCATTCGCAATCGGTATGAAAGTCCCCGTCTTCGTAATTGAGTGCTACGTAATCAACGCAGATCAACTGGTTCACCGCCAGAACTTCGTGAGCGCGATCACGAGATGCCGAACCAGTTGAGGCTGACGTACCAGGACGGTATATGGTATGTACTCACTCACTTACGTGATTCGATAGGATTCTGCTAAGTACCTTCCAAAAGGGTAATACCAATCAAACCTGTTGGCTTGGTTGCGCATGCGCAGGTCTTTAGAGAATTGGAACACCAAATGGTCGCGGTCCGCATGTGTAACCGCTTCGGCAAAGGCGAGCGTGCACCTATCACTCAGCTGTCCACCGAGCTCATCGACATGATCATCATGCAAATGCTGCTTCTGAATTATCCTGCAGGCTATGCGAGGACTGCGCACTTAGCAGCTTGCTCCGAGCGACGAGAGACATGTGATATTGAAAGCCATGTGACCCCAAGGATGACCGCTGATCAGATCATCAAACTGGCCAGAGAGCAGCAGCACTGCACCTCTCAATGTCAAGGAGAATGTCGTCAAGAACGGATTCTCCGGTTTCATGATGCCATGAACGATCAAAAGTACACACGAGGTCACCACCTTGCCGAACATTTCACGTGGCGTCATATGGGAGATCGTAACCACAGCGGCCATTGTCCTATCGGAAAGGTATACGAAGGCAACCGGTTGTAGCAACATGCCCACTAATCTGGCTCCAGTCATTACGGACTTTCTTTGGTCTAGATGTCGTCCTGACAGATCACTGGTCAAAGCAGACCACAGGCGACTTTTTTAGGCAAACTGTCGCATACCTCGTCCTTTTGTCGAACTCCACTGATCTGAAACGTAAGGTGGGTAGCAAGTCTGAGGATAGCGAGGACGACATCCCTGGAATAGTCCGGTATGCTATACGCTTTCCGCTCATCATTTCAGCTTCTCTTCCTGATCAATGATCATAGGCGGCGTTTCGCTAGAGCCATGCAAACTCTACAGCTAGAGCCAGATGACTATCACAGTCAATATAAGCATGATCTGTCTGCTTTCGCGGCCTCTGTAAGCTCCCCGAAGCCCAAGAGGACATTGAGATATCCCAGAAGGACACGTACTTGTCCTTGTTGCAAGACCACATGAAGCTGTTTTGCACTACAAAGCAGAAGAAACTGAAATGCCGTGGTGATCTTGGTCGTCAGGTCAATACCGAATATGGACAGAATGCCCCAAGGATGGGATTAAGACGTCTATGGCCGACGCAAGAGCAGTGTTTCCGGAAGCTTTCTATCATTGAATTACAAGCCATGATGAGGTGTAAGTGGACACGAAACCACCACCTGATTACTATACCTTCACTTCCGTTCACTACCAATCCTGAATACTTTACCTTCACTTACGCTTACTACCACTCCGGAGCTGAGCGCAGAGAGAGAAGTGCAAGTTTCACCGAAGCACATGTGGACCGTGGCTGCCTGAAACGAGCCTGCTTTGACGGGTCCGCTTCACGACTTCGTGTCTACCACAACTCTTTGAGCATATG
>Ga0268246_10000205_pt1 | contig 34980 bp, 43 predicted proteins | sample AgamicOrSfe_FD_200242 | JGI IMG/M metagenome (GOLD analysis project Ga0268246, IMG submission 200242) | Agave microbial communities from Guanajuato, Mexico - Or.Sf.e (v2) (version 2) | ecosystem: Host-associated > Plants > Phyllosphere > Phylloplane/Leaf | place: Guanajuato, Mexico | collected...
AGGCCCCAAAGTAAGCAGGTACCAGACCCATTCCTCTGTGAGGCGTGTTAGCTACGATTCGGAGGACAAGATATGTGGTCAGTTATACCGAGCATTGCTTCTTCGGCTCTTGGATTTGAGAAGTCTATTTCCATTCCATCGAAGACACCGTATCGTCGTGCCTGTGCAACTCGACCAGGCCCTTTGATACCTTGTAGTAGAAGTCCGAAGCAAGCCCATATCTCTAGGATGTCTTCTATCTGGTCGGTGGCAAGACCCTCGGGATTTCCTCGCGCAAAGGATCGACGAGACTTCGTACTAGTGTTGGTACTGGTTGAACTTCTGCCAGATGATAGTGTCTTGCTGCGTGTGTTACCCGTCGGTGGTGATCGAGTACCATTCAGCCATGCCATCTGGCCCGCGAAGTCGTTCTCTGTCCGACGGTTGACGGCAAAGATGTCGCAGAATGTCCAGATGCGCCAAATTGCATCGTCGATGCGCCTTGTTCCAGCGGCGCCTATACTGTGAAGATTGTTGATTGTATCCTGCCGGAGGATTCGCTGGCAGTGGCGAGCGATCTGTGCGCGGAGATCATTTATGATATACTGATCTCTTCTGTGGAACTGCACGTACGTTGTTGGCGTGTAGTCAGAGAACGAGTCGCGGGTAGCAGAAATAATTTGTGTAGAGCTTGACTCTCGATATTCCCATGCCGCTGGCGAGAAGTTGTACAAGGCTCCCTTCATGAGCTCAAGCTCGTGTCGTTTGAAGACACTATAGAATCCCCTATTGAGCCGAGCGGTAGCAAACAGGTCTGCGAAATTGTCTGCATGCTGGAAGATGTTCAGTATGACTTGCTCCGCGCTCTTTGGCGTAATGGCCTCTTCAATAAATGCTGCAAAATCGTGCGTGGTGGGATTCGAGTGCGTGGCTTCTAGTTGAAGATCATGCGCTTCATCTGCTCCAAGAGGAGGTGACTGCTGCAAGTATTGGTGGTAATGCCGTTCTAAAACATCACTACGTAGAGCTGGGTTTCTGTACGTGACCGAGCTATCGCCATTGCGCCGTGTGCCGGTGTCCACAAGGTCTTTCGTTCGATGCGATCGGCTTATCGATGCATGCTGAAGTCTCGGGGATTGTGATGATTGAGAGTCCGACCAAGAGACGTGCCTGGACTGCATCCCGGGTCTGCCTTGCGAATTGTTGCTGGAGACTTTTTCGACCCGGGGCCCGTCCTGTCTCAGGCTTGACTTCAAGGAGGGCGGTTGGCCCGTTGCGGCTGCAGGTATATCGGCGCTTTCATCATTCGAGCTAGAGGCATACAGTGAATGCTCACTCATCCCACTTGACGGAGGTGACCGACTACTCAATGGCCACGAGTCCTGGTTCGCAGGATCCGACCTACTGGGAGCAGGGCTCTCTCTCTGTCGACGTTCATGGTAATTGACAGACCTGTCACTCATCTCCGAGATCGATGGCGCTCCGTCAGAGACCGAGTGGTTATCAGAAGATGTTGAAACTGAATACTGCCTGGACCTTGACCTTGCCATTTCGCGACCAGGGTCAACGAGAACACCAAGCCTCTTCGCGGCCGCGCGACTGAGGTTCAGTGGTAGTGCGGTGAATGAGGATAAGTCATGCGGCGCTGGCTTGTCGCCCCGCGGCGTGACTTCGTTGCGCCTGTGCGTGACGCCCATGGCTGCTGGACTAGAGGCAGCACGGGGAAAGCCAGGCCTTCCAAACGATAATGGCGTCAGAGGTCGTAAGAGCACGGGTGCTTCGTGTGAGAGATCTGAGTCAAAAAAGCCAGGCTCCAGTGCTGGGGTTGCATTCAGAACCGTCACACGTTGTGTTTGATCTGGTCTGCTCGACACGTTGGACGTGCTTGCCTTTGGAGCAGGCTTCGAACTTCTGCCGAGTCCGTACTTTGCAAATCTGGCTGTGGTAGAATTTGTAGTTGGCAGGAGTACAGCTGCTTTGTGAGAAAAGTTTGGTGCTGGGTTGTTTGTGAGTGGCCAATTGACATCAGATGTGGAGGCAGACGTGGTATTCTGCCGTGATGATCGTTGTGAGTAATGGCTATGTACGGATGCTGTCTCCGTCGGCGTTGAGCTTCGAAAAAGAAGTTGAGTCATGGTGGGAGCCCGAAGTAGGTCGCATAAGTCTCAGACTGGCAGGGATGGTGCCGAATAGGCAAGAGCGATCGCTTGTTCGACGCGCAGCCACCGCCAGCCAGCACTTCAGCGGAGCGATATAGAGCGGCTGGAGAAGTAGATGATGTGCTCTGGATATCTGGATATATGCGCGTGACGACTAGCTCCTCACTTGCCGCTTTCGCCGTACTAGGATGTCACGATCTCTACTGTACTGTACTGTGTACCCTGTTCGATCAGATGCCCAGACTCATATGCAGCTTGTAAGCTAGGTCGCTTTCGGTATTACAGCAAGATGGTACCTTTCAGCCAACGTGCTATAACATCTGACGCCTACCTATAGTTGGCGATGATGAGGAAGGAAGGAGGGTAAGTATCAGACTACAGACGTCACGTCCAGTTGCCACGGAGGTGAGAGCGCGATACTTTCGACTAGCGGGACGGGATGGTGAATTGATCATCAAGGTTGCCAAGCTATTGCGAAGCTAACGGAAAGTGAGCAGAAAAGTGACTTGGGTACAGTACTAAAACGGCTAATGTATCAGTCTAATGTGAGGTGACACGCCCAGATACAAAACAGCCAGGGTCATCGGACGAAAGGCGCAGCAGAGTCACGAAGTAGCTCACGAAGCAGTGCTACCCTAAGGATAAGGCACCCATGTCCATTTCCAACTGATCTGAACAAGATGGCGACAAACCAGGTTGGAAAGACGGTAAAGATGGGTGATAGTCAGGGCATAATCTTGGCAATTCAGCTCGTGCAGCGATAAGGCTTTTAGACTCGAGCTTAAATTCGAGCGCTTTCGATTTCACCTCTTCCGTCCTTCTATCCTTCGTATTTACTTTGACCATCTCGCCATCTCGAACCAGTTCAACAATGCCGAAGACAATCAATAATCCTCGCAGCAGCGATCATTGAAATAGCCCCGGCTCGCACGAATTAGCAGTATCGACCGAGATCTAGGTATGCACGATATAGCGATTTGCTCCACCTTTAATATACAGTACCGGCGCTACGGCGAATATGAGCCGGTATGCCGCGTGGACTAGAAAGATGGCCCTATGAAGCTAAAGGCAATACCAAGATGATTGTTCCTCTGCATCATGCTGCGTCTTACTTCTCTGCATGTTGCTTGTGTGATGCTTGGAACTACACCACATTTGCCGAGATCCATATGCTACGAACAAGGTAAGTTGCAGGAAAGAGATGCTTCTAGAGATGAGAGCATGCAAGGGTCATGACAATGCCTTTTTCATATCGATCTCGGTTCCTTCCATCTTCCAGCTCTGCTCCACCACCGACTGCAATCTTCATTGATTGTCGGGTCCGTCTTCAAGCATTCCCAGAATTAGCCTTTGAAGAGCCTACATTTGGGGAAAGGCAGCACTTGCGATGCGCTGTTGGGAGACTTTACGATCGGACAGGAAAAGGATCACTTCCAGAGCACCATGATCAGGGCGCGATTTCCTCTCCTTTCCAATCAAAACACCTCCCTCTGCCTCGGTCGACTCCATCCTTCCCCTGAAAGCCATTGATGACCTCGAGTAGGCGTCTGGCCGAGAACTCCTTCTCGAAGAGTTTACCCTCTTTAACATTACTCCAGAATTCTTCACTCAGACCAGTCTTGACAGTCCCGGGATGTAACGTGATCCCCATGGCTTTATCGCCGGACGAGGCGATGAGGTGTCTGTCGAATGTTCTGATCAAGCTATTGACCGCAGCTTTACTCGCACGATACGAGTACCAGCCACCGAGCGTGTTGTCAGAGGTTGATCCCACTCTCGCACTCATGGCCGCCCAAGTAGCATGACCTAGTGGAACACCTCTGTATAGGTCCTTGTCGTCCAAACCCTTGGTAGACTTCCTAGGTAAGAAGTGGCCAAAATGCTTGAGGAAAAGCAGATGGCTGAAAGTATTGACGCGGAAAGTCTCCTCGATATTGCCCAGATCCAACTGTTGTGGCGATCGTTCTGGATGGAGCAGTCCAGGTATCACGAGTGCCATATGGAGATGCGATGAGTCCTGCGTGCTGCTACTGCTCTTTGTTGTAGGAAAGAGCTCTTTGCATCGCTCAGAAGCACTAGATATACTTTCTTCTCTTGTGACATCCAGCTTCAGCACAGTCAAGCGAGACTCATCGCCTTCTTGGCTCATAGATTCTGCTTCTGGATCGTCCCCGCTGCCTGTTACTGATGGAGGTCCATGCGAGGCTTTCAGTTCAGAGTCCGAGGGTTTCCGCAGTATTTGCTCCCGTGCTTCGTCTAATGAGCTACGGGCTGTGGCAACAACAGACAAATTCGTAGTTCGCAATAACCGGCGAGCGAGCGCGAGGCCTATGCCCCGGGACGCAGGTGTAACGAAAGCCCAAGGAGGCATTGTTGAGGTCTACAAGTGAGGTTAAGATGGCTTGGATGGGTAGCCTCGTAAAGAGGGTTTAGCTGTTTACATCATGACGTATAGATTCATCAATGTTGCTGGCGCTCCAAGTCTTGGCGCATATGTCGACAACGACAATGTCATACCTATTAATCGTGCCTTGACAACTACTTCCACCTTGCCACCCCATACGTACGAGAAAGAGATCGAATACTTTGTCAAGTAGCAAGAGTTCTACGATGTGGCAATCGTCTCTGCCAGACGATTCGAATCAAGCTTCCTCTTTGAGAATAGCCTGACTCGAGATCCAATGACCCCGCCGTCTTATCGTGAAATCATCCCTCGCTTTGTTTGAGCAAACCGACATACACTGTTTTCCCAGAGTATTCGAATGTCCCTCATACCACCACAAATGCCTTCCAACACTGACGGCGAGACCCAGTACTTCGAGTACAACCTCAAGCTCTCTCCTCTCTCACAACCAGCAGGAGCCAGCTTCCCAGCTCGTCTGGCATACTGTACCTATGGAGACTCCTCGAACCCTGCTGTGCTGATGCCAACATGCTACGGCGGCAAGCTCGCGACCACCTCTCCCTTCCTCTACAACAAGAAATCCTGCCAGCATCCAGACTCAGTCCCACCATTCCCGCATGACAAGTACTTCATCATTATAACTGGTCTTCTCGGTGGAGCTGAGTCCAGCTCACCGTCTGTTCCTCCTAGCAAAGAGTGGGCTGGTGCGGACTTCCCCAAGGTTACTTATGAAGACAACATCCACCTGCAGAAAGCTCTGTGTGATAAACTTGGAGTGAAGAAGCTTTTCTTATACACTGGATTCTCGATGGGAGGACAACAGACATATCACATGAGCGTACTCTATCCTGAGTTTATCGAACGCATGGCCTGCCTCGCGGGCTCAGCAATGACCTCATACCACAACTTTTCCTTCCTCGAGGGCCCAAAAGCGGCATTGGTAGCTAGCTCCGACTACCACGGAGGTCGATACTACGAGAAGGGACTGAAGAATGCCACCCAAGGCACACAGGCTTTTGGGAGGGTCTACAGTACCTGGGCGCTTGACCAAGAGTGGTTCAGGCAAAAGTGCTGGGAGAAGGAGGAGAGCGGCAGCTGTAAGACGCTGGAAGAATACCTACAGACACATTGGGCAGAGGGTTTGGGCTCTTGGGACGCAAACGACTTGCTATGTCTGCTCTGGACGTGGCAGCATGGCGATGTGGCGTCGTACAACGAGAGCACAAAGGAAGGTGAAGGGAAGAGATTCCCTGCTAGGGAAGGCGATCTCATGAAAGCACTGAACAGCATCAAGGCTAAGTGCCTGATTATGCCTAGTCGGTAGGTAGACCTCAGTCGTCCTGCACGCTGCACTTACTGACCAGGATAAACAGGACGGATACCTACTTCCCCCCGAGAGATAATGAGCTGGAAGTTGAGACGATGAACGAAGGCCAAAAGGGTAAAGCCAAGTTTGTAGTGATTCCGTCGATATACGGTCATCTTGCAGGCGGAGGTGGCGGCACCAAAGACGACGAGCTGTTCATCTGTGAACAGATTGGACAGTTCCTCAAGGAGACGAGCTGAACTGAAGCTGAAACAAGCTGAAGTGAGAGTAACTAGGATTAGTAATCTGAACTGAGCACTCCTACGCGTAGGGAAGTGAAAGAACGTCCAGGGTGGGTCCTTTTGGACCCTCTGAACACGTGAGATCGTCCTTGCTGCCTAATTTCTTCGTTTTTCTTATACGTTAGCGCGAAATTGCGGTACTTTGGCCTACCTAGCTTAAGAGCTCCCTGAAGTGGGGAACGAGTTAACTTTCTTAACTCTACCGACTATCTTCAGCTCTTCTTTTCCTACGCTAGCAGCTACACCAGATCCTTCATTGACTTCAGCCGCAACGGCCTGATGCCTCCACGAGGGCATGTCACCATCTCTCCAGAACGTCAGAGTGCCCGAAGACGCACAAATGTGAACTACAACGAAGCTTCGCACGACTATGAGACAAACGCATCTGCAAACGTGAGAAGAAATCCAGATGGCTATCAACCACCACCACCAGAAGCAGCGCAGGCCACCGAAGTCGACGAGGACTGGGAGGCTGCTGAGGAGGCGGAGGAAGGGGTTGATGATGATAGCACGCAGTTTGTGTCTGGACCGTGCTTGCCACCGAGTGTGGTGCAGAGGTGGAAACTTGTTGATTTGATGGGTATGTCTCGTCTGTGCTTGTGTTTGTTTCATGTCCTCTTCCATCAAGTTTGACTAACTTTCCGGCTCTGGGTTGTCGTTATTGTATCTCACTTCTTGTGTCTTGCAACTTCAGGCTTTCGAACTAACAGACTGCAATCATCACAGAATGCATCGACAACGACTTGATCGAGCTGAATCCAGAATATCAGCGTGACATCGTCTGGAAACGTGAGTCGACGCCGATCTGAGTCTTTTCTCGTCTAAACTTCAGCTGACAACAACTCCTCAAGCCAATGTCATGTCCGGTCTGATCAACTCCCTGATCGAAGACTTCTACATCAATCCTATCATCTTCAACCTCGAAGCCATACCTGGACCAAATGGGGATCAGATTCTCCGTCGAATCTGCATCGATGGCAAACAGAGACTGTCTTCCGTGTATGCCTTCATGCGTGGAGAGATCGCTTGTCGTGACAAATTTGGGAAGCCTTGGTGAGTCGACTCGAAAGGATTAATCGGCTTTTTTGACCAGATCTAGGTACTATCGCAAATCAGAGAATGGCTCGAAGCGACTGAGACTTTGGCCGGAATCGATGTGTATGGAGTTTCGAGCAAAGTCCTTTATTTGCTACGAGGTACCTAGTCAACTAGGAGTTGTGAAGGGAGAATGACCAGCTGACTATGCTAGTACAAAAACCTGAACCGGGCCGAAGAAGAGGATCTGTTCGCTCGAGTACAGAAAGGGTATGTGTCTTCCCTGGCATCATGCAACCAAGTCTTACTGACCATTGCCGCAGAGCACCTCTCAGCGCAAGCGAGAAACTTGTATGTCCCATTACATGCTGCCTGAAGTGCATGACTGATCGCCCTTCTAGGCGGCTGTTTCGGGAGAATGGCAAGGTCTGGCTAAGGACTTCGAGAAAGACTTTGATAACGTTGTACAATTGAGCGCCACAGCACGAGGACAAGGCTTCAGAAATCTTCTCGGCTCGTTTTGCCAAATACTGGAAGTTAGACATCCGTCCCGGGCTGATGGGCAGCCTGCAACCAAGATTCAGGTTCGTGGAACTCACCACTCTCACAAGACAGAATTCTGGAATTCCTCGTGGGAGACCTATGTTCTAGTATTATAGCTCCAGCAAGCTTCGGCTGACTTCAAGAACAGATGCCTTCAATAACGAGTCTCTGCAAGAAGACCAAATGTACTCAGGGAGATCGCTCGTTCCTAGCCAGTGTGTTTACCAGGTTCTCGGAACTAGTCGAAATGAGTCCTCAGACCTTTGCAAATAACAACTACAAGATTGCGAGGAACTTTGCCCCGATCGAGTTCGTGGCAGTAGCTGTCCTGATCTCTGTCTACATGAACAAAAGGAACAACAATATGCTGATCGGAGACATTGCGGCCATGAGGCAGGAGACTCGCAAGGCTCTTGCTGACTTTCGAATGGACAACGCAAGTAATTCCATCGAAATAACCAAGTCCTTAGCTGACGGTTACAGATAACATGGAAGACCCTTTGGCAATATATCGAGGAGCTCGAGACATTCCGTGGCGCTTCGACCGGGACAACTTTGATGGACAGAGCAACAGCGAATCATCATCGAGCTAATGTACGAGCCCGGACCGTACAGGCTGCAGCGAACCCTCAAGATGGATCACAAGCGTCTGCGTCGCAGCAGCCATCTGCCAAGCGGGCCAGGATGCGTTCGTCGTCCGTGGACTCCATTGACGGGACGCCAAATGAAGATGCTGCTGTGAGAACAAATCGACCACCGGAAGCGGCGCAGCCTTCGCAGGGACTCCCTTTGCGACCTCATGAGGCTGAGATGGCGGCGCCGAGCCAGCAGAGTACTCCGGTGGTGAAGACAGAATTGCCTGCGCAAGGACAAGGATCCAATAAGCGACGAGATAACGCGGCTCTAAAAGCTGCTGAGCTCCAGGCAAAACGCGCGAGATTGTCGCAAGGATATTCAAGACCTTCCTAAAAGTATAGATACCCAGCATGGTCAGGAGTCCGGATACATTGATTTACAGCCACAGAAAATGGGTCTAGAAGACTCTTGGGGAGAGTGCCGTGAGGATTCTGCTCAGACATATGCTTTTCCACCTGACACCCAGGGATGGCAGCATCTCGATCGGCGTTTGGGTTGAGCTATTGGTCAAGGCTCTTTTGCTACTAGCATTTTATGATCGAAACGACCAAAACACGAGGAATGGCAGAGATAGAGCCAGTATAGAGCCAGTAAAACGGAAGGGCTCAAGACTACTCTGCAGCATAGTCTTTGATACCATCATCAATAGCTTTGCGTATTGCGAGAGATGATCTACCAATCTCCCCTGCCTCCTTCTTTGCCTGCTCAGCGCCTTCACGTATGAGCTTCTCATATCTTAAACAAAATATGCGTTGTCGCTCTTCTCTGTCCTGATACATCTCGCCCTCTTCGTCAGGTGATTGTCCGAACAGATAGAGATGAGCAAAGACGTTCGAGCGCTCGGGCAGGAGGTTCTGTCGGATATCCGTGTATGGAAATGTGCTCAAGGCTGATCTCGAAGTGTCGTCAGCCTGGGCAGCTGGCGAGGATGCGAGCCCAGCTCTTATAAAGGCAGCTAGGACGTTCATCTGCTTGGCCACAGCCTTCGTCTCACTTCCTGGCCTAGCGCCTGTCTTCTGACACATAGACCAACCGCCCGAGCCAGCGGAGGCCTGCTGCCAACCTAGTTGTCTCGTAAAGGACTTCAATGTCTTGAGCCAGCCTCCAGGACAGGCGACGACTTCTTGTCCCATACTCTGCAACATCCACTCGAGGACGTCCATCGAGAACGCACGGATGTCTGCGGACAGATGTGTCATACCCACATGGGTGTACAGCAGTATACTATCAGGATGCCTTGCGATCTCATGCGCCGGCAACGCCTTCAGCATCTTCAGTGCATTATTGCGCACAGCCGGCGACCCGCTGACAAGCAGCGGCTGCAACTTCTCCAGTATCACAGGTAGCGACTCCGGGAGCGGTGTCTCTGCATGTCTGGACACAAGGGCGGACGTGAGGAATGACAGGGACTCGCTCTTCTGATTATCGGATTTGTTCTTGAGCAGCGCGAGTTGATGCAGGAATTGTGCTGCCGCGGAGGGGGCTTCGGAGGCGAGGGATTGGGATTTGAGGACGATGGATTTGGCTTTGAAGGAGGTGTCGGTGTAGTTGGAGGCTTTGGGCTTGGTTTTGCCGACTTTGAGCTTTACTTTCTGGGGGGTGTGTTAGTTGGGCGAGTGGCTTATTGAGGGGCAAGGGGATGACATGCTTGGAAGTCCTTGGCCTTCTCCTTCTTGCGCTTTGCGCTGGAACCCATGGCTGGTTACACCGAGTTCTTACTTGCTTGCAAGACCAGAGATGCGCGAGGTTCGAGTACCTGTAAGAGTGAGAAGTTTCCCCATTTTGCTTGGCGGTGGTTCGTCATTCCAGGACCCACTCCGAGCGAACATCCTCGTGCTCAGCCTGCCCGCGACAAGAGTACTGTGACGACGACGACCTCACCACTATTTCCGTTAGGCTGCAGTATTACACTCTGCGTGCAGATCCGCCAGTGACCACAGACTTTGGCTAGTCTTCGATCGTCGACTCGGACAAACCACCTATTCTCGTCTTCCGATCATGCCATCTCTCATTGAAGGAGCGGATCGCCAGACAGTGAAGCGCACTGTCCCGAAGGCTTCCAACAAGATCCAAGCAGTCGCTGTGGCAAAGCTATATGTTGCATATCCTGACCGACAGCGATGGACCTACACTGGACTACAAGGCGCGGCTGTATTGGCAGACGACCTGGTCGGTAACACATTCTGGATAAAGCTAGTCGACATATCTGTATGTGTCTTGCCCCGAGGAGGCTTGTGTGCTCTTTGTTAATCTCGAGGCAGCCGACGAACAGAGGTGTGATCTGGGATCAGGAGATTTACGACTCTTTCTCGTACAATCAGGACCGCATATACTTCCACACATTCGAGCTCGAAGACTGTTTGGCAGGACTTTCTTTTGCAGATGACAAAGAGGCCAAGCAGTTCAAGAAGAAGATGGATGAACGAGAGAAGAATGCCGATCGTAAAACAAGGTCTAAGCCATTCTCGATACCAGCAAAGTCAGCGCAGAGCGCAAACGCACCGCAAGAACAGGCACCCTCTGCAAAATCACACAGTCGTTTTGGAGCACTCAACCCGTTTGGACATCGCAAGTCGTCGGCGCCAACACAGGCACCCCAGTCAATCATACCTCCAGCAAACTTCCACCCTGGTTCAGCGGTAGTATCGACTCCAAAACCAAAGGATTTGACACTCGAGGAGATTGACCCTAGCTTGTTGGATGAGCTGCTTGGTATGGGGATCACAGAGGACCAGTTGGCGGACAATGCAGACTTCATTAAGATGTACATCGATCAGCGTAAATCCACAGCACAAACGAAATCCAGCAGACCAATGGGCGGCGCGCCACCACCACCTCCACCGCCAGCTCAACCTATTACGCCGCAAGATACTGGAGCAACATCAAGCTCGAGACGCGGTCCAGCGCCAGCTCCCCCGGCTCCCAGGCGTCCGGCAGCAAGTACTCCGCAGCCGCCGACGCCTCCCGATTCTGCGGCAGAGGAAGAGCCATCGCCTGCAAAGCCAGCGTTCAAGCCATTCAAAGTTCCTCCTCCACCATTAGACGCCGGAAAGTTCGCAAACAGCTCCTCACCTGCTGAAAATACGCCACGATCAGTTCCCAGCGCTCCAGCGCATCCTGGCCCAGCACCACCTCCAAGACAATCTGGCACGCCAATCAGGAGTACAGGCCCTCCGCTACCACCGATGCGGAATCCAGTTCCTCCGGCTCCAGCGCCGAGGGGCGCTGTGCCGCCACCTCCGCCTTCACGCAACACGGGCCCTCCAGCATTGCCGCCGAAAGCTATCATGCCGGCAGCGCCGCCATTGCCGCCACCTAATAATCGCGCTGTACCAGGCATTCCGCCACCACCTCCGATGCGGAACAGTATACCTGGACCACCACCACCTCCTATAATGCCAGGTCCTCCAGGTAGTTTCGGCGGTGGACCACCACCACCACCACCTCCTCCAGGTGGAATGCCATCGGGTGGCGGACCAGCCGCCCCACCACTCCCACGACCTGCGGCTGGTGGCCGTGGCAATCTGTTAGCTGATATCCAGAAGGGTGGCAGGCTGAAGAAGGTCAGCGAATCAGAGAAGAGAGACAGAAGTGCGGCGACCCTGCCTGGCGGAGGTGGCGGAGGCGATAGTGGTGCACCTCCGTCACCTGCTCCCGGGGGAGGAGAGGGTGGACTTGCGGGTGCCCTTGCCAGTGCATTGGCGGCACGGAAGTCGAAAGTTAGCGCGAGTGGTAAGTCCTTTGACAACGTGACGATGGTGAGTTTGTGCTAACTGAATTACAGATGACGAGGATGATGATGATGCTTGGTGAGCGCTTAAGGTGCATGTTGTGCATATGCAGATATGAAATTGTATACACAATGACTATGCCACTGCCTAACAATCTGGCAACATCGCAGGCTTTTCAATCTATTGTGGGCAAATTACGTCGTGAAGCCTGCTCTATTGTCACGATCTCATGCCTTGTGTATGTCCAGTAGACTACCTTATACGAGCCGAATGTACCTCAATCGTCTGTCCATAGTATACCTTTACCCAACCCATTCCCACGCACCGCGAACCATGCCCACCCATCTCAAACCAGCTTCTTCACCATCTCCAGACAATCCACCTTGCTATTCAACAATCAGCATGCATCCCCGCACATATCCTCATCATACTCACCTGTTCGCTGGCTTGACACCAACACTCAACAGTTCAATCTTACACTCCTTCCCCACAACAACATGGCTTCGCGTGATCCTGCCAGCTGATACGCATCCAAGTGCCGTGAGAAGTGCCTTTTCGCGGTCAGCTAGCAAGGCATAGCCTAGACTGTGCTTTGTGGACCACTTTGATTGCGCGGCGACGGTGTCGGCGGAGAGACCGTAGACCTGAGGAGTGTTAGTAGGGATTTGGAGCGAGGTCGGGGGACGTGGTGCGAACCTTGAAGCCTAGATCCTCGAAATCCTGGTAGCCGTCGCGAAAGTTGCATGCCTGACGAGTTGTTATTAGTATATCAATCACTTTCCTGAGAATGATCTCAACACACCTGGGTAGTGCAGCCGGGCGTATCAGCCTGCAGCGATTGATTAGTATCGTGACACCATCTCGATGCCAGAAGAATCATCGCGTTACCTTTGGGTAAATGAAGAAGACGACATTTGACAGCGTAGACACGTCCACATCGGCATCTTTGTCGTCCTTGAGAGTCAAACTCGGAAGCTTATCTCCCACAGCTAGCTTGGTAGCGGCAGTCTTGGTCTTCTTCGACTTTGCGCTGCTTATGAGAAGTGCCGCATTAGCTCTGATGGATTCGCATCGCCAATCCAGACGCCCCTCCGTCACCAGCGTGTTACTAATTTCTGGGACAACGATCGATCCTCGCGAGCAACATCACGTACTCTGAACCGCCGTTTGCGCCTACATCTGCGCTTGCCTCTTCCTCTGTGTCCTTGTTCGCGCGCTTCTTGCTTGCTGCTGGCTTCTTCTCAACTACGGGTTCGGGCGCAGAGCCAGTGGCATTGCGATTGCGAGCCGAGCGGCGAGGCTCTTGCGCTGGCGCGTCGGACATGGTTGATATCGCGCTTGATGCGATCGCTTGACGAGTTTCTGATTGTACTTTCACTGGTCACGCAGTCGCAATGAGGGAAACAGGATATACTGTGCAGTTGGCAGATCGGGCTTGGATTTCGCGATGATAATGAAGAAAGACAATGAGAAAGCGCGTGCGCGATTGAAGGGATGTTGTTTGGGCGCTTCCCCGAGGTGCGCTAGAGGAAGAACGCTAGTGTGAGTACCTTGGGATGTACCTTATAGTCTGACATCATACGAGCATGGTTCCATGCAGTCTAGACATACTTTCCAGGCGCTTCCTACTGCTATACATGTATCCGCGATCAGAAAGAGGCATCGTCCAGTGAGAGAAATGTAGCAGGTGAGGTTGCAGCCAATAGGGCTCCACTATTAGCTCATCGGCGCAGAACTCCGCTCGGCATTGAAACATCTTTCCCTGACCCCACTCTGTCCGAGGTGCTTGTTACTACTAAGTACAATATCGATCTTGACCTGTCTGAGACCTGCACACGTACTACTACCCGCCAGCTGCAGTCTACGCTCTTGGTCTCATCCCATCGCCTCTCAACCTTCACTTCATCCAGCCAATCACCACTCGCACACCACCATGTCCTCCTTCACCTCCAGCAGCAAAGCTCCTCCAGCGATCTCGCACCTCCCTAATCTCACCCTGCACGCCGCCCAGCTCGGCATCGAAGCCTGCCAGTCCAAAGCCCGCTCCATCAACGTCCCCATGAACATCTCCATCGTCGACGCGACCCTCTATCCTCTCGCCTTCGCCCGTATGCCCGGCGCAAAGCTCACCTCCATCGACATCGCGAACAACAAAGCATTCACAGCCGCGGGCCACCGCCTGCCCACGCATATGTATAAGGAGATGGTATGGCCGGGTGGGGCGGCGTATGGAATTGACAAGAGCAATGGGGGGCGATTTATGATTATTGGTGGAGGGCTGCCGATACAGGTGGATGGCGTCGTGGTCGGGGCGATTGGATGCAGTACGGGGACGCCGAAGCAGGATCAGGAGGTTGCGCAGGCGGGGGTGGATGCGATTTTGGAGTATATCAATCAGCAGAAGCCGGTGAAGGCGAAGCTGTAGGGTAGGATATGTTGTTTCGAATTTATTTGGACATTGCAGTATTTCAAGCTGGATTCGATTGAATGATTGTGCTGAGACACTATTGACAGCTTCCTGCCAGTCGACAAGTTCCAGGTGAGCTCAACCTCCAGGTCCACAAACCTCCATAGCTTGTTTGAGGCTGTATGAGGACGGCGACGGACTATGATTTCACAGCACTCCGAGCAGCTTAGAGGACCACCTCAACACGTCCCTCGGAGTTCATCACTCGAGTCTGCCAAGACTCTCTGCACGACTGACCCCAATTCAAATTAGAGTCACATCCCTGCATATAAGCAGATCAACACGACGCACCTAGACTTGACTCGCGGTGCTGTTCATGCTCGCCACCTCTGCATCTATCTTGTCCTTCTCCGCCTCCAGCATAGAGAGCTCCGCGTTGTATGTTAGGTCATTCTCAAGGTATTCCCACACGCACTTTCTGACTGCCGGCCCGTCGATAGTTACTTCGTCGATTGGCTCTCTGCTGGCTGTCTCTTCGTCGGTTGTCTCTTCTTTGACGCATGCAGCAATGCTTTTCATGAAGACCAAAACATTTCTCTCTGCCTTCGCATTAAGCTCGCGGATACGACGGCCGTAGTCTTGGATCTGTGCTCGAGATCCCACGCCTGCAACATTCCCTTGCCGATGTCGTCCAAGTCGGGCTCTATCCTAGATTGCAGCAAGATCAGTATGTTACAGTGCATCATCGTTGAATTTTGGAGCGTGTACTTGGCCGTGAGCACCTTCCCCAGAATCTTGTCGATTTGTTCTCTTTCACGCAGAAGCAGTTGCAGATAAGAATTCGTCTCTTTCGTGTTCTCCATCGAGTCAAAGGTTGACGTCTCCCTGGTCTTGAGATATGAATGAAGACATGCGATCTGGCCGTCTCGCTCCTCCTGCCTCGAGGCAATGGCATGCCAGATCTCGCCACATTTGGCCAAGTCAGCAATGGCTTCAACTGTACTCTTTTGCTCCTCGGCGGCCTCCTCCAGTTTGGCCATCTGGTCCGTGAAGCCAGTCAAGATCATCTGAATTGAGAGTACATCCATTGAGCGATCTCGCTCAGGTGAGCCGGACGCATCTGCGTCAGACATGACTGACCGCGATTGAGATGAAACTGTACAGTTCCGAAGTGAGTGTTGGACTGTTTACAAGTATTCAGGGAGTGCACGTTGCCTGTGCGACCGAAGCTAAAGAAAGCTGTAGTCACACAAACGTACGAACTAATCGGAATGATTCTGGAGCCCAAGCGCCTGTGAGGAAAGTTGGTCTCACCATAGCGTAACAATTGAGCAGGTCTCACAAACATACTTTTTCTCTGTCACTAATTAGAAACATAACGCCCTCGGTCCAGCATTTGCTGAACTTGGTCTCCCTGGAAGACTTTTGCTCTGCGAGAGGACCCTGGTCTCTCAAGATGGGCACATCAAGTCACAATGGCGCGTGAAATCATCTGTGCACCACTGTGCGGGGCAATTGAATGAGTGCCGATACCACAGTAGAACCAGGGTTGATGTAGGATGACAAGTGTTGTTTGAACACGGTGAGTAAGGCCTGTTCGGCAAGGTTGGCATTCGCTGGCTCGACCTCTGTCTTCCGATGTTTCGTGATCCCTACATTCTTCCTCTTCCTCCTGCCACTCATACTCGCTATTGACCCTATCTATAGTGGTACCGCAGCCCTCAGCTCCCCGATACACTCCCCAAAGCCGATACCATTCTGCTCTCCTATAGTCCCAGTTATCCGAACACTCATACCATCCTTTAGATACTCTAGACTACCGCCGCCCTCTAATTCCGTTGGCCTACGACCTCCCCAGGTCGACTCCATCAGACAGCCCCGCGCGTCATCGGCACTCCCCGAAACTGTTCCAGTGGCAAGCAGGTCTCCAGGAAGAAGACCGCAGCCACCTATCGTCTGATGAGCCATCATCTGGCGGAAGTTCCAGTACAAAGAGTCCTTGGTCTGGCTTTGACAGGTCACGGTGCTGATTCCGTCAACGATGACTTCCACTTTTAGCGATATGTCGTAGTTGCCGCGCTCATCGTCGGCGAGGTAGGGTGCTGGAGACTTGTCGTGTGGCACAGACGGTATGCGGAAGGGCTCGAGGGCGTCCGCTGGGATGATCCAGGGAGAAATGGAGGTAGCGAAGTTCTTGCCGTTCAGAGGTCCTAGTGGTGCCATTTCAAGGGCTTGAATGTCGCGGGCTAGATTACCGTGGTCAGTATGAGATATTCAACATCAGCTCGCAAGCATAGCTTCCTTAAGCAAATACATACCACTCCAATCATTCACCAGCACAAACCCAAAAATATGCTCATCCGCATCCTTGGCCATGAGCCTTTTCCCCCTCGGCAACGGCTTTCCTACAATCACACCCAACTCCAGCTCGTAGTCCATCGCCGCCGACGCAGCCATGACCACACGCCTCTCGTCGCCTGTGCCCTGCGCCAATTGTCCCATCGGACGCGTGACTGGTGTGCCCGAAACCACAATGCTCGAGCAGCGACCACCATAGCCTATTGGAAAATGTGCAGATCCTGGTGGCATGGACGGCTTCCCGACCATGACTTCGCTGGCACGCAGGCTGTGTGATACTGAGACGGAGAAGTCTGTGAAGTCGCCTATTTGTACTGGCAGATGCATGTGCACATCTTTGACTGGAAATGCAGCATTCTTTGGTAGCTGGGAAAGAGACTCATGTTTGAGACTCTGTTGCAAGACTTTTCGTACAGCTGAATGTACGCTGCGGCCTAGGCCTGCGAAGGTGTTCAAGGTTGGCTCGGAGAAGATAGAAGGGAGATCATGCTGAATATCTGAGAAATGACCTTCGCGTGCCAATGTTGCGAGGAATATAACAGTATCGTGCAGTCTTGTCACGCATTGCGGTGGCAGAACAGCATCTCTTGAGTTAATAGAGGCAATACCATAGGGAAAGTTTGCCTCTGTGAAGTGCTGGTCACAATTATCCATGATTTACGACCTGATAGAGTCTGTATGGTGGTCGTCTATTGCGTATTCAGATGGACAAGAGCAATCAATGTATGGCACATAATACTAGGTGGAGTCATTGCAAGAGGTGGACAAGTAGCGACCGACACGGGGTCGCCCCTTGCCAAGGGCTGTCCTCCACTTCCCGAACCTTCCTAATCGAGACGAGCCTCCAAGAAGACCCGCTGTTCGGGTTCCTGCACACAGTCAAGCTAGCGATGAGCCTTGTTCATATCGTGACTTGGCGTATGTTACTGGACTCGCAGATCAACAAACAGATCTATCGCCCCGCCTCATGTTCTTTTCATTGTAGTGTTTCTAAAGTATCATAACCTCGAACCTTCGCAACATTATAACTCTGAATGCTCACCCACACACAATTACCCTCAGACAACGAACGCGCATATCATCACCCAGAAATCTTTTCATCCTCAGCACAATGGCTCACGTCGGCGCCCTCCCACCTATCCACCGCTTCATCACCACCCATGACACCTCTGGCAAAGCCATCTTCTCCACGACTGTCAGCGAAGACTGCAGCATGGATCCGCTCCCCAACAACAACGAAGCCGCCTTCGCCCTCGGCTACACCACAAAAGGCTTCCCTGTCAACCTGAACGACAACAAAGACATCGACTCCTACTCCCAACATCTGACCAGCGCCCCAGGCCTTGTCGTCTCAAACGGCACAGTCCTCCGCTACGTCGACACGGCGCCGGGCGCTGAGTCTGCGATGCATCGAACAGTGTCGCTGGACTACGGCATTGTGCTTGAGGGAGAGGTGGAACTTATATTGGATAGTGGGGAGAAGAGGGTGTTGAAGAGGGGGGATGTGGCGATACAGAGGGGGACGAGCCATGCGTGGAGGAACACGAGTAAGACGGAGTGGGCTAGGATGGTGTATGTGTTGCAGTCTTGTCAGCCAATCACGATGGATGGGGAGAAGCTGGGAGAGGATTTGTCGGATATGAAGGGAGTCAGGTCTTCGGATTAGAGCTTGAATATGATATGTCGTGGTCGATAGTATGGATAGATTACACAGAATCTATACCCTCTATCATACTTCCCTCGGGTTGTGTACTTGATTGTAAGGAATAGTCTTGATCATGCTCAATCACTGCATGCTTGTAGTGCGCCATCACCCAGGAAAACGCCTCTGCGACTGCCTAATATATGCATTGTGCCCTTCCCTCTTCATCTACCCCCTCCTACTATGGTCCAAGAAGGCACACTGATCTACCTCTCTCACCACTCTCCACCAATGCGATACCTGAAATACGTATCATTGATCTTCCCACCGGTCGCAACCCATAGATTCCGCACCAACTATAATCATCAGTATCATCCTCTTCCAAGTCCTAAAATCTCACAGGTACTTAACCACCACTCACATGAACAGTATAAACCCCTCCAAATAGCAACGACACAAACACTCTTTCCACCGGATTCTGATACACCGCCCGCGTGCTCAAGTCAAGATTCCGATTCGTCGGCCTGTATGCTGGCACGCGATTGTGTGTTATGTCCCAGTCGGCGGGGTTGCCATCGATGGAGGTTTCGCCTGCAGGGTGCGGTTCTAGCTCTTCTGTATGTGGTGGTTCGGCGGAATGGTGGAGCTCGTAGTCGGCGAGGACATGGAGGGAGCGGTAGTATGCGGCGTTTTGTGTCTGAGTGACGGACATGGTGAGGTTGTGTCTGATGACTGCAGGCCGGCTGCAGCAGTGCAATTGAGGTGTGTTCAGATGGCAAAATTGGGGAAGGTATGCGAGGTCGCGCCAGACGAGATGAGGTGCAGAGTGCACGATGCCCGCATGAGCAATCGGTCTGGGGAAAGTGACTGGCATGCCACGGACTCAAATTTGGGTCGGGGGTGCCGTTCGGTATGTGGAGGAGGGCGTCGGGCTCTTACCCCGAAGCCCTCAGGCCTAGACCAAAGCTCGGTTCTAGCTCATGTGCGAGTAACGAAGTGACCTGACTGTGACTGGGGAGCCGTGAGGAACCTATACAAAGTGCGATAACCTGGTTTCGCTTCGCCACCCTCGTTCAATCCTTTCACATCATACAGCCAACCATCACGGAAGCATCGAAAAGCTCAGCGAGCATGACTATACTTGCGCCAGTGCACTTCTTCAGCCATGGCTCAACCATGATGTGAGTTCGCGTGCCACTAGGAGAAGTCATGAATCGCACCGTGTATTAACAATGTCGCAGGCTGGGAGAAGAATCCACGTCTGCCGATTACTGGAAGGCTTGTGGCGATGAAGCATTGAGGAACAATTTCAAGGGCGTCATCATGATGGGTGCGCACTGGGACGCGACAGGGGATCGTGTGGAGGTTGCCATGAATCCGAAGCCTGCGAAATCGCCAGTCGGTCGGTCATACCATACTCATCAATCTCACTGACGCATTGACTGACCTAATACTAGGCTTCGTTCACCCCGACAAGTATGTCAACTATGAGCTCAACCCCGATCTAAAGACAGGGCAAAAATGCATCGACATGCTACGTGCTGGTGGTTTCAATGCTCACGCCAATGAAAAGTTCGACTGGATCCATGATACCTTCTTGATACTTATCCGCATGTTCCCACACGGATGTCCTCCCACTGTCTTGATCTCGATGAACCAGAGCTTCGACCCGCATATGCACAGTTCGTACTCCGCTCATAGACCAAAGAGTGTTGGAGCAGACACTGACTGCGCCAATAGTGAAAATGGGCTCAACCTTGCGAGCATTGAGGAAGGAGAACTATTTGATAGTAGGCAGCGGTGGAGCGGTTCATAACCTCTTTCGGTAGGCAGAGAAAGAAAGAAAGAAGTCAAAGGACGAAGAGCTGACAGTCCACAGCAACAAGTGGTATCCGATGGTCAAATACTGCGACAACTTCGCACAAGATACACCGCCGGAGGCTTGGGCACTGGAGTTCCGCCAGTCGGTGGAAGATGTTATAACGCATAACTCTGGACCAGACCTTCGTCGTAGCATGACCCGTTTGATGAAGCATCCGCAATATCGTGATGCACATGGAACGGTAAGTCTCAGCTTGTAAGAGTATCACTCCATAGCTAATTGTACTCGCCCAAAGGATGACCATTTCATGGCAGCCATGTTCATTGCAGGTGCTGGCGGAGATGAAGAGGACAGAGGCACTTATGGTGTCCTGGGAGCTGAAACCTACGAGCTGACCAATATGTAAGTGCTCGTCTCCTCTTTCTTTTCTTTCTCTTTGCTCATTCTTCCCTTTTTCAGGTGTAACTCGCAATATACCTGGGGACAGTGGTCCAATAAGGCGCAAGCTTTGACAGTGTGAAGTGTTATTAGGGCAAGCTGATTCGAACACGCTTCAGTCGACAAGGTAATGTGGCGCGGCGCTTGTGAAGTCGACATGATGCTGTATGATGCTGTTCGAATCCAATCGATAGTATGTAGGCGTTGTTTGAACTATTTTGGGATTGATGGTATAATGCTACAAATCCTGGAGGAGTGTTCCTGTAGCAGGCGGTAGCGCTATGCTAGCGGCTGTCGTGACCCTCGTGGAGAGGCATTGTAAAGTGTTTACACCTTAATGGTGATGCTCTTGGGCTTTCCAGATTCGGTCCGGGAGAGTGCTGAAGAGGATCTGACCAGACTTATGTCGAGTGCTATGATGTCGCTATCCTAAGAAAGAGACTCAGGGTCGACAGCACTTCCTACGAACAGCTCTTTTCTTGTGTCTCTTCTGGGAATGCCGTACTGCTCAGGTCTAGGTCAAGCATATTTCACCTGGTTCGCTCAGTACACAGTACCAAGCAATTTCATTAGATCCATCAGATTGTCAACTAATGGCGGCACTCTCCCCACAATTCCTTTGTGATTATCCTGCATGATGCGTAGTGATAGATTGATACACTCTTTGACGTCTGCGACAGATATCATCTGGGTGGCGGAATAGTCGAGAATGCTAGGAGTGCCCCGATTGAGGGCTATGAAGCGTCTCATCTCAGGCGATTCAGGAGAGTTGAGTGTAATTACCTGCTGTGAATGTGGTCGTGGTATCTCCTCAGAATGAGGAGCCGAGTCAGAGTGCTGTGATCGAAGCATAATTCCGTACGCCCAAAGGACCAGACTGGCCTGATATATCGTCACTGCTGTGAAATCACGAACTCTTTGTTGTGGCAATATTTCTGCAAGTCTCAAGATCTGACCCGCGTGCCAGATAGCTTGACGTGATCTAGAAGTGTTGAACCAGCTTTGCAGCGTAGAGTACACTCGTTTCGCTTCGGCCACACCTTCCAATCCTGCGAAAAGCTGAACGTCTCCAAGCGGCACGTTGTGATGGAGCAGTATGAGCTCTAGCATCATACCTTGCACACCTTCGAGCATGTGGAGGTCCTCGAGCCGTAGTCGTGCTGATTCAAGCATCCTGGCGAGCTCCTGGTAGCGTGGCCCACCAAGGTCTTTCTCGCCCGCTGGGCTGTATTGTCCAAACAGGACAGACCATTCACGGTGGTGATGGACCAGCCTCCAGTAGCCTTGCATCAGTATAGAGCCTATCTCGAATTGATCCACGTGCTTAGAAGCGATAGGCAAGCTAGGGTCGCCGAGCAGAGTAACCAGAGCGGGAATATGCGCTGGAGTAGGCTTAAGAGCTTCGAACGCAACACGCCAAGCCTGTGGACTTTGTGCCATCCACAGCGACTGGGGCTCAGGGAAAGGTAGGAAGAGCTCCGCCGGTGAGATTATAGGAGGTCTCAGGAGCGAAACAGAGGCGGAAGTGTCATGGGCGAAGAGGCGAAAAACCAGTCTCTTCCAACTCTCCTGTTCTATCCACTTGACGTGCTTCACAGTTAATTCCTCATCAGTGTCAGTAGGCAGAGGAGTACCGTAGTCATATGTTGAGCGCTGAAGCCTGCCGGCCTTCCTGAGCATTGTTACCAGCGGGTATTCAAAACTCTCTGCAATTTCAAGTTTCTTGCTGTTTCCGCTCCAAAATGCGAGCTCAAGTTGCAACAAATTTGCTTGCAATGTCTGCAGGTCGCGAGTCCTTGTGTTATCAATGAAAGTAGTTGGGAGATATTCATATACTATCCCTTGTAGTGCCAGCGCTAGCTTGTTCAACGACTCATCGGGTGACAATGCTGCTCCGGCAGCGATCATCGTCAGAAGTAGCTCTGGCCGTATCTGTGACATTGAAGAAACACTGGGTATGTGAAGCCAGGACGCGGCTCTCGCGATGTCAGATGTCAAGAAGTACTGGAGAAGCGAGTCGAGCAATTGTAGACTTGGCAGCACTTTTAAAGGCTGTGTTGTACACATTGGTCCGTTCCAGACCTGAAACATAATTGCCAACATCCGGTCACGAGTTGTTGAGTCAAGCTTTTCCGCAGTCGTACGCTTGTCCACATATACAGTGGGCTCCTCCTTCTCCTTTTCGAGAGAGTCCACTAGCCGAGGTCCTGTAAGGTTCGGTGCGTTGTCTTTCTGGGGGATGAAAGTCCAGACAGAGTTACCGAAAGCGTTTGCAGGTTCCGACGCCTGCTCGTCTTGATTCCTGTTTTGTAGAGGCTCCTGCTGGTCAATGACGAAAGGTATCTGCTCATTGTATTGTCCAAGGCAAGCAAAGTCCATAGTATCGAGACTGTAATCAGAATTGACCCCAAAGTCAAAGAAGCCATGCGGAGTGGCTGTACCAGACATACTGATACCATGTGGATGCCGTGAAGACTGAAAAAACTCCTGAAGGAAGGGCGGAAGATCGCGAAGGTCTGTAAATGAGGATGATGGCATAGGATCGAACGCATCGACCATGCCAAGAAATTGATCATTTCCGTAGTCAAAATTGTTATTTGACAGGCTGCCTGACGCTGAAGTTATAGAGTGTGGCACGGTCTGCTGTGTCATCGCCTGTGGTTGTTCTGGAACCCTTTCAAAAGCAGCAGTATTTGGAGTCATCGTCTGCTGCTCTAAAAAGGAGTTTGGCGCAAGCTTATCGTTTTCATATTGTTCGCTGAAACGAGTATCTGTATAGATGCTGGTATCAGGATGAGCGAGTACTGGAGCTGTGCTAGAAAAGTCGGCAATAGCGTCTCCCGGATTCATGCCATGCTCCACGCCTAAGCTCATAAAGTCCTCCCTATTCGTCGCAGAACTTGCCAAACATGGCGTGCCTCGCTTTACGCATCGGGCACAAGGCTTCGAATCGTCACATTTCAGGTGATCTGCTGCACACGCCTCACAAGCAGAAGAGACCCTGTTTGCAAGGGCCGAAACCCTTCGACGCTTGTTTGGGGGTATATTGTCGCAGGTCCCCGAGTCCGTATGTCGCTTCAGGAGATCTCTGTGGCACAATCAGCGAACGCAAGATTGATTGAGCAGCATAGTATCACATTTCACTTACACTCTCCCAAACGACTTGGAGCATTTTTGACATGTAAATGGACGTTCCTTGTTATGTGATCTCACGTGACGACCTAGGTGATCCATGCGGTTGAAACCCTTGCCGCACGTACCACATTGGAAAGATGAGGTAGAAGGACCACTAGCTAGCCCCGCACCCGAGGCACCAGCATCGAGGTTCATCATGCCCTCCATACGGGCGGGACGAGGTTGCAGAGTGCTGGCTTTCGCGAGGTGGAGGGCAATGTTGTCAATGTGGAGGAGCAGAGGGAGGAAGAGGAAACGTGGGGAACCGGAAGACCGAGGTCAAGCGGCGCTCACGTGACACGTCACAAGATTTCACCTCCTGTAGATTCTCCTCGTGTGAGCTATGGTACTCCTGGCGCGGAACAGAGTCCCACCTGAAGAACGATCAGGAGCGCTGTCGGTTTTGCTAGATCTAAATGATTGTGACACTTCGAAGGCCACCTCACAGTACCCTTCACACAGCCTATTTACACAATACTGCGATTGTCATTCGATTACCAAGGCACTCACAGAGATCGAGCCAACACAGTTTTGAACAGGGCCTGATCAGTACGCTCCTCGACCACAGTCGGGAGATCGCGACTCGTCAAAGTCTCAGAGCAGTCTTTGTTCAAGCAATTTTCATGTTTGCTAAACGACATCTAGTGCTCAGCTTCTGCCGGCAACCAATTCGCCGTAGCAATCCTCATCCTCTTCCCATACAACAGGAACGGAATCAACAGCAAGGAAAAGATAGCCATAAGCATTCCAAAGATCCCAAATGGCATCGCAGGGCCAGATTCAGCTGACCAGGTGCCCACAAAGAATGTCCAGGAAAAGCTCACAATGGCGCGAAGGCATACAATTGCTACAAAGCAGTCTCCGGAAATGGCGTTGTAAGAGTCCAGGATCTGTCTGTTATTTAGTATGCCGTGAAAATGGTGAGCATCAAGGAAGCACATACGTAGTTGAAGCCAACGGACGGCACCATCATCAATCCGAAGCAAATCATACCATAGCCCACTTCCAAACCAACCCATGCGTTTGGCGATGGATGACCAGCGCAAAAACCAAAGACCCACATCCCCGTGGTAGCAAGGAACAGGCTAGGAATGATAAGTGGCAGTCGAGCTTCTGCTTCTGCCATACCGTGCGTAGACCTCGCAGACTTCTTGATGCTCCAGTCCGCAATCAGTGCGGTGTAGATGAAGCCCAAGAAGGTGCCGATCAGTGCACCAACATTGACAAGGCCGACCTTTTGACCCCAGAGGTAGGGAGGAGCTGCGAGTATTTGTGGTCCGATTGTTGAGATGGTCACGATGCCTCCGACAAGTCCTGTTCATGTTAGTATACCCGACGTGCTAATATACACACTTGGGACAAAAGTCTGAGCAGAATGTGCAGGGACTTAGCTCAGCGCGAGTGCCGTAGCACGTTCTGCTTGGACCTTTGTCCAGCAAAACGCTGCAGACTTACCACTGTACCAAAGGGCCACTAGCCAGACTGCGTAGGTTGGTCAGTACTACACTCGGTTCAGGAGGCGATCTCACCGAAAGTGTACGCTTACCTCCAGGCAATCTGAGTGTACTGAGCAGTGTGACGTATCGGTGGAAGAAGCCAGATCGATACGTTCCCATCTTCAATGACCTTGCAAACGTATATGGTGCGTATGCGGTTCCGTCTCTTTCTGATGACTGATCCTCTTCTACATCCTCTGTCTGAACGGTGTGAGCCTTGCCGGTAGTAGTAGTTTGACTGGCGCTAGACTTCTTGAGCTCCTGTCCTGGTGCATGTCTCTGTGCGAGGCTTCGGTTGAACAATGTTTCCGGCTGGAAAAAGAAGGACAAGGTGAAGCAAATGGCCGCCAGGATGACATTTGTCCAGTGAATCCATAGGTATCCAGAGAGGCCTAGGATATACCCACCACAAAGTGCACCGGCGATTGATCCAGACGAGAGGAACACCGTGTATACAGCCTATCGAACTTTAGTAGTGTGGCCAAAGTGGCTAGCAAGGAAGCATTCTAATACCAACGCTCGGCCACGCTGATGCACGAAGAAGACTTCTCCAATCACGTCGGGACTGACAGATGTTAGAATTAGTCGTCTCGGGCATGACATGGTACGTACCATAGGGCATCGGCTGCTCCGGCGCCAATCCCCATGAAGGCGCGAGCCGCGAGTAAGCTAGGGAAGGTCTTCGCCAGGCCTGCCCAAACTGAGCTGAAGAGCAGGAGCAAAAGGGCAGTCAAGACCACTGGACGGCGTCCAAAGGTATTTGCCATTGGCACCTTCAAAGGCGAATCAGCATAGGTAGTAAAAGTGAGGCCAGAACGAGGTCCCATACCCATACGATATTGCTAACGCCTTTTGAAAGACTGTATTAGGTCCCAGTGTTTCAATGAGTGATATGTGAACCGACTTACCAAGCATAAGTACATTTATCTGCGATTGATTTAGCACGTATACTTTGGCCATCGCGAGCAAAGAAGGCTTACTGCAATGAGCTGAGTCAGGGATGTGAATGGGACTGGTGGGTAAAACAAGACAGGTGAAGCCAGAAATGGTAGCGCTGAAGCAATAGACGAAGATGCAAAGTTTGCAGTAAAACTGTAAGTGCACACAGCTATGGTGCAAGCAATCTTTCGCCAGAGTGCCCAATTGAGGGGATCAGCACCATCCTGTGAAGGCTCTGGCACAAGATGAATAGTCAAGCTGCCGGCATCGCGGCCACTTCTTGTTCTTTCGAGACTGTATTCGAGCAGGTCAATCGTCCCTGGAGGCACAGCAGCTGCAACCTCATCTTTGGACAGGGCGAAGGCTTGCCGAAAAGAAGTCATGCTGCGAGAGTTGTGATGTTTTCTGCTAAGTCGAAGTCTACTGCCAGCGAGAAGGGACAAATGGCGAAGTCATGGGCACAGAGGACCACTTATGGCTCCCATCTGGGGATGCCTGGGGAAAACCTGGAGGTGGCAGACATAACCATGGAAGCGGTAAAGTGTGCCTGATGCCTAACGCTGGTGGGCAGGGCCGAGGCCGGAAAATGGGCGCGGGTCGGGATGTGGGGAACATTCTGGAAGCCCCTCAGCTTCTGGGAAGGACTCTATGCCAAGCGGTAGGCCTAGACATTGAGACCACGGTGAGGTATTAAGGTCATGCGCCGTGGAGCGCATAGCTACAGACCCCGTGCCCGTTGTGAGCAGAATCGGCCAAATTAAGTTAACTTCACCTTAACTGAAACCACACTTTGTGTCTTGGTCTGCACAACTGATAGCGCTATACTAGGACAGAAGCCTCAGCACAAACATCGGCAGATAGTATACTGCACTCGCGTCAAATTTCCCCTACTCATTGCTTGACTAGCTGCATCGTCATGTTCGAAAGAGTACAGGCTGCGGCGGTGGACGGAAGACAGGAGAACGTGTTCTGGCGACAGATCGAGCTGCAGAAGCTATACAAGGTTCTGGCACAACAGTCAGCAAGTATACAGGCTGCCATCGTGAAAGACAGTGCTACTACCCGTCAAGAAGCAAAGCTCGAATTTTGTGAGGCTTTGCTGTCTGTCAAGCGAAGACATGCCGAATTGCAGCCAGATCGTGAACGTACTGAGGAGTACAACATTGCGAACGGGAAGGACAGCCCGAATGCCCGGCGACCATACGGACTGGTGTATATCGTGCCGACCACACATACTATGTTCTATTCGATCATAACAGCGATCGCTTCGGCTATAGCTGCTGGAAACTGCTGTATCGTCGAGGTCAGTACTATGAGCAGTCGCTATTTGACAACGCACGAGCTGACAGATGCGGTCACAGATCGAACAGACCTCGCGTGAGCTTTCTCCTTTGTTGAGCAGCACACTCACGAAAGCATTAGATCCAGACATCTTCGCTGTCGCCAGTTCGAAAGCAAGCTTTGACGCGCCTGAAAATACTTTCGTCTATTTTGATCAAAGTGGTGGCGCACGCAGGTCCCACCGAAACGATCTGGTATCTCCAGCTAGCAACCGAGTGATCGCTGTGGTCGATCGAACTGCGAATCTTGAAGTGGCAGCCAAAGCGCTTGTTATGGCACGCTTTGGCTTTGGAGGGAAGAGCTCCTATGCCCCAGATCTTATTCTTGTGAATGAGTTCTGCAAGCAGGACTTCCTCAAAATCGCCACAAGGCATGCTTTCCAGTTCATGACAGATCGAGAACAGTCAAGTGGACGACGCGAGGTTCAGGAATTTGTCTCGCTGGTGCAGAAGGCGAACGATGGCACACGAATCATCACATCGGGCTCGAATGGCATGGTAGTAGATATTACGAAAGGGTAAGTGTGGGTTCTTCGCACTGGGCAATATGGCACTCCAAGCTAATGAGCAGCACTAGCAACACGTCGGCACTGAAAGCAAAGATAACCGTGCCATGCTTAGCAGTCCAAGGTGTATCAAGCTTGGATAGATCTTTCGATATTGCAAGGAAGTAAGTTTTCATCGAGGATTCATCATATCATGGACCGCGAATAACAGTCTGCAGCGACGGAAAGCTCTTGGCTGGGTACTACTTTGGTACTCCAGAAGTGGTCAAGTATCTGAGCCAATTCATCGAGAGTGGCGTGTCCTTCAGCAATCACATACCGGTCCATCTACTTCGTAAGTCTCTTGTGTATGGTTCCTGCCACCCTTTGCTGAATCGTCTTGCAGTTGGACCTGCAACGCCGATCTGGTTGGAGAATGCGACTGCGGATGACCGCAGCCAGCCTCAACTCTTCACATATCCAACTCCTAGGTTCATTCAGCACGGTGAGTCTTCGAAGGCATTGGAGAGTGCCTTGACATCGGACAACTCGACGGCACTGAGTGTACTGGAAACGACGGCCATGACAGGATTGGTCGACTTTAAGCGGCGTCCAGTTGGTGGAACTATAGGTTTCTTCGAGCAAGGCATCTTGGTGGGATTGTCTGGAGTCCTTGCAACAGTGGCGAGTGTTATCGCGTTGTCTGTGTATGGATACCGATCACACTGGGTGTTTTGAGGTAGCTCGTGATGTTCTTATAGCGAAGTATCACTCTTCCTGCTTCCTTTGTATTCTTGAGTCGTGCATCTTGATATTTTGAGGTGTCGTCTTAGTTCGGTGCTCATCCAGGGGTCCCAGAGGTGGTACGCTTCAAGTCGTTGATGAGCATCTTCGGTCGTCTGTCACCAGTACTTTGCCGAGATCTTGTCGACACTGTGAAGCAACGTTGAGACATAGTCGTTATTCCGCTTACTGTGGAAAGTATGAGCAAGAGGAGCGCACTGGCGTGCTGAAAGTTAAGGACAAAGCTGTCTTGCATCAAGGTCGGAGGGGGTCGATCGTCAAAAAGGGGCAAACATTTTCATTTTCACTGTTGCCTGACTTGTCCATCTTCATTCTACAGTATTGATCTTGACACTCCTTAAATCTCAAGTCACGGCACCCTTCAGGCATGAAACAGATCCCTTGGCTCAGATGGAACAAAGAGCACTATCGACCTTACCTCTCTGCGAAACCCGTAGTTTTGACCTCTATTACCATGCCAGCCCCTCGCCACGGTAACTGTACCCTTCACGGCACTCTTACTTACTAGTAAACATTGAGCAAGGCTTGCATTTCTACGGCGAGTACACGATGAGATCCCGTTGACTTTCACGGAAATCAAATTCAGAAGATTGACTCTGCCATTCATCTAAGTACATGCCAGGTCATTTTTCCGAAACAGCACAAAATGCGCCCTCTGGCTATTTCTCTGGGATCACAGGAAGAGTCACGTAGTTCTCGAACGCGGGGCCAAAGTGGATGTGGTTCATGCCACGCAGCTTTTCTTCCGACCTAATTCGTATCATGTTAGCTCGTCTCCGTTCTCAACCAACAAGAAGCAGACATACCGGTCAACAGGATCATTGTGGCAGAAGATGCCACTGCCTTGAGTATCGCCACTTGCAACCTCAAACACAAGTTTACCTCCCTTCTCAACGACAACATTTGTTGGCCAAACCTCGATATCTACAGGATACGACTCGCCTGGAATGACTGGCAAAACATCTGTGCTGAAGTAGTCTCTGTGAGGAAGATAGGCTCGATGCTTGGCGTGGGTCGGGTTTGTCTTTCGCATGCTGACTCTGAGCCATCCTTTGGCCAGAGGTATTGGATCTCCTGCCGTTCCTGTGTAGTTGACCTCATCACCACTGGGAGAGATATAACGAAGAGTGATGAACAGATCGATATCCTTGGTTGTTGGCCCATCTGGATCAGGTGTTACTGAGACATTCAAATGCGCTGTAACATGCCCAGTGATCTCAGTCTCCTGTTCGAATGCTCTTGTTGTAAACTGTACCAGCTGAGGTTTCTCGAGAGTACCTAGTGCTCGATACGACACTTTGGTGACGGTTGCCTCGGTCCGCGGTTCCTCGAGATCCAACAGACCATCGCTGTGCAAGTGGAAGTTCTTATACTGAGTGCGAGCAATAGGCCATTCAGTCTCCGTCCTCCTGGCGAAAGCCTTCTCGGCCTCAGCATTGTTGAAGCCTACGTTACCTTTCCGCAGGACTAGGTCAACAGCAGGCACTTTGCCGGGAGTACTCCATCCAACGCTATCTTGGCCTTTGAGAAACGCGTCAAGGAAGCTCTTTTGGACCTCAACCTCTTCATCGTAGTAGAATGGAAGGTCATGTCTTCCAACGATCATCCGGAGATACCTGGAAATAGCAGACTATGTCAGTATACCTGGCTCTTCGATGATACTCTTGAGTCACCAACGTACTTGAACTTGGAGCCAGCGTGCGTATAGCCCTGTATATTGCCCCTTAGATGGAGCAATATGCCACCCCAGTTGCCTACCGATAGCAAAGGACATTCAATATCATTCATGTCGTACTCTTTCGAAGCATAATATGCGTCGTCGCGAAAGAAGTTCTCGACGTTGTCGATAGTCTGATCTTGTCGGTTTGCAAGCAACTCTTCCTCCGAAAGATCTCCCTCTATGGTCTTCGGTCCGCAACGACGACCTCCTCCATACTGGTTGCTGATGACTTGCCTATTCCACCAGAACTTGATGAAGGCATTCGAGAGAATCCCGCCACTGCCAGATGTTCAGCTTCATCCAGCACTTACAATGACACATTATACTCACTGTCTACATCTGTCGCGATAGTAGTCACTCATCCCCTCCCACGGTATCATTGCAGCGAGACCTTTGGGTTTCCTAGCCGCCACCCTCCATTGGGATCCTGCATAGTAAGAGATGCCGAGAAGGCCCACCTTCCCAGACGACCAGGGTTGTTCTGCAGCCCACTCAACGACATCAAAGAACGCCTGACTTGGTCAGCGGGCGTGGGCCGTAACGATGAATACAGAAAACAAACCTCTGATGTGCCTCTGGACATTGTGTCTAGCTTGCCAGGAGACTGTCCGAGGCCTCGCTCATCAGCTCGCACGACAGCATATCCGGCATTGGTCCAGAACGTCGGATCTGGCGTCTCCCAAGCAGAGTGATCACCACTTTTGTGCTTGGGATTGACTTCCTTCCAGGAAAAGTCTGCGAATTCCGCGTACGATGTGTCTTTGCCATACGGTCCTTTGTTGTGCGTCAGTGTCTATTTACATATTCCCTTGACTCTGCGGTACTGTACTGACCATACGTGACAATCACAGGCACTCGCTTGGACTCTCCTGAACCATGTGGGCGGTAGACATTGCAGCGGATCAAACCGTCGCTTGACTTCAACGATATACTAGCATCCTGCTCGAAGATGTATGGAAACGACTTCTCATCGACCTTGTGCAAGTCTTGTGTTTGGTTCGGCATGCTTGAGTTTGTTGTACTTGCTACTATTGGCTGAACAGAACGATCACGGATATATGAACCTGTCTGAAGTACTGTTGTGTGGTACAACTTCGCCGGTCCAGCACAGCACACTGCAACCAGTAGCCTACCGTCAGGCGCGAATGCCAAGTGTCTTCGTGGTCCCCGTCCCGAGATTGCCCAGTCGGGAAGTGGAGGGAGGAGGCGAAACTAGTACGAACCGTTGTGGGGAAGTTTCCCCAGGTGCCGCGGCCCTGCGCGCTTGACCTGGTACATCGTGGCCTTATTGCTGGAGCCTGACTAGCAGCAGACAAGAGAGGTGAACGTACAGAAAGGTCAAGAGTCTCAAGACTAAGATCGGTAGTTCTGTTTTGAACTCGAAAAGTCCGTCACGACACTATCACTATTTTCACAGAGCATCATGGCTGCTACAACCTCGATTCAACTTTCGACAAAATCCGAGGCAGGTAGTGCTGAGCAGGGTCTTAACGTGCTTATCGTCGGCGGTGGTATAGGAGGCTTCACTGCTGCAATCGCTCTTAGGCAGCAAGGCCATCGCGTTACAGTGCGTGTCTCTACGAAATCCGAGCATGGCAGATGGTACTGAACACACTTAGATCTTTGAATCAGCGCCGGTCGCGAACGAGACAGGAGCAGCTATCCACCTTGCCCCCAATGCGAATGGCGTATTACGCAGACTCGGTATTTTTGCTGAAAAGTTTGGCGCAAACGACTGCCTTGGTGTAAGTCGAGCATTCCGCAGCTGCATGCGTACAGCCTACTGACTCACTGTCGACAGGTAACAGAATATGACGCCTCTGGTCCTCTTCGATACAGCATAAACACTGGCGCCATGGCGGCAATGTGGCAACATGTGTGTGGGATTATGATCGGATGCTATGCTTGTGCTGACAATCAAATAGCCTTGGCAACTGGTTCACAGAGTGCACTTGCACCAGGCCTTGAGAGATCATGCAATGCGAACGGACGGGCCAGGAACGCCCGCAAAGCTGCACCTAGGCAGACGGGTCGCCAGTGTGGACCCTGCAACAGCAATAATTACCTTTAAAGATGGCAGTACGATACAAGGAGATGTTGTACTTGGTGCCGACGGTGTCGGAGTAAGTTACTGGTCCAGGGCACTCTGAGTAACGCTAGCACAAGTCTGGCTAACCTGCTTGAGTAGTCCAAATCTCGAGCTGCTGTGCCAGGTGGAGAAGTAAAGCCTTTTGATAGTGGAAAGAGCGCATTTCGCTTCCTGATCGAGAAGGAAAAGGCACTGGCCGATCCTGATCTGAAGAAATACATCGATAAGGATGGCTTTCTTATCATGTGGATTGGGGTTGATCGGAGGCTAATCATGGTATGTCGTACATGTGAAGAAGTGGATGCCCTTGTTTACAGACTGCTAATGGAATCACAGTATCCTTGTTCAAATAACACGCTCCTGAACTTTGTGTTCATATTCCCCAGCTCAGAAGCTGATCCTACGAACGATGGTCAGTAATACAGCTTGAGGCACCGTTTGTACCAGAGCAAAGGCCCCGGATGTTCGCTAACCATCAAAATTTAGATTGGAACACTGGAGGGAACAAGAACACCTTGTTGAAAGCATCCGAAAGCTTCCACCCAGACGTGCACAAGATCTTGTCCCTAGTAGACTCATCAACGCTGAAGGTCTGGACATTGCTGGACATGGCCGTTCTCCCAGCATGGACCCACGAACGACTTGCACTTCTTGGTGACGCTGCGCATCCATTCCTGCCACATCAAGGTCAAGGCGGTGGTCAAGCTATCGAAGATGCTGCTTCAATCGCAGTCCTGCTCCCTGCAAACACCAAGCCGGAAGAGATTGCCGATCGTCTGAAGCTGTACGAGAAGTGTCGTAAGCAGCGGGCAGATCGTATTCAGGAGTATACCCGTTTGGCTGGGCGCGATGCCAAAGAGTTAGCAATCGAGGGCAGAAAGCTCGATATGATGGAGTAAGTCTGCCTCTGAAGGGTGCCGTGGGATTCCGAATTGACTCTTTCAGATATACTGGTTACAATTTTGGCCACGACGAGTGGGACTTTTCGACTAGGGCACTTGAAAAGCACTTATTACAGCAGAAACCTGATCGATACCTACGTTCTCCAGTGTGTTTCGGTCCTTTCCCAGGTCCTCGACAGAACGTCAATGGTGAAGCTTGGCCCGCAACACAATCAACATTCAGCAAGATTTCCATCAAGTTCAGGACATCACGTACACTACTCGACAGCTTTCTCGCTCCCGGCTTCAGCTTCGCATCGCCCGCCACTGTCGCGAGTGCTTCATGGTCATGTTCCACTATCGACAAAATGGAGTGGCTCGGCAAGAGCGGCTACAGCCATCTCGGTCTGTACCTCCATGGAGTGTGCTACACCAAGCAAGATGGCAATAAGATACACGGAACCTACGTCGTTGTGTTGTTCGAAAACATGGCAGAACCAATCACGTCTGGCCGGGAAGAGTTGGGCATGCCGAAACTGCCGTGCGATGTCCATGTGGAGCGCGAGGCGAGCAGCGCAGTCGTCCGTGCGAGTTGGCGTGGCGCCGAGTTCCTCAGCTTGTCCTTGGACGGACTGAAAGAAGCTTCAGCGGCTCCGGCCACGAATGGCAACTCTGTCAATGGTGCTCACCATCCTGGGCCGCCAGGGGGACCACCAGGAGCACCACCCGGAGGACCACCAGGAGGACCACCAGGAGGACCATCCGGAGGACGGCCACCAGGAGGCGGACCGCCGCGAGGCCCTCCACCTCCCCCTGACTCTGGTCTTCTCTTCCATCGCTACGTTCCCGCCGTCGGCCGCCCTGGCGAATCTGACGCAGACTATGCCGTCTTCGTGCCCCACAGTGAGACGAAGCCTGATATCAAGGAGGAGCTGCAGACAAACACTGCAAAAGTGGCATGGAACCTGCATGATGAATCGAGTCTGCCTACGTTACACCATGTGACGTCGAAGCTTGCACAGATGCCGTTTTTGGGTGTGGTTGAGGCGAAGATTGAGACAGGGAGCGGGGTGAGCGATTTGAGAGGGGCGGCGAGGATTGAATAGTTATTGTCATTGATTTCGCGAGGCTCGATAGAAGTGGTCTTAGTGTGGCAGTGGGTCCATGCGTATGACTGATTTGTGTATAGCTGCGAGCTAGTGCTCGAGGAATCTCAGAACATCATCTCTTCTGTCAACAGATCAACGCATGTTAAGCCACGCCTCTCAGTTACTTGGTATTGTGCTAGGA
>Ga0268246_10000209_pt1 | contig 34463 bp, 29 predicted proteins | sample AgamicOrSfe_FD_200242 | JGI IMG/M metagenome (GOLD analysis project Ga0268246, IMG submission 200242) | Agave microbial communities from Guanajuato, Mexico - Or.Sf.e (v2) (version 2) | ecosystem: Host-associated > Plants > Phyllosphere > Phylloplane/Leaf | place: Guanajuato, Mexico | collected...
GAAGACGACCGATAAGAGAGTGAACAAAACTTCGAAGAGACCTCCATTGATCTTGCCAGTGGTACCGTTGCAGATATACGGCGAGATGACGTACTGGAAGATCTGGCCGATGGCAAAAAGCAGAACTGCGGCAATGAGGTACACTAAGAAAAAAGGGTCAGCGGATGCTTTTGGGCGGGCGTAAGTGTGAGTACTTACACATCGGCTTCTTCTCTCCTAGCACTCTCAAGACCAACAACGCTTCCAGGATGAAGAAGATGAACAGGAAAACAAGCGGTACCAATTGGTAGAGTGTGTACAGCGAGTAAGAGCGGTTTGGCGCAGTCAGGGTCGAGTTGAAGTAGCCGGTCCAGCTGAAGCCGGTATCGAGAGCAATGTAACCAGTACCAATGAAGAGTAACGCAGCGGAACCAAGAATCAGTCCGAGTGAGACAAATGTGCCGTCATCCAACAACTGGTAGCCGACTGCGCCATTCATCATAAGGATCCAGAGTGTCGCGACTACCGCAGCAATATGGACAGCAGAGAAGCCCTGGTCTCGTTAGCCTCGTACGACCATGTTCTCGATCGCATTGCACATACTATTCTGACTCTTGAGGGGAGAGGGAAACCGCCAATGGTGAAGATTTCGCAAATGGAGATAATGAGGTAGCCGATCAAGAACAATTGCATCTCCCTGGTAAAACGTCAGAACGTTGTTGTATGGATGGGTGTGCATATCTGACCTTCTGCCGACCGCAGCTCTTTTTCTGTTCGACTTCCATAATAGAAACAGCGCAGTGAGGATCGCGAATCCATCCAGAATGATTGAGCCTGGTATCCGTCAGTCCCCGCTCAAGTCCTTGTCACCGCGGTGTGCGCATACCCAGATTCGCCAAATTCCTGCCTCCGCTCAGCGGGATACCAGTGAGGTTGCAACCACCGAAGCCAGTGTCCTGTTTTGTTGATGCTTCATTGAAGAGCTAGATCCAGTCAGCATTGTGACGAGGCATGCGATCGCAGAGTGCTAGATTGAGAAGACGTACATAGCAGACCGGAATGGTCGGGTTTGTACTGCCAGAGTCGCGACAAAAGTCCTGTCGATTGATTAGTCGTGCCAATGACAGCAAGCTGTGGTCGCTCGTACGTGGAAGTTGCCATATGCGGTAGACATGTTGTCTGTATTTCGATCGAGGCCGGAGCCTTCTATACAATAGCGAGAGACGGAGTGAGCGAATGAGATATGATCGGCAACGAGTGAAGATGTGCGCTTGCGATTACTGTATGCGATTGGTAGATCCAGAAACAGGCAGAGAAAACGAGAGGAGCCACAAAAAGGGCGATATTGTTGGACGAGAAGATGAATTGATTGTCCTCGTTCAAGGCGGCTGGGCAGCAAGTGGTTGATTGTGGTAGTGCAGAGTAGACTTTGTGCTGTCGCGGGTCGCTTTGACCACAGACCGGGATTGTCAAAAGCAGGTTCCTGACCAAATTTACCCAAATGACCCTGCTAGCGCCCGTCTCTGCAATAATGACAGATGTTATACAGCAGAGTGCAGCCGGCGGACGATTGCGATTGTGTTCAGGTTGTAATGATAGAAAGGCAGAAGAGATTAGACTGCGCGCGTTCAAGCTGTCTCGCCTTGACACAACCGTTATGACGATCTGGTTCGAAAGCGCAGCAAGCAGCAGCGAGACGTTCTGAAAGCGTTTATTTTCACGTTGCACAGGAAGGGACGATGCTCGTTGCGATGGGAGCGACTGCCAATCAGAATAGTGGCTAGGATAGACCCGCGAGGGATCTTCGTGGCTGGTATATTAACTTCAATTAGGTTCCACTTTAGCTTGGCTGGAGACGCAGAGCCGCTTTGACTGACCTGTGGCTGCCATTTTACTCCACTCTATACTGTATTGTTTCTTGTGTTTTGCGCAGAATGGCCAACATGACGACGAGGCGGTCTCAGGTTCGTACAATCTCGTTAAGCCAAGGTTCTTGAGCCAAATGATCTCGTCGCATTCCCGCGCAAGGATGGGTATCTTCCTACTGTCTAGCATTAAATACTATCGATATCCTTTGGTAAGGCCAAGAGCCTCCCTCGTTCATCATGCGGCGCACCGTCTATAACGACACCTCACTACCCATCCGCTGGTTTTCGCCAACTCACTCATCATGCATTTGAGCGCTGCGCGAAGGAGGCAAACTTTGACGACCGCGAGTCAACGTCTGTTTGAGCTCGTCATTGATGGTGATTCTGTTGGTCAAATGTCGGATAAGGACTGCCAGTAGTTGGAGGAGTCGCAACCTGCATGTGGTCCGCTCCGAGCGCTGTAGCCTTGCCAGACACATCGACAAGAGCTCGACCATCAATCTCCATTGCATCGTCGTTAGCCCCAGGCCGTGCATGGCCATTCGTGACTGCTTCAATGGCTTCTTCGTGAAAAGATCCGCTGATATCTTCATTCGTGTTCAGACCCGTTTCGAGGACGCCATTCGGATTCTCCATCGGCGGCGGTGGAGGCGGAGGGGGTGGCGGCGGTGTGTCAGAAGTTTCCCCGGTCCTGGCTTTCTTCAATGACTCGTCTCCATTGGCGTCTTGTTCTGCTTCCCTTCTTCTCTTGAGATCGCCGTCACCAGGAGTGGTCGATGGCCTGCTGGTATCTTCCTCGACGTCAGAAAGATTGATATCATCTCCTTCTTTGGTGTCTCTGCTTGCTGACTTTTTCTCCGATCCTGGCTTGTCCGACACGGCCTTGTCAAAGTAAGCTTTGATATAAGTTTTCATACGGTCAGTCCTCTTGCGGTCGATCTTAGCATACGGGTCATCCACACGACCATGTTTGAAATCGGATTCGACCACTTTCTTCGCAATCTGCACTCATCAATATCGATCATGGTCAAACACAAAACAGAGACTTACGTATTTGGCGAGCTTCTTAAGATCCTCCTTCTTAAGTTGAGTCTTGTACTTGTGCATGACTTCACTGACGATCGGAGCGATCTGAATATTGTTAGCAAGAGGCGAGTGGCCACCATTGCAATTGACTCACGGTATTCTCGTACGCCTTCTTTCGTTTCTCTTCCGGCCACGATCGCCATTTCTCTTTTGTGCTGCTGGACTTTGCCAGCCCGTTGGTTTCATCGATAGGCGTAGCATGACCAGGGGTCTGGCTTGGTGTCTCCTTTTTCTTCTGCACGATATTGTCGATCAAGCTCTGCAACGCTTCGCGGTCCGAAACAGCCTTGGGTGGCGGCGGTGGAGGTGCGGTAATAGAAGGCAGCGTCGGTCTTTGCCATGTGGTTGCGCCGAGGGCGTTATAGTAATATGTCGTACCGTTGGCATTGGCTGCTTGGAACCAACCCTCGGGCAGCGCGCCACCGCGAGGTCGGAACGGCGGAGGACGAGGTGCTCGCTGCGGTTGTGAATTTCTTGGACCTGTGGGTGCAGCTGGACCTTTTGGGGCCTCGATCGATCTGGACCGAGATCTCGATCGCGCGCGCTCTCTCGCAAGGTCGCGACGATCTACTCGCTTCTCCTCGACAAGTGTGGCCGGATCCCTTTTGATCTTCTGGATGCGGAAACCCACCTCCAGTTTACTCCAAACATCCAACAAACTCTTTGCTTGTGTCCGTAATCTGTCATCCTCACTTTCGGCAAGCTTTGTCATGGTCTCTTCGATGCCAGAAGCGGCAATCTTGTTCCTGGTGAGCTTAGGGAAACGGGCACAAATGTCGCAGACCTGTAGGCAGATGTTGACGTCGTCGGGGAAATGCTTGAGACACATGTTGAGTAAACGATAGCCGTGAGCTCTGATGAGGCGCAACTGAATGACCTCATCCGTGCAACTTTGGAGACGCTCGAGTGTTTTGGCGGCAATCCATTTCTCCTGGGTCACCGAGATGACTGCAAGCACATTGACCGCGCTGTTCATGTCGAGACCCTTAGGCTGAACATCATTGACATACTCCTCGTCATCCTCGGCGGTCTTTCTCTTGCGGGGTTTCTTCGAGACCGCAGCGTCCCAATCATCGGCATCCTCCAGGCCCAGAGCCTCTCTGATCGGTCGAGAAAGCTGAGTAGACCTGTCATTGGTCTGGGTCTTACCTCCGATAAAACCGACGCAATTTGGTTCGCCACAATAGCATGGTTGAGGGTCTGCACCATATCTGTCGACATTGTAGTTGAAAACGAGTTCTTCTCCAGCTTTGACGGCACGCTCGGCAAAAATGCCCATGCGAAGCTTCTCGCCAACCACCCATTTGTCGACGTAGCAATTTGGATTGCAGGAGTGATTACAAAATCGACCAAGATTACCTTTTTTGGTCGCATCGACGAATTCGCTCTTGCCGAGGGACATGAAATAAAAATGTTTGATACCTTCCTCATCGTATTGATGCATGCGGCGGCGAAACGCGGCTTCGCCGATGACCTCTCCAATATACTCGAAGATAAAGTCATTTGGCTTGAGGTCGACATTTGCACGTAGACCATAGCCTTTCTTGTCAGTTTTGATGACGGAGACGTCGGCGAACTGGCTGCGCTGGAAGCGTTGGTTTTGGCAGTGAGCTCCACATCCGCAATCGGGGTCACACTCCATTTTGGTGGCACGGTTGATGCAGTCAGAATCTTCACCGCAGGCATGATTCGTTTGCGTCGCAGCATCTAGTCATAGTATTAGTATGAATATAGGAATGTGCACAGTGTGATGTGATAATTACCCCATTCTTCGGAGCAGTCACATTCCAGTGGAGGTTCTGAGTAGCCCATCCATTTAGCAGCATAGGAGCAGTGATCCATGACCTCAAACTTGCTCTTCGCATCGAGCGTAGAATCTGGGAGATGGGAAAATAGCGGCGGCGGTCGCGCTGGCACCTTATGTGAGGCCTTGCGAGACAGTTTGGGCGCTTCACCCGGCTCCATTTTCAGTATGATATCCCCGCCCACGACCGCTTCTTTTTCAGGTTTGATTGCTGGTGACTGCACGCGTGGAGATGACACGCGAGGCGATTCGGATACTCTCGAGATCTTTCGGAGAGGCGTTGGTCGGCCATCTCTGCCTGAGCCGGAGATGTCATGCTGGGGCTGCGCTGCTGGTATATCTTGTAGAGGACGAGCGACCCTGATCTCATCTTTGATGTCCATGTCCCTGATATCGCTTTCCAGCTCTTTACCTACGCCCGCTTGGCCACCACTCGCCATGGTGAAGGAGTGATGAAGTTGGTATGATGTGGTGGAGTTGGTGAAGAATAAAGGTTGATGAAGTTCGAGAAACTGAACTGCGGCTAAGCGAACCCAAGGAAGCTGATAAAGGATATCCTGAGCAACTACATGCCGCGCCCCAACACCACTCAAGCTCGACTCAGTCCGTACTGGTGCACACAGTGATCCAGGACTTCATTCAACGTATCGAATGTGATGATCCGACCGTAGGTCCCCTTGCGCGACCAAGATTTGTGTGTCCGTCGAAACCGCGCGATGTCGTAGCACTCGAGAGTGAGATCCTGATGTTATGAAAGAGCGATCGAGAGACACATATGCCAATTGAGGAATTCAAGTGAGTACCTAGACGGAACCGTACGCTTTTGACTGAAGCGTTCCAAGGTACTTCGACGACAAGATGCGCCAGGATAGTGAAGACACCTTTTAAGTGATTTGGATCGGGAGTGCGATGTTTTCTCTGTCGACGATCCTACAAGTACACCAAGGAAACGATCGTGGGCTCACTCGAGGACGGAGTCTTACACTGCAATTGAATAATAATTGTTACCTACAATTCTCGACATGTCCTGGGGCGCGACGCCAAGCCTGAGGTTTCGGGGAAGATGACCTCGGTGGCCCGCAAGATGCAATGCTCTGACAACATCATCCTTTTCTCTATAATAGAAGCACCTCTGACCTTCAACATAGGTAAGGTAGTCATCTCGGGCAATGTCGCAATGCTTCGAAGCAGCACACATGCGTTCGAGGGGAAAGAGTGCAGGACAAGATATGCCAGCAGCTGCGAGAACGTGTCCCCGAGCGAGCGGTAGACCGCATTAATGCCGGAACTGATCTTATTCGTGCTGAGATACGGCGTGAACATTGTCTTCCGATGAGCTGGGCCGACTTCGTGCTCGGCTTGTATTGACAGAGTGGATGATGTCTCTTTCTGCTCATGCCGGGTCATCCGGCGAACTCCTGATGGGCAGTCTTCTGTTCTGCAATCGCTGTTCTGCAATCGGGTAACTTCGACCACCAAGCCACTCGTATCTCCACCGATGAACTGCTAGAAGCCGAAATACACTATACGCCCTGCCCTGTAGACAAGAGCCGTGATGTTCCATACCTCGACTCACTGCAATCAGCCGACTGTGTGTCATCCATACCATGAAATCTGGAAGGAGCAAATGCAGGCACCGAAGTATACAGCGTTCGGTCGGCAGACAGTGGATCTCGTCGGCGCATATCATGTCTTGGCCCAGCGAATGCAGATATAAGAAGCGACTGGACTCCACAGACGTACGAAGCACCTCAGCCATCTCTTTAACATGTCGCAGTCGCTTAGGTGAACAAGCTGCTAGAAGTCGAGTCAAAGCCTCGATCGATCATCGTGTGGCTGTCATGGCGCTGAGGAGCCGTGATGCGCAGTGTCCGGTGAACGGGGTCATGGCAAAGTCTAATCGATTGTGAGGATTGAGGAGGCTGAACTACCCACTACCCGCACCGCAACCGCTCCTTCCTCAGTCCATACAGCAGTCGTACCTACCGTAACAAGCTACCCCTCCTCTTTCTGGCAATTGTTGGCAACAAATGTATGGATGCTCAATCGTCCTTCATTTCGTGTGTCAAGTGCCGATGCGTTCCGTAGTCTTGAGCCATCCCGGTGCATCATTAATTATTGAGGTTGTGACACACTCGCGTCGGGTATATTATTCACCACGGGGAATAATTACTGCATAACAAGAAGCGTTGTCCATGTTGGCTCGTCGCGGACAAGTGGATTCCTGACCAGATCGTCGCTATCATCTGACAGGACGTTCGCTAACTAAAACGACAACCGGCAGACGATCTACCAAGATTTCGCAAACACTAGCCTCAATAATAATCCACACCTACTGCCATAGTAATCACACTGTACCTGTACTGCAAATGCAATGCAGTGCCACTTTAATGCCACACCGTGGTTCGCGCTTTCGACCCACTCTCACGACTGCGACGAGCTTGCTCTTCTGCATCTGCATCTGCAGCTGAGCAGAGGACAAAGGGGGAAGTACCGCAACAGAAACGCAAAGGTTCCTGCCTGCTCTTTTATCTCGTGCGAAGTAAAGCCGCCTGTATCATTCAAACTCTGGCGCCTCATACGATCAGCGCTTAATGTTCCGTAGGCGAGAGACAAAAAGCGAAAAAATGGGGACAGATGCCTGGAGTCCCTGACCCCGCGCTTATACTTACCTCACTGAGCTACTTACCGTATCCCGCCATCTTCTCCTCTTCCTCTCGAGACGCTCCACCATGCGAATCATCCATGCTCGACAGCCTTTCATGCAGCCTGCACCATTCGGCGCGATCATTCCCGAGCCCTGGCCGTTCCTGCCTGCCTCTTGCAGTAGCATCATGCTCACACGCTTCACTGGACCCACGCTCGTGTCTTGTGTCGTCTCGACAGACCTGTTGGGATCTCACTCGCTATTCCCATGTACAGCGCAGGCGCAGGCGCAGACCGACCCGGCACTCGAGTCGACCACTGATTCACGCTATACTCGTGAGAGCACGGGCTGACTCCATACACGCATCGGATCGTTAACTTACTGCTCTCGAGTAAGTTTAGACTCATGCATCATGCACCACCATGAGAATCCACCCAGTCTCTTCCCGCCATCTTTTCGACGACTTATCGCAACATTCTGTCATTCATTGCTTGCTGTGCGCAAGCTAGGTCACTGCTGTTTCTGTGTGTCAGTGTGTTACTTTGCGCGCCTGTCTGATGCTTTACTCTTCTCACCTCGTCTGATCACTGTCGTTGATCCTTCTTGTCCCATTCTCTGTTCATTTCTTGTCTGTGACCCTGCAGTCTTCAATTTTCTTCTCGTACAACGTCACTGTTCGGCCTCGCTCGCTTCATCATTCAATTCCTACCACTCGTTTGGTCAAGTTTGAATTTCTGTGCTTCTTTCGCATATACGCCGGTGGATCGCACTTTCCTCTGTTCGCGTCACGTCCACCTCAACCCCGCGCACCTCTGGAATACCGATGAACTACATCTAGTCTCCTGATGAACGCCCACGAGGCACCGAGCACGCGACACTGCATTGCAAACGATGAGCAATATCGACCCTCGGAATCCTCTACCGTGGAATCCTTACGAAAAGGTCCGTTCCTTTGATACATGCTTACCTCGCTACACCTCAGACATCACTCCTTTTGGTGTCTGCCATTCAAGACATCCGAACTTATTAATTAACTCGAGCAGCTCGAACTCTTGACCGAAATACTCAAAGCCGCCAATGTTTCCCCCGAAGTCTTAATACCGATCATCAGATCACTACAGCCTCCTTTCTCCCAGTGGAACGACTTGGCTCTCCCCCGAGGTGAGTCGATACGAGCATTTTTCCGCATGTGATCCCAGTTGAACATGATCAGGCCGTACCGTTCGCCAGTCACAGGACGTATATTACCAAATGATTCAACAACAACCACCACCGCACCTTCTTGGGTTAACTGCAACCGGTAGCATTAGGGAAGCGTCTCGGCCTGTCGAATCACAACTAGGTAAACGACCATATACCAGTGAAGGGCCACCGTCGGTTACTAGCCTGGCGACTCAGTTCCCTCCCATTCAACCAAAACCACCTGGCTTGCCGACTACAGGGGGAGTAAATGATCGATCGCCTGGAGAGCCTCCAAAAAAGAAACGAGGTCGACCGCCGAAAGCAGAGACAGAGGCCCGGCGAGAGCAAGCTCGAGCGCGAGGCGAGCCATATCCGGGCATCAAACGTCCTTCGATACCGAGTCTAGCAATGGCAGGCGCAAGCTCCGCTATGGCAGGTGCAAGTTCTACATGGCCAAGTGCACAAGCAAGACCAGCTGGTCACGGACCAGGAACTGTATATCCACCCTCGCGACCACTTTCTGTTGTTCAACCTCCGGCGCCTATAGCGACACCACCACCGGCTGACACTAAACCGTCTTCGGATCCAGGTTCGTCTGGTAAGAGAAGACGAGGTCGACAGAGAGCCGAAGCGGCATCGCGAGTGTCCGAAGAAGAGCCTCAAATTGCTGCGCCTGTCCCTCACATGACACCGTCACGGGCATATCCAGATATACTATCAAGAGATCCGGAAGAAGGACCGTCGACGTTCAGAGCACCACGAGGACAATGAAGACAGAGGCTAGGGGTTGATTCATATCATTATCAAACCCCCGGAACCTACAAAACGTGCGCTGGTAACATTCTTCAACTGGAGAACGGGAGGCACTTTGCTTGCCGAGCACGTAGTCGTGAGCAAGCTATACCCAAGGACACGGCCGTTAGATGCGGTTCCCATCTATCATGACCACTAGGCCATTCCAGGACCAAGAAGATCCCTTTTGTCATCGAAGCTGGAAATCACTACAGACTTAGCATACCGTAACCTCCTTCAGTACCTACGACCACGAAACTACTCTCGACCTCTATCAACAACTATACCATTCACGCGCCATGATAACGGTCCACCAGCTCCACCAGCTCCACGAATCCATATATCGATCGATCGAAGAGATGAATTGCCCCGACACAATCACCAGGTCCTATTCCGAACAGAAGAGACTGATAACAAAATCACGACAGGCTACGGCCAGACTTCCTCGCGCTTTTACCTTACGCTTTTACGGCAAGACAACGATACGAGCAATGCACCCGCCCACGCTGACGCTCACGCCTCGACACGATTCAACTCAAACGCAGTAAAAGGATTACTTAATGGACCGAAGAATAATCTCTAATACTCTCATTCTGCACACCTCGTTCATTCGATTCGACCAGCCGAATTTGTTTAGCGCGGCCAGATTCGCCATCTGATTCAAATGCGATCACACAAACCACAACTTCTGGAGTTTACCAAAAACCACGCTCATACGATCTCTCACATTTGTGCCTTTCCGCGATTGCTTCCTCCGTCGACTACAAGCCGTCGCGCGATTTTCCTAATGCACGAATTGTCATCATGCTTTCGAGCTCGGACAGGCAAAGAGCGTTTCGTTCTCTGTAACACTAGATTTGCGTCTGCTTTTGTACTGGCTGGTAATTTTGCATCTATGCGGGTGCGGATTCTGACGACGAATGAGAAAGGAATTGAGCATGCAGGAAGGACGTGAGCATGGGAAATGCTGGTAATGATAGATAGTGTCGATCGCCTAATGTGGGCTCTTGTAGCAGAGCTTAATGACAATGTTAAGTAATCTTCCTTCATGCTTAACAAATCTCATAGAATACACATCGTTCGCATAGCTAACATGCCCTTACTCGTCTCTGAACTTATACCGGCCTCCATCACCAAGCGAACTCCTCCACCGCCTTTCCACCTCTTCTCTGATCTGCACCTTCGCCTCTTCCCTGTGCACTTCTCGTTCCTGACTCGTCTCCATGTCCCCGTTCCAGAAGCCTGGCGGCGTCGTGCGTCGCTCGAAAACCTGCCTGTGCCGTCCGTATTTATTCGCGAATGCCTGCGCTTTGGCCTCAGTCACCATGTCCAGTTTCTGCTGCAACGACAGGGTGGGAGCCACTTGCTGGTAGCTGTGGCCTAGATGGTTGCGCAATAGTTCGTCGTCGGCTGCGTTGAGATTCGTTGCGGTGGAGGGTGTGGTTGAAGGCATAAAGGCGCGGAGAGTGGTGCAGCATGGTCGTGTGCATCCTGGGAGACAGGCGCGGCTGGCTTTGGTCCGGCTTGGTGAGGTGTAGGCGTAGGTCGTGCCGGCGTAGGCGGGGTTGATCTTGAAGTCGCTGAGGTTGAGGCGGTGTAGTGGTCGCGAGCGGAGCGGTTCATGGTCGGGGTCTATTTCTGAATGGGTGGGCGATTGAGGTCGACGTCTAGTCGTCGAGGCTGTGAGGGTAGGAATTGCTGGAGAAGCAGTACGAGCATTAACTCGTCGGACAGTTTGCGGCTCTTGGGGCGTTGAGAGATTCAATTCTGGTCCTTTGGGTTTACGTAGGCGACGGACTGTCGATGCGGCTTGCGGTGTCAGGTTCACACTACGTTCAGGCGACTGGTGGCCTTCCAAGAGGTTTTCGAGTCTATCGATTCTCTGTGGCCGTTCCTTGTGCGTCTCCTGAGATACGTCCTTGTCCTCTGATATTATACTGATTGCGTTCGAACCTCGGCTACTGTCACTGCGACGAGCTGATTTGGACTTGGGACTGTATTTGCTGGTTCGAGGAAGAGTGGGTGTGTTTGTACTGATGGGCTGTAACGGCCCAGAGGTTTGCCGCTCTGCGCGAGGGTTTGATCGTACTGGACTCTTAAGCCTAGTACGAGTCCCCCAGGGCAATGTTCGGGGAGCTGATGGTGGTACCGGCTCATCAATTCCTTCATGCTGAGGCGAGATGTTCTCCTCCGAAGGCGATTCATCTTCAGGTGTGAACTCACGATTGAGCCGAACACGTTCGTCTTCTCGCTCAGGTGCTGGCTGAAAAGACCCGGTCTTCCGATAATGGCGAAGCATCTCGTCGTTCAGATTCTCTATCTTCCTCCGCTTCCTAGGTGTCTCGATTTCACCAAGCAGTGTGTCGAGATCGGAGGTCTGCGTTCGTCCTAGTTGACGTAGCGATTGCCGATAAAGAATTGGGCTTTCGGTCTCTTCTTCCTTGATATTGAATGGCGCTTGCGGAGTACCTTCACCCCTCTTAAGGGTGATGTTGTCTGCAACGGGTGCCGAGGTTGGCCGATTGCGTTTCACAGTGCGTGTAGAGAGAAACACTGGGTCATCGTCAGGATCTTCGAGTCTCGAACCTTGTCCCTGTTCGCCCTCATCCGAGAACTCTCGATCATCCTGAGTCGTTTGACTTGAAGCGTTACGATGTGCCTTCGACGTCGGAATGGGTTCGGTCTGATCAGATGGTTGCGGAGCCACAGTCTCGGCAGCGATTGTGTCAGATTCTCCATTCGGTAATTCGTCTGGCCAAGGAGCAGATTCTGAGGTCATTCCTTGTCGCTCCGAAGTCACAGCATCGCTGCTGGTCAGAGGCGCACGAGGTCTAGCACCCGATATCCTGACTCGGAAGTCGTTCGGTCCTTCGTTAACATACTTTGGATGACGATCATACCAAGCTTGCCAGCTTTTGATGTTCGCCTTGCTGTCGCGCAACTTGACCTTAGCCTTTCCCAGCTGTATCAAACAGGACTCTAGTTCTTTCCTCGTGCTCTCGAGCGTTCGTAAAGTCGAATCATATTTCGTCTTCAATTCATCGTACTGCGTCTTGGGTACTGTTGCTCCCCGCGCATCGCGTGGACTGCTTCTCGCAGGTGGCTCCATTTTCGCGGCGAACAATCCTCATAGCTGGCGCCGCTGTCATGAACGACAATGGGTCTCCATCCTCGTTTGTTCTAACAGAGAAACGCGTATCTCAACAGGCAGATGTATAGGTGGATACCTACTGTAGATGATGAGCACGCGTCGTAGGGCGTGTCGGACTTTAGGCTGCCTCGGCCCGCTTGCCGGATACGGTCGCGATTGATCATTATCGATAAGGCTTGTCGCCGCCTCAGACATCTAATCTCACAGTCTGGCACTGTCTATCATGTCTAGACCGTACTTATTAAGGGCAAATGCCGAAAAGAAAGGCCTCAGATGTATTAGAGGTCGTACGAGAGGACAAACGAGTGAAAAGCGACCCACTCTTTACCGACCGATTCTCCCACCTCAGTCACGAGATCACCTTGCGAGTCCTCTCGTTCCTTCCAGTCCCAGATCTCATCGTTTGCCATCGGGTATCTCGACACTTTCATGCACTCTCCGCCGACTCGCAACTATGGAAGGCACTGTACTACAACCGATATGTGAGACCACGAGCATCTAGGATACCCGGGATCCGGGAGTCAGGCGTACCGGCAGACAGTCTATACTTTTCCTCGAAACTGTCGAGATGGCTGGACGACGAAGGCTTGGTACGGAGAGGCAAGGACACGAATTGGAAGAGACAGTACAAATTAAGGCATAACTGGTCAAATGGCAGTTGCGCCGTAAGCGAGATACCAATCTCTGAGCAACCTTCTGTACCGCCGATCCTGGTCCAGATGAATGAGAGCACGATATTCTTGGCCGATCAGACCGACGGACTACGCGCATGGAGTATACAAGGCGCGCGAAAACTGCTGGCTACCTTCGACTTCGCGTCGACACCTGGCTACGATCGGACGAGTCCACCGACATCATTAGCAGTGGACACGGCCGCTGGGAATCCTGAGACCCGAAATGTGGCTATTGGCTTTCAGAATGGTTCTTTCTGCATAGTACAATTAGACCTCACGAGAAGCACTTTTGCGCGGAAATACAGCCATCCGGCCTCGTCGAATGGAATGCTTGGAGCTATCGCACTATCTTCGCCATATCTGTCCACCATGACTGCCACACAGCTTCTATCTTTTTACAAGTTCAAGGACCTGGAAGAGCCCAGTCAAGATAAAGACATCCGAGGTCCACCTCGACTGCTGCATTCACTGCACTCCAATACGGTGTGGCCTCCACTTACTCTCTCCATCAGGCCGTCAACGGACAGCATCCTGGTCGCTATAGCCTACGCATTACCCACGTATCTATCTGGCTGGACCGTCGGTATCCAGGAAATGCGCGTTTGTCCCGACACTGGTGACCTCCTATCATCAAGGCTGGCGTCTGCAATCGATCAACAATATCGATCGCTGATGTTTCCGCAATCAATGACCGCTCAAGCGAACGCAGCGCCTCCATTTTCATACTTTGGCAACGTCGAAGCCAACCAGATCCATTCCAAGCCAACATCGCTCAGCTACACTCATCCCTATCTACTGGTCAGTCATCCAGACAATACTTTAACCCTTTATCTAGTCTCATCAACCAACGATACCCTTGCTATCAGTCCTGGGAATAGACTCTGGGGTCACACATCATCGGTGTCCGGTGCGCACGTTGGCGGCAGAGGCAAGGCTATTTCCGTCTCCAGTCGAGGGGACGAGCTTCGAGTTTGGGAACTGGAGGGGGGCTTCACATCTGCATCTGCGAAGAGGAAGCTTCAGGCTGGTGGACTCAGTGTTCAGATTCGACCAGAGGCCATACGAAGGAGGTCTTCAATTCATGGTAACGAATCCAAGTCTGAATCAGGAGTTGCGAAAGGTAGCAGTCTCGGCTTGGCTCTGAAGTATGGCAGATCCGTATCCGAAGACACGAGCATGATCAGAGGTTGGGTTGGATTCGATGAGGAGAACGTTGTAGTGCTCAAGGAGAAGACCTGTGGGGGACAGTCCTTGGTTGTGTACGATTTTGCATGAGTTTAGTAATAATGACCGATCTGAAGCCACGAATATCATGACCATATCAATCACACTCATCAGCATCTCTGTATATTGGCGATCTGTATCGTGGTTGAATGCCCATGCTCACCAACATGCAGAACGAGCGATCCACAATGACGAATTGAAGTGAAGCTTTGAGCCCCTCCACGATGATGTCACACTCAGGCACGCGACAATACAATTATGCCCTGACTTCTCACGGCACACACAACAATTATTCTCTTAACTTCATCTTGCAACCAATTGATCAAGAAATCTCGCATCAATCAACACACATAAAACTTCAGTCCCCCAAAACACCAACACCACACCACATATCAATCATGCCTCGCATCATGGCCCCTCCTCCTTCGGGAGAGTTCAACGTTGTCCTCGCTAAGCCATTCGAGGGTAAGCCTCTGAATTATATACACGAAGATGGAACAGCAAGTGTTGACAAGCGACAGGCCACCCAACCCACACCGTCCAGATCACCGGCGAGCCAAACCGCGCAGCCACCATCACAACCAGCCACGACGCGGGCAGCGGCAACACCACCGAGAAGACCGGTCAGATGGCCCAGTAAGCTTCTTTCATGACACCACTATAGTACAATCATACTGACCTCTCTCCCAGTGACGACGTCCAAGAACTCATGCGCCTCGTCTCGCAGCTCCGTGGTCTGCCATCGAGCGAGACAAAGGACATCTACGGCCTCGGTGTCCGCCTCGAGCTCCACACATTCGAGATCCAATGGGCAAACCAGGAGAGTGACCCATCAGAGACCGTCAGCGAGATCCCTCAGGAGACCAAGGACACTTTCAAGGAGGTTGTCCAGAGCATCGAGGCTGCTGGTAGGCAGTTCGCCAAGCAAGACAAGGCTATCTAAATGCGTCTTGACTGCAAATAGTTATGAACAGTAGCTGCAATGAAAAGTTATTGTAATGTATTTGCTGTTCCATGTTGTGAAGTCGTCATGGTGTGATATGTGCAATAGCTCTGGTCTATGCAGTCTATGTGTCTTTACTTCTTTGGTATGTGCAACACCACGACCCACACCACCTCTCCTCCTTCCTTCGTCAACCCTGCTTGAACGCCTCAGTAAACATGATCGCACCACCACTTACATTAGCAATAGGATTGTCCACGCCCTCACTCGCCCACCCAACCGGACCCTCAAATCCACACTTCCGATAGAATCCTTCCCTGCCCTCCGCACTAATCAGACTAGCACAAACACCCTCCTCCCTCGCCCTCTGCGTTCCCCAGCTGACCAACAAGCGCCCATACCCCATCTTCTCAAACGCAGGATCCGTAGCCAGCAGATTCACGTACCAACTATCGGCTCTCTCGCCCATCCAGTAATGGCTAATCCAAGCATAAGACCTTTCCAGGACATCAACATTCGCAGGATCCGCAGCGCGATTCGGATACAACCACGCGTGAAGCCTATTCACGCCCACGAACAGCTTGCCCGTCAGCCACATCGTCCATCCCTGCTGCTTGGCCAGTCGAACGCCGCCGGCGCCTTTGCGGGTCCAGACGCCGACGCCAGTGACTGTGGAGGGCGAGTGCGAGGGGTACGTTACGATGATGGTGTCGGTGGCGGAGAAGAATGTCTGCCGGAAGTAGCGCAGGAAGAAGAGGTAGACGTCGTTTGGGTAGGTGTGCCGGTGTGGGTGGATCACGGGGCCGAAGAGGGATTCTTCGAAGAAGGCGCCGCTGGCGGCGTGGGAGGCTGCGAGGAGGTCGGTCCAGGTTGCGATGCGGAGCGGCATTCTTCTAGATGGTCTTTCTGTGATTTACTTTTTTTTATCTCTAGTACGATTGATAGTAGGTTTTGATGAGCGTTATTGGACGTCGCTGCGAGTGATCTGGCCAGCACCGAGCCTTTGCAGCGTCTGTGATATAGTAATATGTTTCGAATAGTACTTGAGCTTGGTTATAGCTTACAGGCTAAGCCTCTCGCGAAGAGATCACATTTCCATGATAATTTCAATATATCGGAGTGTCGGAGTAACGGTCTTGACATGCGAATCGTTAGCCGCTTGGCATTAGACTGCGATATACTGTAAGGACGGAGACACATGAATACGACCAGTCATTTGTAGATGTTTGTAAATTGACATGTTGCAGTATGTTGTGATTGATCGTTTCCTTGCTGCATTGGACGATCTCTCGTTTCCCTAACTCTGCCCTCCGCTCTACAGCACTCACAGGCCATAGCCAGCCATAGCACTCTCGTACTTCGACACTATAATATTCGCAGCACACCTATTTCATGTGGTTGTGGTGCGCGAACATCTGGTGTTTCCGCTCATGCACTGGGATCTCGCCCTTTGGTGCATTTGGAATTTCCTTCTTCAAGCCCTGTGATTCAATTAGTCTTCCTGCTCCCACGCCGAATAATGATACACTGACCAGCTTCTCGAAAACACATTTGTTCAATGGTCTCTCCGCCCTTCGGCATTGCCAGAGCTGTTGGTTGTTGTTCTCCAAGCATTCCCAGTGGGCGCGGAACTCAGCCAAGCAGTTCGAGGTTACATCTTCCAGTCTAGAACCCAGTCAGTCCATTGTGGCCGCATGATCCGAAGCTCTTCTAGTTTGTAGCCGTATCAGACTTCTCAAACAGCTTGAGTGTTTACGTACACGCTGATTGCGCATCTTGTGACTTTGCGACCCTCCCTCATACAATCCAGCTCACCCCTTCCATTGGACTCGTGCTTGCAGACCATGTAGTCATCGTTGTAAGGCCTGCATCTGGCACCAATGAAGTATGCAGCGCTCATCAAAGGAGCAGAGCTGGCTCCTACTTCCTGGACCTTCGGGATGTCATCTGGGAGAGGGGTTGTGTCGATGAGGACGCTTTGATTGAATCTGGTGATGTGTCAGCATATACCCGGTGAGCAGCTGATCGCGAGTGTCTACCTTGCTTGTCTGGCGGACATTGTGACGAGATGGTATGATCCAATTGACGATCAAGATGGAATGCGCTCAGTCGTTCGAGATGCCGTGAGGTGAAGACCTCGGGTACTCCCGATTGGCTGGATTCGAGCTCGTTCTCCAACTTCGCGTTCAAGTCACGCGAAACAATCCAGTCCGACCTGAAGCTTCACCTTCACAAATAATTCCTCGGCAGTCATTGTACTGCGCAGCTTTCTCTGTTTTCGATCTCGGATTGTAAACAAAAGGCGGTCACCATGTCGATCTTTGGAAACAGTCAGGCTGCGCAGCCTTCAACATCATCGCCTTTTGGAGCAACTATGAACAAGCCGAGCTTGTTCGGTTCCAGCACTACGAATACCTCGCAACCTCTGCAGACATCGTCCTTGTTTGGTGGACTGAACCAAAACCAGAACCAAAGCCAAAACCAGAGCCAATCGCAGCAGCAGGGTGGCTCGTCGCTATTTGGTGGAAACACACAGCAACAACAACAACCGCAAACTTCCAGCCTTTTCGGTCAGCCTCAGAATCAGAACCAACAGAATTCGCAGCAACAACAACCGCAACAGCAGCAGCAACAATCAAACGGCGGCGGTCTGTTCGGCGCATCTCAGGCGCAAAATGCGAACCAAAACACCTCGAGCAATTCTCTACTACAGAGCACCTCGCAACCGTTCAATAGCCTCGCGCAGTCTCGCATGCAGATGAGCATCAACGAGGTGCAAAAGCGTGAGGAGTCCCTGCGGCCCAGTCCTGTAACTATGCTGACGATCAACAGGTGAGAAAAGCATACCGGAACAGATGGAACTGGTCCTTAGAAAGTGGTCCCCTGAAAGCCGCGAATGCTTGATGCAGCAATACTTTTACAACGCTGTCCGCCCTGGAACTGCATATCTCTGGGCCCCTGGACCCGAGGACGATGAGCAAAAGTGGGAAGAAGCACTATCAAAGCGACCATCGGAGGACACCGTACCGTTACTCGTCAGAGGCTTTGCGCAGCTCGGTTCGAGGTTGCAAATACAGGTCCAAGCTGTCCAGCAGCTACAGTCGCGTCTACATGAGATGAATAATTCCTTGGATGCCATGATGCAGAAACACGAACTCGACCTGAGTGTGAGAGCGGCGGAAGCAAAGAAGAGGCATATCGGTCTGAGTCAGAAGTGTTTGGGTTTGGCAATTAAGGTGCAGCTCCTGAGGAGCAGAGGATTTGTGCTTGACCAGGCAGAGGAAGAGCTTAGAAAAAAGTTGGCAGTTTTGGAGAAGGGTGTCTTTGATCCGGCCTTTGCAGGCAGAGAAGAGGAGATTTGGGCGAGGATGGTCGCTTTGAGAGAACGCACAAGATACCTGCAATCGGAGAGCGAGAAACTCGGGAGACAAGTCGCCAGTGGGGAACAAGGCGGCATCAGCGAGGATGTTCTTCGTAAGACCAAGAAGGTATTGTTGTCCGCCGCTTCTCCTCAGACTTATGCTAACAGTGAGATAGATCCTCGGCGACTACGATGCACAAATCACACACTTGCGCAAAGAGCTGGAACAAGTACATCGCGAATACCAGGATTGGGAATCTGTGGCCAGGCCGGGCAGTCGAAGCTGAAAGGTAATCGATATTATTAGCGACTGACTGTCGGCGCGATCGTACTATCAAACGGGGATCTTGGAAAGCCGACTTCTGAAGAGGAGACATGCCTGGACGACCGAAGGCTTTGTTGTCAAGGACTGGTATGTTCGCTAGATTACAATATGGTACAGCTCTGCGGCCTCTTCTCTGAATCCTGCCACAGGCATAGTTCCACCGTTTTCACACAATTCGCATGTGCTAGGTTCGTTCTACCTTCCGATCGAGACTTCAAGTGGTGATTCGATATGTACATGTATAGTCGTGTCGCTTATACGAGTCTCTTGACGTACTCGACCGCGAACGGCGCTACTGAGTGTTAGCCATGACCCTTTCCATCTGCTGCGCCAAGTGACACATACACAAGTAGAGCAGAACGCATGCAGCGCCAGTGTAGGCGACAACAGCCTTTGCGACGTCCTCTTGAGCCTGAGATATCTTAGTATTGCCGTCGAAGTAACTTCTTGAATCTCTTTCGAACCTGGAGCTCGGCCTTGGAAGGCGGTGGTGGTGCTATTGAACACGTCAGTTTGGTCGCAGGAATCGACTCTCCATCACTCACGTCCTCCGAACATTGTGTATGCTTCTCTCTGGTATGTTCAAAGTGAATGTTCAGTGACGTTGGCCTGAGATTTGATGCAGCTCTTCGACAAGGGAAAGTTTTGCCGAAGAAACTCCAGGTCTGCTACCTAGCTGCGACGTCAAGGGTTGTCACCTTTCCTTCAACTGCCTCACATTCAGGACGACGCGTGCTTCATTACTCTATCATACTACGACTAGTGAACGAGACTGGACAGTTGGTTGAGCCGCACAGAATATCTCGATAATTTGACATTATGGAAGACCTTCCAGGTGCAGACAGCCCTCCGGTCATTGATGCTGGTCCAGAACCAGAAGCAAACGATGACCCTCAAGATCCTCTACGACCAGAAATTGATGAAGAAGACAACACTCGCACACCACCTCTCGCCGAACCAACACAAGACATGGAAGCAGTCGAAGATGATGCAGCACCCGTACAGAACCCAGGCGACAAGGACAACGACGACGATGAAGATTCGGACGCGCTCAGTGAGGTTGATGAGGCACAATTCGAAGATTTCGATCCAAATGCCATCGCTATCGATGAACGTCCACGTGTTGTAGACGCAGACGGTGTTGCCATGTTGGGCAAGCACAAGAGGAAGCGCGAGGATGGTGATGGAGAGGCCAGAAAGAAGAAAAAAGAAGGAAGACGTGAGAAGCCGAAGAAGAGCAGACGTGGAGGAGAGGCAGATGGCGATGGTCTATATGACACTGCTCCGGATGCTGCGAAGAAGAGGGGCAAGAAGAGTCGCAGATCTGTGTCACCTGCAGACGACGACATGAATCTGACCCCGGAAGAACGTACGTTATTCCATCTCGGAGTGGTCCATGATACTGACAAATTCCAGGCCGCAAGAAGGAGTTTAGCAGAAAGCTCGACGAAGCACTTAAGAAGCCCAAGGCAGCACGCCGCAAGGCCGGCATCGATCTCGAACAAATGGCCGATCAGGAACTTGACGATATGCGCAGGCGCATGGCCGAAGCCGCACAGAACGACACGGTCGCACGCGAACAGGGCAAACCAGCTATGCATAAGCTGAAGATGCTTCCCGAAGTCGTCGCCCTTCTCAACCGCAACACGCTTCAATCCGCGCTCGTAGATCCAGACATCAACATCCTCGAATCCGTGCGCTTCTTCCTCGAACCACTCAACGACGGATCCCTACCAGCCTACAACATCCAGCGCGAGCTCTTCTCCTGCCTCACCAAGCTACCTATCACGAAGGACGCTCTTGTGGCCAGCGGCATCGGCAAAGTAACGCACTTCTACACACGCACCACCAAAGCTGAACCCAGCATCAAGCGCCAAGCTGAACGTTTGGTCGGTGAATGGACGCGCCCGATCCTCAAGCGCACCGACGACTACCGCAAGCGCGAGTACGAGACAGCCGACTACGACCCCACGATGGCGCCGATCAGGAGCACGCAGCCCGAGATCAAGGCTGCCAAAGCGGCTGCGGCACGTAAGGCGGCGCTCGCAGTGCCGATGGCGGGCAACAGAGCTACGGTCGATCGTGGTGGTGTTGCTACGTACACGATTGCGCCGAGAAGCGATTTGAGTCGCGTGCAGGGTGTCAAGAGGTTGGGTGCTAGTGGAGACGAGATGTTCAGGAAGTTGAAGGCGAGACATCAGGCTAGGAAGGGAGGCAGGTAGGTGGATCGTACTACGAGGGTTCTGGCATGGTTTAGCAGACTGGACAGGACCACGGCATGGCGACAAGGATAATGAGGTCCGACGTTGGACGTTCCGCGGTCAGGTATGGGCAACATCAATTTTAACCTAAGTGCTTACGAAATTTGTGCTTATTGGTATAAGCTGTGCATCAAAGTACTTGTACGGAAATTTCCCCGCGTCACATGTCAGATCGTCTGTTCCAGTTTCAGGCAATTCGCTAATTGATATTCGTGCTGCATATGCAGCTACGCGCCGGTGCGGCTGAGATAATGCCCCATCTTTCCTTCGCACCTTTAAAACGCCCTCATCATTGTGCAAGGTTGTCGAGTTTCTCCTGCTTCCCAGAATCTCGTCAGATATACCTGGTCCCTCGAACTTCAATGTCTCAACAAGATGAGGGACATGGTAGCCTTCCGTTGGCCACGGAACGTGATGTGTCGGCAGAGGAAGACCCACTGGCAGAGGAGGACTCACCGATAGAGGAAAATTCAGCGACGCAGGAGTTCGATTGGATAGATTATATTCTGACAGAGTGGGGGTCGGCATCAGACTCGCACACACGGGAGAACCCACTGGCAACGGAAGACCTACCGACGCAGGAAGACTCGCCGTCCGAGAGTGACTCATCGACGGTCAAAGGCTCGCGGACATTGAGAGACTCATCTCCACACGCAGACGCACGGTGGCGAGAGACCGCTCCGACGGTGCAAACAGACGCATGGTACCGAGAGACCGCTTCGATAGTGCAGACAGATGCATGGTGGCGAGCGCACTTATCCCAAGTGAGAGGCTCGTGGACAGCGAGAGACCAATCTCCGGAGGACGAAGACGAATGGTGGCGAGGGCAGGACACTTGGTGGACGCCAGGTGAGGCGCCCCTGACCGACGAAGTCGGACCACCACGCGAGGCTTGTCGCGGAATCAATATCGAGAGTCTAACTGCTGAGCATGGGATTCCGGGACTTGGCATACGACAAGGTTACAAGTGGCACGCAGATCTGAACGCGCTCAGACTATCAAGGCAAACATGTAATGTATGCCTATGGATCAGTCACCCATTCGGGATGGGCATCTACTTCAGTCGTTTGAGAGAAGCAAGCGTCTGGCTTCGTTGCACCGGCCTTCGGAAATGGAGTCAACCAAGGCCTGTGATCGAACGGCATGCGTCAATACGAAGCAAGGACCTTGAACTGGGGTTAATTCAGAAGCGGTCCAGTGACGATACTGATTATGTGGAGAACTGGGATGCGGGCTCCCGTGATCACATTGGTGGTAACGGTAATATTCGTTCCATGGAGGTTGTCACCTTTGAAGGTGATGTCGCTGCAGAGATGACAAATTTACGAGTCTATCATCCTATTGGTTCATCCACGACTTCTACGACTTCATTTGAAACCGCCAGAAAGTGGATACAAGACTGTATTTCTCTTCCTGACAGCTCAAATCAGCACGCAGTCTCAGACATAGCCTCTCAGCCTCGCCGTCTCCTTCATATCGACCGCGGCTCTGTGACAAGGTTGGTCGACGTTTCTGATTTCCCGGTTGATATTTCGTATGCTGCTCTAAGCTACAAGTGGGGCAAAGGACCTTTCCCATGGAAAACAACAAAAACGAATGTGGCTAAGAGGCTACGCAATTTCCATGTTCCGCTCCCTGCCACAATCAAAGAGGCCGTGGATATCACTCATACACTTGGTATAAAATACCTATGGGTTGATGCTCTTTGCATCATTCAAGACGACGACGACGACTGGAGACTAGAGGCTGCCAAGATGGGCAAAATCTACCAAGATTCCGTAGTTTGTATCGCAGCAAATATTGGCGATGGCAGTCATGGCGGTTGCTTCAACAGCTCGAGTAAAGCATCGTATGCCTCACAAAGCCATATTGAGCTGGTAAGCCCAATACACGATGGACGATTCAGTCGCCTAGGCATTGTGAAATGGGGTTTCGACATCAGGTTCGAAGATCGGTCTTCTGCTGACAACATAGGAGACGTTGGACCTTTGGCCAAACGAGCCTGGGTCTTGCAAGAGCGACTCCTATCGTCACGCATCTTGTACTACACTGAAGACCAGCTCTTCTGGGAATGTCAGCATTGTGCTCTAGCAGAAGACGGTCTTTTCCTAGACGTTGAATCTGCCTCACCGCCTGAACACAGTCTGTTACGGTTAGTGATGGAAAACAAGGACTTACCACGTGCAAACAACGTTCCTTCGCTCAGTTCACTATGGTATCATTGGGTTGTTGAACACATGTATTCCACGCGTGAAATGACAATGGAGAAAGACAAACTCGTCGCCCTTTCTGGAATAGCCAGAGCATTTGCGGTCAAGAAAAGTCCTGCTCGCTACATCGCAGGCTTATGGACCGATGATCTACACTATGGTCTATCATGGATTGCACCTATAGGTGAACCCACATCCATGTATCAAGCGCCTTCCTGGTCCTGGGCTTCTCAGATGGGGAGAGTGAATTACAACCAGTTCTTTGATGATCTGGAGACATGCAGCACCGGGTTCACCTCTAAGCATTGCCATGTGGTTCTTCTAGGCGATGATGAGTTTGGAGGTGTCGAAAGTGCAAGGCTTAAGCTGGAAACAAGATTACTCCCGGGCATTGTCTGTGACTCTACGACTGATGACCAGTCCTTCTATCATCCTGATGACAGGAGGTCCTTCGAATTGTGTGGACTGCCGGGGAAGTACAGTTCCCTTACAGTGCATATAGATTCCCCCGACGCGGATTGGCTGGTGGACGTGAAGTGTATGCTCCTCACCTCTCGTCCTGCAACCAAAGACCACGAGTGTCCATCATGCGAGATGCTAATCCTACAGGAAGTGGATGGACATAAGACTTATGGTAGGATTGGCCTCGCAAGCTTTCAACACAAGGAATCGGCAAAGGATCTCATTCACGAGTTCAACAAAGCACCACTACAGACTATCACCCTAGTCTGAAATGAAATAACGTACATTACCACCACCATCACCATTGCCTTATCCACATGTGTAGCTATATTGTAGTGCAAGGAGAACATCATCAGCCTTGATACGCTCACATGCGGGACTCACTCGACCGGGGGCCGCAAATTGACCGATGCTTCCTACATGGCGCTCCCTGCATCGAGTAATGATAAGTGTAAGCATCTCGCTGCGTCACAATAAGATCTATAATCATTTCCAGTATTACAGTGTCCTATACCCAAGCACAGCCACCCCAGATCGAGAGATCAAGTTACGAGACCAATGTAGCATGCCTCATCATACCACAGCCTACCATCCACCATCAAACAAACGAAAACCATCCATCCATCAAACGAAGCTACAAGCAAGAACAAACGAACGAACGATCCTCCGGCTAGAATATCAAACGCCGACGACCTCAAACGCCGACTCTGATCAACGGTATACACACATGCACAGACGTCACGGCAAGACCCTTTTTCCCCGTCGGTGGTGCCGGTCCGTCGGGCTAGGGCTGTGTGCCGGTTTTGGAATTGTTTAACTCCTAAGAACTCCCGTCTCATGGTGGTCTGTGGGAGATGCGTCATCGAGTATAAGGTACCATATTCGTTGTGTCTGCTCCCCAGAACAATCTAGTAGTATCTCCATCCACATCTACATCTACATCTAGTCCTTGTGATACAGATACGTGATTAGTAACCATGAGGATACGCAACAGTGAAGAAGAAAATGCTCAAACATTCTCGAATACTCTCGACGGACTCGAAAAAGGGTTCAGGGTCGATGGAATTATCGGACTTAACCCAAGGCTATCGACAAATCTAGCCTAGTGACACGCAAGCGGGTGGAGCAAACGGCGAAGTAGTGGAGCGCGGAAGATAGTGGATCTGCCTTCCGCTCTGGCTTACTGTAGAAAAAGGGTGCTGGTGGTGGTTTTGTCAGCCTCGATGATGGAGTGTTCGATGCTTCTGTGCCGGTCTCTTGACGTCGTTGATTGGGCGAGAACCGGGGGTATGCAGGGACTGTCAGGGTGCTTCATTCGGTTATCCGGTATACACAGCTCGCCGATCGCTGTGGGTTAGTCTATTTCATCATGGATTCTAGCACGCGATCGACGGTATAGGAGGTACCTCAGGTATCTGACGAGGTCGGCTGAAGGATCAGCCTTTTGATAACGAATAATTACATTATTTGAGATGGGAGATAGTACTCGCTCGCTCGCTCGCTATCGAAAGTTCAAGAAGTTTCGATGATCCCTCTCACGCGCCGCTTGACGCCCGAGATCGAAGTCGAGTCTTCTGCTTGTATGGTGAATGGCGCCAGATGGAACCGTCGATGACGGAGATCTCGGAGATCTCGTCTTGTGATTGGTGCTCCTCCGCTTCCTGGCGCAATTTCGAGAGAGGTGCTTCCATTTTTTCCTGTGTGATCAATGTTTCTTTACCGATCCATGTGGTGTTCGATGTGTTGTTTCGAGTCGAGAGAGACGATTGAGGATCGATGTGCGAGTCCTCGAGGACTGATGATAGTGCGCTCACTGAAGATGAAGGGCTCGACGATCGCGAACTATCGTCGTCCAAGATGATATCTGGGTCCGGTGGTCCGCGTAGAGAGAAGGGAGAGGGCGACCTATCCTCTTTCTGAGTCCGCGACTCCGAGATGACGCTGTTACGGCCTGGTCGGATGGTGCTCGTGGAAGATGCGGTGTTGAAAGATGATTTGGAGCCCCGGGTACGAGCCTGAGTGGTGACTTGCTTGCCTGCTCTAACAGGAATCCGAGAACCTGATCGCGTGGTCTTCGTCGTGTGCAAGGGGGAAGTCTGACGCTGTCGACCAGAATAGGCGGTTTGAAGAGCATACCATACAGCGGCAGTAAACTCTCTAGTGCCGACTTGATGAGAGACAGTCAAGGCTGCCAAATCGCGCATGGTGAATTCTCGAGGCAGATTTGGATTTGACGGTCGAGTGAGCGAGCCGACGTATGGTGGTGATTGGAAGTTGTATGTGGTGACAGCTGACGAAATATCAGTATTCGTTTGATGATCATAAATGAGTTGCAAGGTCAAGGACTTACCACGATGAACCGGCGGGCAAGGTGCGGCCGACATGTCGGAAGAATGTGACGATGTTACGACTGGTGATGGAGCGAGAGTGATGCAGGGAAAAGAATGATCAGAAACCCGACACCGTGTGTAGTATGTAGTCTTGCAAGAAGTAAAAGCAGTATCACAAATACCTTTGAGGTTTGATGCGAAGCATCTGGTTCATGTAGTTTGGGCTACTTGACCTATAATAAGGTAACTGCCACCAAGATGGTTCCCGTTGCGATAAAACTAGCGCACATCGAAGTCTCGGAGAGGCACTTGAACGGCTCCGAAAAGGATGGAACTCAAAAGTCTGGAACGGAGCGCTCCCGTTGATTGTATGACAGGTTGCATGTGGCCATGACTGGTAGCGGTCTTTGAGCTGGCTTGTGTCAAATCAGCAGCGAGGCCACACAACAACGATTGTACATGTAAGCCAAACCGGCGCTCGGTCCTCGATTCGTGTGTGTTATTGCAGACAGAATCGTGATTATTGGCTGCACTCTGCAGCTCTTCTGCAACAAACCAACGATAGACCCCCTCGTTCCTGCCTTGGAAAAGGGAAGAAAAGGCGAGAATCTACTCGGTGACGGAACGTTTCTCCGCAGGTGAAAAGTTTATTGATTTGCTCCTTCAGGCTCGTGGTGGAGAAAGCGCAGCGCAGTGCAGGCAGCAGCGGGCGCCAATGCATCTCAAGCGCCCGCACAGACAGGCACGGAGAGGCACAGAACAGGCTCAGGGACCGAAGCCGACACTACAGTATATGGGGAGAGATACATACGTTGCTCGTATTATTGAACAAAGTCAATTGCTGTATTGGCGCTTCAGTCTCTGACCATGTGGTATCACGATAATTGTCACAATTATGTCGCTGTTGAACTTCAGTATCACATACCTTACTTGTCCCACGTCGCACGTAAATTTTTCGTGACAGGCAAGCCACAAATGAGCTGACGCGGAACTTCTGGCCATGTATATCGCCTCCATCACATGACCAGTGCACTCTCTCCTGCAATGAACCAGATCCAGCCACGAAATGCGAAGCTCGACGGAACACACTCCGTTCGAGACATCAAAGTATGGATACAAGAACACCAGATATCCTGTATCGTCAGCTATGAGTGGACGGCCGGCTACTGATCCTTGATCCACCACGTGGGATGATCATGGATGCCATCATCCTTTGTCCCGGGACCAGCTCCGTCAATTCCTTGGCCCCTCGGGGGCTCTCTGGATCGCCGGACCTGGAGCCGTGGGTGCAGCGAACGCTGGACCTGGAGATTGCTCATGGGTGCCGGACGGAGCGAACGCCGTGCGAATTGTGTTGGTATTGTATGAATGTGGCTATGTCTTATGACGGTTCATCACGTGCTCAGACGCGTGCTTGCCTCCAATTCTCCAAGCTATCAACGTCTTGTACCACTTTGATCATCACAGATATTCGAAGACTGATGATTGAATCGACGATTGAAAAGTCGTGTATACAATTGGGGTATATGCAATAGCGCGTAGCGTCGCGTACTATATGAAGAAGTCGGAGAAAAATCATTGCAGACATGGGACGTCTAGTCCCTGGTATCATGTATCGTGTCGCATAACCCAATGCAATCATCCCTCATCGCCATCTGACTTTGCTCCAGGACGCAAAGAAAGCGTCGGACCGACAGCTAGGTGTAGAAACTCTGCTGCCGCCTCAACACACCCCTTCCCTCGGCCATCCGTTCATCACTCCTCACGCTCCGCAACGGCACCCTGCCACCAGCGATATTACCGCTGACGCTGCCCGCCCTGCTGCCGGCTCTGCTGCTAGGTTTGATCCAGCTCGACATTGGCAAGCCTGGAGAAGCGGGACGACTGCTGCTTCTGCTGACCGTGCGAGACAGACTCATAGCCCGATCTCGGTCAGTCGGCGACACGATATGCCCGCCCCACTGTGAAGCAGTCACAATCGTACCTGGCGAGGCAAGAGGTGGTGGCAGTGGACTGTCGGAGCGGAAGAGCGGGTGGATATGTCCTTCTGATGTCGCCGATGCCGATCGCGACCGGCTGACTCCGGCGTTGTGGAAAGTGTGCAATGTTGGTGACGGAAGCGAGGGGTCAGGGAACGACGTGTACTCGTTCTCGTTGTCGTCATGCTTGAAAGGTCCGTCGAGCGCTTTGGCGGGCGACACGGGGCGGCTGCCTGGGATTGAGTCTAGGCGGTGCTGATCAACCTCAATCTCCCATGTGTCAAAAGGATCGGTGCTGGGTTGATGGACGTGGTGAGATCGTCTCATTCAGTGACTGAAACGATGGTTGGTGCATCAGGCGGGTACGCGAGGTCTGTGGATGCAGCATCTGCTGAACCGATTTTCGGAAGCTGGACTTCTTGCTTGATGTGGTCGAGATTATCGAGCGTCGGGCAGCGGCGGCCGGTGGAGACGGGAAGCTCGTGAGCTTTAGATTGCCCATCTCGAGAGAGGTCGACTTCTTGGTCTCTGTGGTCGATGTCGCTGTCGTAAAGCTGTGGTCGACACTTCCATCTTCTGGCTCGACTGGCGACTGGTTCTTGTGCGGTAAGAAGCAGAGAAGCGCCAATGCAAGCTCGAACAATACCGACATTGCCCACATCGCGTAGCATATACCCGAGGTCGTACCCAGAACGTCCGATCGTTCGGATACCGCGTCCTTGTCACGAGAAGCTGAAAAGGCTTGCGGAATAGCAACGACTGCGACCACAGAGCCCAGAAAGAAGGTCAAGATAGTGCTGGCCAGAAGTGTCCATCGCAAGAACCCCGTCCGGGACAGAACAATTGGCTTCAGTGCTGCCAGGAAGACCAATACGACGGCGACCAGCAGCGACAGGATCTCCAAGATTGCAGCGGCCAGAGCAGTAGCTGCATGCTTCGAAAGCCCTCCCTGAGCTGCGTGGAGGTGCACCAGATAGCTGACTAGAGCCACCAGAAAGCCGCAACAGCAAAGTCCGACGACTATGCTCAAGGAGAAGCGGATACCCCGCGAAGCGAACGACGCAGCCATTGATGTGTGTATATTCAAATGGTTGACAGCGGTCAAGTGCCGACAACGATCCGAAAGAAGAGGTATCGACCGGACGCAGTCCAGAGTGAAGTGACTCGAATGTTGTTGACTCAAACAGAGGTGAAACAGTCGAAGTTTTGTCCGCAGTATCTGTTACGGAGGAAAGACCAGTCAAGTGGGTGATTGTCGGTGCGTTGTTCTATATAGATCCAGCTGACGTCCCGGTCAAAGTTGGTCGTTGTAATGGATGGCTGGAGTGACACCCGTAGATACGCACGGTAACACAACCCCGAATAGAACTGTAACGCTGCATGCAGTAGAAAAGGCTCCGGGCTTCGACTTATAGAGAAAGGAAAGGAAGCACAACAGAGTAGTACCAAAGTTGGAAAAGAAAAGGATTGGAGATGTGACGATTGAACTAGAAGAGCAGCGTACCACCAATTTACGCGCAAAGACACTTGACAGTAGCCCGTGCATCTCTCGAGGTCCGTTGGTACAGCCAATACTGACCTCCGAGGGGGACGGCAGCAATCATGTTCAGGTTCGACGCGTGAGCGCGCTTTGAGTTGTGTTCAGAAGGATATACTTCTGACCAGCGGGCGGCTGTGGCGCACCGCAGATTGGATTCCCAAAATATGGTCCATCTATTTGTGTGGAACACAGCAGCAAACTTGGCCAGGATGACGAAGTAGGCAGGGAATCATCGATAGATTTTCTGGGAGAGATGGCTGAATCTTGGAAGATCGTTCGAATAGTGCTAAACGATACGGAACAAACGGTCGAGTCGGTGATGTTGTTGTGGTCGAAGAAGCTGCAAGGTACCGGAGAATTTGTCGAGGATAGCCGTTTGTGACATGATCAGCGCCAAACTGTATGCACGACAGTTGTTGGCGTACGACACTATGGACTTGGTGCAGCCATTCATCAGCGCGAATGAGCAGAAGCAATCGCAGTCTGCCAATGCGCATTGTTGGATAAAGCCAGCTGTAGCTGAATTGCCGTGATTGTGGTTCGCTTGCGAGGTTCATGGTTGGCTTCCTTCGAATCGTACCGAAATTGCGCCCCGCATCACATCACTTTGAATTTGGTCCACGCCAGAGCAGAGCAGATCAGTGCTTCTATGCAAAAACCATGGTTTTGAGTCTTGTACGCGTTGTTTTGGCCAACAACATTGCCTTTCACAACAAACATTGGAGGAATCGGAAAGTCGGTTGAATTGCCCGTATCTTGTGGTGCTGAACGACACGAGATGTCAGACGTCTGACAACCACAGGATGGAATCTGAGTCGGACGACCGAAGATGCTCGGAAGGTTGGATCGGCAATCGATAAGCTATGAAGTCCGTGTTATCCATGAAGAGATCAAGAAATCAATCAAAAGGTAGAAGCATTATCTCGTGGACCCCCAGTCCTGAGAAACGGCACAAAGCGTATTAGATTGACCTTGCTCGCGGATATCCCATTTCGTCGTGGTTGTTTTCTTCGCTCCCTCTGCTTATTGCAGATCGTCAGACAGAGAAGTCGGGTTCCACGCGAGGGAACAACCTCGAAAGTGTTGAGAGGGCACATGGCGCGATCAGTCTCCGCGAAATCCCTGTATCGATTATATTGATCGTCTCAACGAGGTCTCAATTGCGGTCGTGCGAGTCAAACATGACTCTCGGTCTCAGCCTTGCCAGTGGTTCCCTCCTCTCCGTTCTTGCCATCGTCAGAGGCTCTAATGCCGCCAGACCAGATCTCAAACTTGGTGCCCTCCATACCATTGTTGTCTGCAGCCGATTGGCCGAATGCAATCTTGATTGTTCGCTTCCAACCAGCAATATCGCTACCGGGTCCTAATAGATAGTCCTGCGCTTTGTATATTGGCTCTTTCAGAAGCACTACTCTTGCAGATAGCTGATTTGTCCAAGGCAGGCCCAACGATGGCGTCTTTGGATGAGTCGCATGATACGCATGGGAAAAGGGAAACACACTCGGATGGTCTCCCCATCCGGTAAAGAAACGGTGTTGGTGATCGAATCTTAACGGATCAAACGTCGACAACGCGGGCAACCCTTCTTCCTCCTCTGCTGCTTGTATCTCGAACACAATATCATTCTGCGGAACAGCTCGATCTCGACTCTGTGTAGAAGCGGCCTTGCTATTGCCGCTGTCACTTCGATATGATAGCGCTTGAGATGCGGGCTGGGAAGCTTGCTCTGATATATTCGCGACTGGTGTGAATCGATCCAGGACTTGATTTGCGACAACGACGGCAACATTGTGATTCTCAGCAATCTCTCTCAATAAGGCTCCCAGTCGAGTTAGCTGCCTGCTCCGCTCAGCAAATGCCTCGGCGCTCTTCTTCTTGCCATCTCCAGTGCCACGATCGAACTCTGCGCGAAAATTTGCGGCAACACTGTCAAGAACAATCAGGCCGACATTGCCTCGCTCGACAGCCACAGGTACTTGGTATTCAATGATGTGCTCTTGCGCTTCGAGGTCGCCAACTTTGGTGCTTTGTATCCGATCGAGACTCGGCCTGGTATCCTCATCATACTGTGATAACAACGTGTTGTCATCAAGAATTTGTGCCAATCGCTTGGTTTGTAGAGGGGCTTCGGTGGTGATGTAAAGAGCAGATTTCGAAAGGCCATGTGGTGGAGGCAGCTGAACAGCAAGGCAAAGAGATAGCAGGAGCTGTGTCTTACCGGCAGCACTACCAGTGGTCAGTAAGCGAACAAATTCATGGTGTATGCAACCCGTACCTTTCGCCTGTGACTTCACTCACGCGACCTGGACAAAATCCTCCACCAAGAGCAAGATCCAGTCCAGGGTCAAGAGTGCTGATTCTCAAGGAGGAGTCATGCTTGTTGCTACCATGTGCAACATTGTTGCCCGCGGAGTCCGATGTCTTGTCTGCTGGCGGAGACCGCTCTACATGCAGTTGCGCATGCAACTCGCGCAAGACTTCATCTGCCAGTCGTCTCACCTCAGCAAGAGGCACATGAGCTCTCTTAGCAATGTCGAGGACATCGAGAGTCAGGAGGTCAGTCGAGCTGATCAAAGCCCTTTCCAATGATGGTAGGATATGAGAATACAGGCTCACGTCGAGATCAGGGACGACGTGAAGCAAATCGGTCATGGAGGTTGAGACGGCATGCCTGGCCTGCAACACCCACGGAGCAGCCTGAATAGGAAAGCGAACCCTTTGGACGACAAGGTCAACGACTGGACGTTTCACTGATTGACAAATTGTAGAGAAACCAAAAGCCAGAGACAAGAAACATTGACGAATAATGGACGAGTGGCAGACTGGCGGGTCTCGACGCGCATAACCGAGACGGGTAGAAACGCATGTCTTGGCGGAGCGTCCCCACGATTCTTCCACCCCACATCGGGCAACTGCCCCCCGTCATTCGGTCATTATTGACCATTGTCGGGTGAGCGGGTTCACGCATGTCTCAGGCACCGCTTGACTTCTGTTCGTCTTTGGTTCCCACGTCACAATTGATCGACCGAGGGTACCTCGTGTTGCTTTACCCATTCAAGTACCGCATAGAATTCTAACACTGTCTGGTTCTGGATCATTGGAAAGAAGGCTCACACTTCAGACTCGCCTACTCCTCCTGTACATATTTCCAGCATCTCCTAGCAATATATCCCATTACCACTTGTCTACAGGCATATCTTCGAGCTTCGATTACAATTGGTCAGCTGCTTCTGATCTGCGGCTATATCCTTATCTTCTTCTTCCTCACTTGGAGACCCTCGTCTACAGCGATCCATCGTCGACTCGACCTCAGAACAACCTTCGCTCTATCTTCAGCAATACCCTGAGCCCTTGCAACGGGAACAATTGGTTGTCACTGGACTGAGATCATCGTGTAAGTACTTCTCTCTACAAGTTCTCAATTCTTTACCATACCAGTACCCCACTAGTTCTACCCTGCAGTCCGGGGGAACGGGGCTGCACGTGAATGTCATTCCAGACCGCTTCCTTCCGTCCAACGCATGACATACCCGCGCATCACAGTTATATAATATACATGACAGAGGTTTCCTCGAGGCATACTTACCGTCCCTACTTCACCCTCTCTTGCAAGGCATTTTAAGAGGCCCAATGCCAGCATACTGCCTCCAGGATTGCCACTACTTTTATCGCACCGCCTTGCGCATGCTCTCCGTTGCTACGGCCGTCTCGCCTTTGTACAGCTAGACTAACATCTTTGCCATGATAGCCAAACAATTCACTATGCCTACCTCCTTGGACACAAAGCTATCCTCGGTCGACAGCCACACCCAGGATCAGGCCAATCCAAAGGAGCGATCAGCTTCTGCCGCAAAGGACGCAACGAACGGATTCGCCAAAGAAGCGAAGAATCCGCTTGCAACAAGCGCAATAGAGACTAAGCCTCTAATCACCTTTGCCGCCCAAGACAAATTACCAAAGCTGCCTATTCCCGACCTAGAATCTTCTTGCAAGAAGTATCTAGCCGCTCTCGAACCACTCCAGTCTGCCAGAGAGCACTCCGATACTGAACATGCAGTAAGGGAGTTCTTACATTCTGATGGGCCCGAGCTGCAGGAAAAGCTCAAAAAGTATGCCGAGGGCAAGACCAGCTATATCGAGCAGTTTTGTATGTTCTCCATGCCACAGCCTACTCACTTTTCGAGCTGACCAAGCATAGGGTACGATTCGTATCTTAACTTTGACAACCCTGTCGTGCTCAACCTCAACCCATTCTTCTTGCTTGAAGACGACCCAACGCCAGCAAGAAACAACCAAGTCACACGAGCTGCATCCCTGGCCGTTTCATCCCTCTCCTTTGTTCGTGCTGTCCGCAAGGAGGAATTACCCCCCGACACTTTACGAGGCCAGCCACTCGATATGTACCAATACTCTCGCATGTTTGGTACCGCTCGTATTCCTACCGAGAATGGATGCCAGATCGGTCAAGATTCTAGCTCCAAGCACATAGTTGTTCTGTCATATGGTCAATTCTACTGGTTCGATGTTCTCGACGAGAACAACGATCTCATCATGACCGAAAAGGACATCTCTCTCAATCTGCAGACCATTATCGAGGATGCAAGCCAGACGCCAATACAGGATGCTGCAAAGGGGGCTCTTGGTA
>Ga0268246_10000211_pt1 | contig 33644 bp, 34 predicted proteins | sample AgamicOrSfe_FD_200242 | JGI IMG/M metagenome (GOLD analysis project Ga0268246, IMG submission 200242) | Agave microbial communities from Guanajuato, Mexico - Or.Sf.e (v2) (version 2) | ecosystem: Host-associated > Plants > Phyllosphere > Phylloplane/Leaf | place: Guanajuato, Mexico | collected...
GGTTAGGATGTTGGGGCTGGGTTGGGGTAGGGTTGGTTGAGATGGAGGTGAGAAGTTTTGGGTGGAGGGCGTGCGAATAGGAGTTCGCGTAGGGTCGCTCATTGTGATGTAGTTCGCGTGGAGTTGGAGGTTGGTGTTGAGGAAGGCGCGATGGGATGGATAGGATGATGTCTATGGTATCTGTATAGAGATGCGCTAGGAGCGAGGCGTCATTAGTATAGATCTTAGATCAGTCAGAACACTATCATAGCAGGAAGTAGCAACAGAGATTCAAGGATTGAGAGCAGCAGGTTGCAGATGTTGATAGGATGAGGCTGAGCAGTTGTGATAGCAATCGCAAAGGACAAGCACGAGCACGAGCGTAGCCACGTCATACGGGGTTGAACTCCGACAGGACGGCAGCCTTATGATCTTGTGTAGTTGCTCAGCTCCTAGATTCCTTCGGCCAGCAGTAGTAGTCACCAAGAAGATTTCGACTTTGATCACTAGCATCACCGTTGGCACCTGCAATGCAAAGGCACGATGACTGTCCTGATTGTGGTCCTGCTATCCTATCCGTGTATCCAGATCCCTTCCACTCATATCGTCGCTCAAGTAAATGCCTTTTCCATTACTGCCATTGTTATCCACATCCTCCCCTTTCCTTTCCACTCACTCTCCATCACAAACGCTTAACCACATCATCGTCTCTCCTCGCCTTCCAGCTCAATCAAGTCCCTCCACGCCCGAATCCTCTTCAAAATTCCCTACATCCCATCCATCCCAAGCACCCCATCCTCCCGGCACGCTCAAGTCTTGATTCGGATCCGCCTTGCCTTTGCCCTTTTTGATCCTGCTCTGCATCTTCTCGTCCTCTTCCAGCAAATCCATCGCCGTATGAAAGTCCCCGTCCGCCGAAGCAGCTATGGCTTCGACGCGTGAGCGTGGCTCATATCCCATGTCCAGAAGCGTTGTTACACATCTGTCGATGATCAGGCGAGAGGCGGATGAGGGCTGGGTGGGTTGAGCTGTGATTGAAGGTATTCTGTATGCAGCCGCCGGAGGAGGAGGAGGCCAGCTGAGGACTTCCTTCATGATATCGGACTGCTGTGCATCATACTGTAGAGGTCTTGCTGGGACTGGCGGGGCAGTGCTCTGGACGTTGCCAATGCTCGAAGGTTGTGAGTTGTAGTAAGGGCTGTAGTTATCATAATCCGACATGCGATAACTGCCACCTTCATGCAGCATTCTATACTTGCTGAGCCTTTGTATGTTATCCAAGGGAATTGGCGCCAGCAGAGTCCTCAACGTCTTGACCATGTGTTGCAACTGCACAGGTTCGTACTCAATGCCAGCATCGGAGTGCGGGTGTGCCATGATCCAGTTGATTCCGTTTGCAGCATTGTCAAGTGCCTGGCTGTTCTCGGGGCCAGTGTCCTCGACCTGCCAGAGTTCATCCTGGAATCTGTGGAATACGTCCGGGATGACACCAGCACAGACTTCCTGGAATGCAGGGTTGACACGGGTTGGTTGTTGTTGTGTTGGAGCGGGGTACATTGCTCTGTCATCGATATAACCTGCTGTGTTTGTCGCCGGTGTAGCAGCATAAGTATTGACTGATGAAACATCGACCGTCGGGGTAGCCTGGTAAGCATTCACTGAACCTTGCGGTTGAGGATCCTGGGTCAATTTCGAGACCTTTGAATTGAGGATCGAGGGCATCAGTGGTGCTTGCAATCCGGAAAATGATGATGACCTTGCGCTCGCCTCTGCGGCATCAGCGTGTTGCTTGCCTGCAAGGTCTTGTTCTTGACGAGCCATCATTAGTCGTCTTTTGTTCTGTTGCTCGAGCAACATAAGCTGCATCTGATAGTCCTCCAGAGCTGTACCCTGGACATTCCAGTTCGGCTGAGGCATCTCCTCGACACCACCCGTCTGAGGACCTGCAACATCTTGTTCTTGACGAGCCATAGCTAGCCGCCTCTTGTTCTGCTGCTCGAGGAGCATAAGTTGCATCTGATAGTCGGCCAGAGCTCCACCTGCAACACCCGGGATCTGAATGGCAGGAACGGCAGGCATTGGCACCTGGGGCAGCATTGCAACGGGCTGGGGACCAACCGGTGGGATATACCCCTGGTTCATGCCGCTGGCGTAATATGCAATGTTACTGTTCGCTGGCGTCCCATACCAGCTGTTGTTGCTTCCAAGCTGATAGTGATACATCATCGACGCATGTGGCGCTCTTGCGTTCTGATCATGAGCGTGCTCAGATGAGTTCTGCGATGCAGTCTGAGCCCAGATCGGTACTGACCTCGGCGCGGTCTGTGTCACAGCAGGAGCCGGTGTAGGCAATTTCGCGGTGCCTACAGGCAAGTCCCAATGAGTGGGGTCGCATACCTGTGGCTTGACAAGACTGTGTGGTTTGTTCACATTTCGAGATTTGGCAGCAACTGCCTCGCTCTGCTTCTGTTTCTCGAACTCCTTGAACTTGACAGGATCACGCGGGATGGGCTCGGATTTCTTGATTTCGGGGAGAGGACCACAACACGCAGGTGCTTGGACCTTCTGCTGCGACAGCAGCTTCCATCGCGGTTTCAATTGTTCTGGTGACCTTACAAGATGTTAGCTTGTGGTTTGTGGAGGTATGATCCGAGTAATTACCTGTTGATAAACTTCTTTGCCATGTCAACCCAGACTTGGTGGCTCAAGATGGCACGATCTTTTCCACGCATCAATTCTTGCAGCAGGTGATCCTCGCTTTCTACCCAAGGACGAGAACGATTCGGGTCAGGTTTGCTGTTGTTGAGAGGCAGCACAGATTCCGTGCCAACTTTGCTGTGGTCCTTGCTGCTGGAACTTCCATCATTGACACAGTGCGTGAGACCTGCCACTGGCTTCGTAGCTGGCATGGGAATAGCAACTGCTCTTAGGACTTGAGGTAGTCTCTTAAAATCTTCTGAGCTTTCCGGTATATGTCGTAGATGTCTTCTTTGAGTGCTGCCTGGGAAGTGACGAAGAGCGGGAACAGTGAAATTGCCGATTGTTTCCTGATGAAATCTTTCGTGTCCCCTTGCGATCATTCCATCGAAGACAGTATTAGCAGGCTCTGAATGAGTAGCGCGGATAGCCATGCTCTTGTTGTATGCATCCGCAAGTGCCTTCAACAAAGGCACCTGCATGATCATGCTCTCTTTGTACCATACAGCATCAGCTAGTGGGCGGTCGAGCCATGTCACGAGGTATTCAACCTCGTGCATTGTCGTATTGACTTCCGGTCCATAACAGATCTGGCGCCGCGTAACAATACGCCTCGGTATCCACAGTACTTTGTCCTTCTGTCCGTCTGGTAACACCTTAGCCTTAGATGGCTTTGCTGCAGAAGTGGCAACTTTTGGCGGGTTGGCTTCTGTGTTCAGAGGCTGACTGATATCGACTGCGCTTGGCACCTGTGCAGCAGACTGTACCGGAACGCCTCTAAGGACATCAACAGCATTGGCTCCAGCTTTGACGGCTTCCTTCAGCCCGCGAGGGAAATCTTGACAGGCCAGATTCAACGTGTTATTCAACTCGACCTTCGAAGACTGGACAGCAGCAACAAGCTGGCCAACTCCAAGAGAGATTGACCTCAAAGAGTCTGCAAGACGTGCTTCAACTGGGTCATCCTTGGCCTGACTTGGAGCATCGATACGCAAATCTGGCACTTTCTCGGGAGCAGCTGGTGCTGTGGTTGGCTCAACATTGTTCGTCGTGTTGGAGGTGCCGAGACGTTGCAATTGCTCCTGGAAGTGGGACAGGAGAGGCTGGTATCCTTCAGTCTGCTTGACATCAGGCGTCGACTGCACAGCAGGGTGCAGGGTCTTAGACGCCGAAGAAAGGCTCTCTGCTGCTGCTGCAATGCTCGCTGGTTGTGGCTTGAGGCTTGCTAGATAATCCACGTATGGTATTCCGAAGGCAGTACTGAGGGCAGCCTCCTCTTCCGGTCGCAGTACCACTTGTCTCTGATACATCTCCCCTTGTGCAACAAGCACGTCCGTGTTCGCCGGTGAATCATGCAAGTCGCCTTCCCAATCCGAAACACCGAAAAAGTTGTCCACCGTCGACGAATCGGGTACCAATTCCTTGGTTGTCTTCTCCTTCTCACGCGCTTGCGTTGTTTCCTTATCATATGCAGCCCATCTCAGCTCTTCCGGGGACAACGCATCACCAGTAGCAAAGACGAAATCGGGCAAGTCATACTCTCCAGTGCGGCCAGTCCGGAATGCCGTGGAGCTTGAAGTTGTCTTGTTGATGGATGGGTTGGAACTGGAGATTGGCTTGGACGATGCAGCGCGAGCTTCCTTCGCTCTGGTGTTGGAATCGGCTTCAGCCTTAGTTTGCTGACCAGCAGTGAGACCCATCAATCGAAGCTCTTCCGGTGACAAGGTATCGCCACTGGCCAAGACAAAGTCGGGTACGTCGTACTTCCCGTGTGAGCTGGTCCAGCGTGCTACAGAGCTTGAGACTGTAGAGTTGGTGAATATGTTGGATGATCTAGCATCGAGGTTCTCCTTTGCAGGGACAGCATCCTCTTTCTTAGCTCCGTGACTAGCATTGATTCGTGGCAAGCCCAGCTCTTCAAGTGTGTAAGGTGCATTGCAGAGCTCCTTAGGAGCATCCTTCACGTGGGATGGGCTTGGTCCAGGTGTAACAGAACTCCCACTCCCACTCTCCTCCATCTTCTTCCTTTTCTTCTCCTCCTGCTCTTCCATGAATCTCGCACTTTTCTCCACCGCATTACTCAACGCCGGATCAAAAATTCCCGGCATACTCGAATAACTCGCCCACCTCTTCGCATGTCCCTCATTCCTCTTTTCTGTCATCGAGAACTTTGGCGCGTTCTTCGACAACGGCGAACTTTCACCAAACTTTGCAGTCTTGTTTGGCGTCGTCAACAACGTTGCCTCTTCCATCTCGCCTTCTCCTGCCGGAAAGACATATCCACCCACATTGGTAACAGGCTCAATAGGCTCGAGCGTGTGTTGTGAAAGAGGAACGGGTATCTGCTGACCTCTTCGATTCTCTTCTCTTGCTTCAACTGTTTTGCGTTCTAGCTCTTGCCATTCGGCAATGATATTGTCGCGTCTTTGAATGTCGAAGGCGTGGGTTGGTGGCATACCCAGCACTGCCGCATTAAACTCTGCCGTTCCCAAGCGGTAAGGCGGTCGCGGAAGGGCATCTTGGAGGCGGTGGCCGAGTTCGAATGCGCTTCCGACCTGTGTGCAACATGAGATTGTCAGTTTGTGTTCGAGGATGAGGCACATAGCTTGAGGTTTGCGAGAGACGTGAGAGACAAAAGAATAGCTGAGAGATGATACATACCAACACAACCTCCCCATCCTCCTCATCCAAATAAGTAAGTGCCGCATCCGGTTCTCTCTCCAGCAAATCATCATACGCCTGTCTCGACATTCTTATGATTCCATCAACAGAGCCAGATCCAGAGCCAGAGCTAAGTCGTCGACGTAGATCTTGAAGGTAGTCGGATTGTGGGTTGACGCTAGGTCCAGCTTCAGAGCGAGGCAGGAGCTTCTTCACCCTGAAGGGTGGAAGCATCGTGAAAGCTCTTGGTCTATTGTGTAGCTCTTTGGCTTTGTAGCAGCTCTGGGCTGTGTTGTAGCTCTTTGACAGGGCTGTGCTGTACTCCTAGCTCTGTACTTCTGGTAGAGTTGTTGATGTAGTTGATGTACTCCCTGAATGATGTTGGAGTAACTTGTAAGATGATGGCAGAATCACAGCTGAAGTGAAAGCTGACAGCTCCTTGCAGATCAATATAGTTGGCAAGAGCTTGATGATGATGACGATGAAGAAAGTGGGAGACGTGCGCTCTATTTAGGAGTCACACAAGGCGCCAAGCTGATGAGTCGATGCGTGAGTCCAGTGGGGAAGCTTGATTTGCGGGGTTGAAGTTCCACATGGCACGAGCTTCGGTGACAAGGTTTGAGCACCTCATGGACGAGCACTTTTATCTCGTTCACGTTAGGTTGTAGAAGGTAAGATTCGAGCTGGGATGGTATCGCTAATCATGTTGTAGCCAATTCTCTGACGAGATCATCACCACCACAATGAGCAAAGGTAGAAGACATCATGGAACAAGACAGTAAAGAGTGAAAGTGCTTGCATTGCAAAGCTTCATTAGGCTGCTATAATATAGTAGCTGCTCATCGAAATCATATCATCATGTTGCCGCTGGACGGTATATCGTCCTCCAAATTCCCATCATCCTCAATCCCCCTGATCATGACAAAAGAGTGTGGTGTTTGCAAGAAAAATCAAAAGCCGAAATCATATCATCCCGAATCGTCAACCCATACCAACCCGTTCCTCATCTCATCTCGGCAGTCTTCCTCCGGAACACTTCCATCATTCCATCACTTCCCTCCGCCACATCAGACGTACCACATGGTTCCCTTGATGGGAGTTTGCTCACTCATCGGCGCCAACTTGGGAACATCCTCAGCAGCTCGTTGGTGCCCTCCTGAACCAGTCTCGCTCGCCTCAACACCTTTGCGAATGTGGCAAATGCCGCGGTTGGAGGCAAGATGGGCGTAGTACACCGGAGGAGGCAGTGAGATGGGGGTTGTGCTGCGACAGTAGCTGTACGACGACTCGTAGATGAAGTTCTGGAGATCTTCAACACCCATGTTCATCTCGTCGAGGATGACATGGTAGTGAACCGGACGAGCAGTACCCTTGATGGCACTGTGAGAGCACAAGTAGAAGTCGTACTCGAATGGGTGAGTCACACCTTTCTCAACAAGAGTACCAGGCTGGGGGTTGTGGTTCCTGTCGCCAGAGGGACCATTGGGGAAGAAGCGAACGTGGTGACGCTTGGTGGCGATGACGACGGTGAACTTGACATTGCTCGATGGATCGATCTTCTTGAACACGGCCCGCATGTCGGCCAGCTCCTGCGTGAGCACATGGGCGTATTGACCTTCAGAGACACCATCGCGGAAGTAGATGACATGGGCAGGGACAGCGTTGTTGCCGACGACCTTCATCCAATTCGTAGTAATTGGTCCGAGCATGGAGTTGATGTTCTCCTTGGTGATCATCTCGATCCTGATGCCGTTGGTCTGCACAGCTGCGACGTATCTGTAAGCTGCCCTGTCGAAGGAGACGGTCATGGCTGCGATGGAGGGGGCCATGGAGCCAGCACCACCGTGAGAAACATCTGCACCGATGACCATGGTCGAACGAGGAAACTTGCCACTCTTGAGACCTTGGACACCACTGGTGACGCCGCCAAGCTTGGCATTGACCTTCATCGCCACGTTGGAGCAGTACTGAGGCTGCATTTTGCCAGCCTTCTCCGCCTGCAGAACTTGAGTGACAAAACCCCATCGGCATTCACCGTTCAACTTGATGCGGTTGTATGTCGTGCTGTCCCTGCTGGGGACGATGACGAAGATGATTTGCGACTTCTGCTGGTGGGTCTTGCCGACTGTGTTGTACAAGACTTCGAGAGAGGCACTGACGTCTTGTGTACCGACTTGGACGATAGGAGGGTTCTTGATCTGGCCACCATGTCCTTTGTAAGCGGCGGTGAATGCTGCCATAAACTCTTCACCCTGCTGTTTGGTGAGAGCACCACGGCCCGGGTGAATCAGGAGACCCCAAGCAGTAAGTGGGTTCTTGTTCGGTTCGATGAAGCGCTGACCACGGAGATCCCAGCGACCAGTGTTGCGAGGATCGACGATCTTGGTTCCACCAAAGAGGATCTTTGGGTTTGGTAGAACGCGGCCTTTGACAGTCGTCGGCTTGTCTGTGATCTTGAGACCGTAGTTGGCCATGTACCTGTCTTGCGCCCAATCAAGATGTGTGAGACCCTTCTCAATGGCACCCCAGCGTTGATCAGGCAAGGTAACTGCGAACTTGATCATTTCAGAAGTTTGTCTGTCGCTTAGTTTGAGAGCGTAGCGCTGGTCCTCTCTAAGATCACAGAGCTCCATCGGAAGACAGACGAATGACTTGGCCTCCTTGAGCTGCTTGGTGGTCTCAAGCACTGGAAGGTTCGGGTGTGCAAGGTTGATTCTGTAAGTGTTCCTGAAGTAGTCCACAAGACTGACATCGGTGGTCTTGCCAGTCTTCTGGTCGGTGTGTTTGAAAGTATAAGTCCTGGCATTTGCCTTCAGGAAGCTCCGGATCTTGTAAGATCGCTGCTCGCCCAGGTGCTTCGTGGTCACGTTGACGCCACGGAAAGGTCGCAGGAGCTCAACTCGTGCGTTCTTGCCATCACCACCGGCATTGAGGTTCGTGGCGAGCTGTTGCGGGTCACGAGTACCGAGAACGTTGCAGGCAGCTTGCATCAGAGTGGCCTTAGTCCAGAAGGTGGTGTTGGCGACATCAACGTTGACGGCAAGACTAGGGAGACCTCCAGCTGAAAGGGTTGGGCGGATGGACGCGTAGACACCCTTGGCAGCCTGCACACCAGTACCGAGGTCGAAACGTGCCTCACCCTTGGCAAAGAAGTTGCGCTTGATGGTGATCATGTGTTTTGATGGACCCTCACGCATGACATGGTCGAGGAAGCCTGTAAAGATCAGTCTGCATTCGACAGTAAAAGATAACAGTCATGTGGACTCACTGATAGCCTCCAGAACACCATTGTCGAAGCTCGTCTGACGGTTGAGCCAAGCGCGTAGAACAGCAAAGTCAACCTGCTTGGTGGCACGGATTGTGACACGCTTCTTGTTTGAGGCAGAGTTGCCAGTACGGCCTTCCTCGGCGTTGAGGTCGACATCAACCCTCAACTCACCAGGCTTGTTGTCGAGAGCCCTGGTAAAGATATTAGCAATGCGACTCGAGTGCAATGCAAATGAACAAGGAGATCTACTAACCATGCGAGCTTGTTGCCATCGAAGATCCAACCTTTGCCAAGCTTCTCTTGAACGGCCTTTGAGTTCCACATGGCCATGATGAGACCACGCTTCTCCTCACCATTGCCAACGACGACCTGTTGACAATGTCAGATTTCGTTGAACAGTTTGGGACATGCTTACTCACGTCGTATTGGTAGACAGGCTTAGATGGGAAGGCCAGCACCTCGAAGGAGTTGAGACGGATGTCAACTTCCTTGCCAGTCTTGTTGCCGGCGGCAGGACGCTTGGGTAGAGTAGTTGGCTCATCGAACTAGACAAAGATTAGCACTGACAAAGTGTCGTCCTGGTAGCTGAGGACTTACACCACCGATGACGGACATGGCAAGAGCACCGAGATCGATGTTCTTGTTGGCAATCATGTTGCTGGCCTTGGGGTTGACGTATGAGGTAGCCATTGTGATGATGTTGGGATTGTTCTGTGAAGTGTGAGTTGAGTGCTTTGGTGGAGATGACTTGCATCAAGAAGAAAGTCGTGAGGTTGACTTACTTTGGTTTTGTTGTTTGTTTGAATGTGGAAAAGTTGATGAGTTCACTGATTGGTCAAAGTCAGCTCTGCAACAGTGCCTTTGGCGAAAGCGAAGAAGTATGACAATGATGATGGAAACAAACACAGCATTCAAGTCGCACTCGGCAGGACCAAACACTCAGCACCATGAAATAGTGATGATCCTTGTTGCTGTGGCGATTACAAACGAAGGAAAACGGTAAGATTGGTCAAGGCAAACAATGCTGACTCCTTCTTTCACAGGGAGTTGTTGCAAAGGCAGGTCACAGGAGCAGTGTGAAGTGGTGAAGCACAGAAGATGTGGACGTACCTTGCGTGTGCTATGCAAACACGCTATGAAAGTGACTCGTTGCTGGAGCTAGGGGAGCAAACAGGTGAGACTGTTGCTGGTGTGGTGTGTTGTGTTGTGGTGGTGTTGGTAGTACTGTTGAAGGTGTTGTTGTAGGTTTGTGGTGTCTGTGGTTGTGGAAGAGGAGGAGAGTTGTGGATATCGGATGAAGGAGGAAGAAGAAGAAGGGCAAGAAGAGGAGGAAGGAGCTCTTTAAGTAGGCAAGAGCAAGCAGCAGCAGGTGCACGTGCCTTGACGCTACTGCACGACGACGACGCTATTGTTTGTTTGCTTCAGTTGCAAGTGAAGCACGCGAAGCGAAGCGAAGCGAAGCGAAGTGAATGACGGTGATGGTGATGGTGGTGGCGATGGAGCTCTCGTGATGATAATGAAACCAGGTAGTGATGTGAATATCAGATCCACGGCGTCCAATTGTGGAGTGAACCTGAAATGCTCGCAACGGGCGATCTGATTCAGAAGTGTTTCAAGGAGATCTGGGGGCTGGAACTGGGCACGAGCTCAATTATGTGAAGAGAGTCAATCTGAGATTAAAAGTGATCGGGAATGCTAAACTGGGGCACGGCATGAACCGATGGCGATAGTCGTCAGCTTCTTCCTGTGTTGCACGATGTGACACCGCGTTGCATTCCTTCCCAAAGGGCTGTCGACAAACGAGTGAGGTGCAAACAAGGGGAAGCAATCCAATGACACGTGATGTGCTGCAAACGGCAACGACGCCAATGCAAAGATGCAGGGTCGTGCGGGAAGGATCCAGACGAGGAAGGAAGGTGGGAGTTCGGCGGCTACAGCAGTGATGATGATTGTATTCAATGGTTCAATGGACTATATGAGTTAACGCTACTATTGTACAACCTCACACGTCTCCTCGCTTATGTTAAAATGCAATACTCCTGTGAAATGCGGTGAAAGAAATACAATGCTGTAACACCCCCAAAATGTGCATGATAGTATGGTACCCTGTGTGACTGTGCAAGGATAAATGTGCCACCAGATCTGCAATGCCCTGCTTCCGTTTGTCGAAATGCCGGTACTCCGCCGTGTGAGAGCACACAGTCGTGCAGAACTCTGGAGTGGTGCCATGGATGCTGCCATTTGTGAGCACGCGGCATTCAGCGTCGTGCAGTAGTCGTGCCTGGTAGCAGATGAAAGTATGCATATTCTGGTAAGACTGCCTTGATAAGTGCGTTCGCCACACGATGCGTTTGCCAGGTTCGCCAGTTTCTGCTGAGTCTCATTTCGAATTCAAGACTTGAGCTCGATCAGCGTGGCGTTGCAGGATATCCATATGGAGATGCTTGTGGCTGCGGAGTGGCGACGGGCAACCTGTTCACATTCGCTCTGGAAAAGTCGGTGACGCGAAGGAGATTGACCATTCTTTCTGCATTAAAACGAGTTGCATTGTATGTTTCGGCGCGAGGAATCATGCTGAGTAGTCGCAGCACTTCTGCGGGCAGTGGAGGAGGAGGCATAGCAGCCATCACTGGTGTGGCGCCATTCTGCTGAATCTCGTTGCGTAGAGAAGTGTTCTTTGCATTGAGACGACGACCTGCAGCACCCCTAAGAGGTGAGTCGCCGCGTGCAATCTTCCTTGGCTGAACGCTCTCATTATCTGAGTCATCTAGTGGCCGCTTTGGCGACTGGTTCATCTGCAGAGGTGCAACAATTGATGGTCGTGGTGAGTTCATGATGGAGTGAGGTTGCTCGATGCTTTGCAGTGCCATTTTCGGTCTAGCCTGAGTCTGCGGGGACACTATCGGTCGTGTGGCGATTGGGTCAAAGCCCAGGCTTGTGAAGCGGGATGTGAACAGGGCAAGCTTCGGATCCTCCGGGAAGAGATCTTGCATGCGTTGCTCGAGCTTGGTGACCTGGCTGAGCTCGCCGTAGTGCGCCTCAAAATCATGGAAGTACAGGTACAAAGGTTTAGCCCTAGATAAGGTTTCCGGCTTCTGAGCCAGTCGATTGACTGTGGTCTCGAAGACGGCACGAGCATCTATTGCCGGAAGATCAGTACCTGCGTCGACCCTATAAGGAATCCCGGGAACTTACTTGTCGTATCATTAATCGCTATCAGGTGCTTCAGGTACTCCAGTGCAAACTGCTCGTCCTCCTTGAATAGCTTCATACCGCGGTCAAAGATCTTTGTCGCTGCGGGATCTTGGTAACAATGATGCTCGATCAGAGCACTTGCAACGTATACATCACTGGTCAGTCTGCCTTTGGCGCGAGCATCGGTGAAGACTTGTCTGGACCCGCCAATCGGTTCGCCGACCTTGCCCTTCCCTTGAACACGCCTCATAGCACGCATCATTGCAATCCAGACGAAAGAAATGGTACGACTGATGAGCTTTACTTGGGCTGCATTGCCATTGATTAGCGCATCAGTCTGTAGTTTTGCCAGTTCCTCCGGGCTCGACTCATTGACATCGTCAGCACCATCATAGCCATTCGCTCGTGCAATCGAGTCGACCTGTGCTTGCTGTGCAATCATGGCTGTCCGTGATGCCGCATCTTCGGTGATGCGCGCGATTGTTTGAACTTCCCTGTCTTTGATCTTGGTGCACAGACTGTAGAGGGCTTCCAACACTTTATCAAGAGGCTCACGTACAGCCTTGCCTTTTCGGACGATGCTCTCTTCTCCTTCTTCATTGGTCGTGGTGCTCTCTATCCGATCTGCTCGCTTGAGCGCAAGTAAACAGCTCTCCGGATTTGCAGCTGCGCCGTTTGACAGAAAGTCGTTGCCTTCTGAATCGAGTCCGTTCGCAAAACAGAAATCGGCAGCATCGCACCACATCTCTGGCCAGAACCGTAATGCCATCAGAGCTTGCCGATAGGTATACATAATGCGAGCCTTGTATGCAGACTCGTCTTCCTCTTTCAGTACGAGAGGGTCATCCTTTTCCCATGCTATCCACTGCTGCCATAACTCAACCTGCCTAGCATACTCCACGTCGCCGTCGAAGCCAGGTGCAGGTGCCAGGACTGGTAACGTGGTTCGGTGAAGACCTCGAGTGAGGTTCTGTAGCTCCGTGTTCGAGCTACGTGCAGTCATGTAGGAAGGCGACTTCTCCTGAAGGAATTTACGACCCTACATAGTTTAGTCTCGTGGAATCTGATGAATGTCACGTCGTTAGAAAACTCACTGTCACCTTGTTCAAACCCATCTCGAATGCATCGTACTCTTTCCACAATGCATTCAAAGCTTGTGTTGGAATGCAAATAGCACGCTGGTACGCCTTACGCAAAGAGTCCATTTTCTGTTGGTCTTGCCAGCCCGTGCCACCTACCTGTCCTGGACCACTGCGGAGGAATTGCACATAATCTTGCCAGAGTGGTCCGGAATCTTTGTCAATGCCAATGTTTTGTAGGACAAAGTCATAGGTTTGGCTAACCACTTGGCGCGCATTCCCAGAAGTGTCAGAGGTGAGGTTGTTCCTGCGACGCACATAGTTCAGGTACGTGGTCCAAAGCTGTACATTTGGGACTGCTAGCAAAGACTTGTTGAATATTTGCTCCACCCGGAAGAACTCGTTCTGCTCTAATTCCATGTTCGTGTACGCGACCCACTGGTCAGCCTGTCTTGCGTAAGCATGAGCTAATTCATAGCATGCGCATCACTCGTTCACTTACGGCGTGCGGAAACACAGCAAAGAAGCGATCATACAAAGTGCGAGCCTCGTTCAGCTTGTTGCGCTTTTTGTGCTCACTCATCAATAGCAGCCAAGCCTCGATATCACCTCGTGAATCCTCTTTCACTCGATCCTCAAGCATACCGATGCGATCATGTGGGAGACGAGCGTTGGGCAGAGACGTCGCCTCTGCGTCAGGAACAGCTTGTACTTGAGCACTTGGGTCTGGCGCAGTTGGCACGTTCACAGGAGTCTGAACTCCGTTTCCATCACCAGCAGCTTGGGGAGTGGCAGGAGGAAGTGGGGCATCGGTTGGAGGCACGGTGTCACTGGGAATGGTTTGTTCTTGTGTTTGAGCGACTTGAGAGGAAGCTTGTGAAGGAACGGCACTAGCAGGAGACTGCGGCACAGACTGCTGAGGAGTGCTTGAGATACCACGATCTACATTGACTGCTGCTTTGACATCCACCTCTTGCACGGTTGCTACTGGGTCATACTCCTCGTCATCTTCTTCTTCGTCATCATCTATGAATCCACCAATTGTCTTAGGCTGCCGTGGCGGCGTCGCACCATTTGTCGGATGTATGGTCTCAGTGGCTGGGTCGTCCTGCATGGACTTGAGAAAGGCTTGCTCGGCATCATAGTCTGCCATAGCGGGAAATGGTGATATCGACTTGCGCCGTGCGCGCTTGGAGGCCTCGTGGCTTTGCGCAGAGACCTTGACACAGCAAAGAGCGACCTTTCTAGCAGAGGTTGAGCGCGCTAGTTGTCCGGCTTGAGGTGAGTAGATAGCACAGGCGCTAAGACAGGAGATGCGGTGGTGTTGAGAGGGCGAAGGTATTTGAGACTGATGGCTGTGATGATGATCAAGAAAGCTTGGAGTGAAAGTAGAGATCGGTAAAAGCTCGGAGCTCTCATGATCTATTTGGCAGTCTGTGATACTTGTAAGGCTAAAGCTTGTCACGTCGCGCTTGCCAGAGAATCGCGTAGATATTTGTTGCTAGGCGCCTTCTGTTCCCCCTCTCTAAATTCATACCAACAATCCATCCAATAACAAACAAAGATCGCTAGTACCTCACCAAATCATCTCTTCTTCTACCCACATTCCATCCTCCAAGTATAGGAAACCACATCTCACCAGCATCTTCTATCTTCTTCTTAGATCGCGATTACCTTCAGCAACCCCTCAGTCACATCACATCACATCCTACCTCAACTCCCATCAGCAAACATGTCTGTCGTCTCGCTTCTGAACGTTGATGTCAAGAACAACCCTGCTCCTTTCGGTGCAAAGTATGAGTTTGAGATCACCTTTGAGTGTCTCGAGCCTCTTCAAAAGGGTATGTTCCTAGCATTGACGAAGCAACACTAGCCGGACGCCTTTCTGACACTTTTGAACAGACCTCGAATGGAAGTTGACCTACGTTGGATCTGCCACATCGTTAGTGCCTCCAGCCTTCACCCCTGTCGCCTACCCCTCATTCCTGCTAACACATCACGTCCTACAGTGCCGAGCACGACCAAGTCCTTGACACACTCCTTGTTGGCCCTGTCCCAGTTGGCGTAAACAAGTTCATGCTCGAAGCAGACTCGCCAGACTTGTCAAAGATTCCCGACACCGAAATCGTCGGTGTTACTGTCATCCTTCTCTCATGTGCTTACGACGACCGCGAGTTTGTCCGCGTCGGATACTATGTCAACAACGAATACACAGATGAGGCACTCATCGCCGACCCTCCCACCAAGCCAATCATCGAGAAAGTTAGGCGAAGCATCCTAGCTGAGAAGCCAAGAGTGACACGTTTCTCGATCAAGTGGTCAGTATTCAATGGGCATAGCTCAAGCTCGTCCACTAATCATCCCTAGGGACTCTGAGGAGTCTGCACCAGCCGAGTTCCCTCCTGAGCAGCCCGAGGCCGATATTGCTGAGGACGATGAAGCAGCCTACGCTGCAGAAGAGCTTGCCGAGGAGGAGACCGAGGCTGCTGAGGATGCTGAGGCACCCAAGGTCGAAGGCGAGGATGCTGAAATGGCTGGCACTGAGGAGGAGAGTGCCCAAGCCGAAGTCACCAAGGAAGAAGATGAGGACGACGACGCTGGCAGTGAGGACCTCGAGGCTGAGAGCAGTGGTGAAGAGGATGATGAAGAGCTCGAAGAAGAGGGTGAGGAAGAAGCTGGTGAGGAGGCCGACGAGATGGATGTCGGTGCTGATGGTGAGAAGGAGAATGGAGGCGTGCACACCAAGGAGACTGCATCAGCTGCTGAGCAGCAACAACACCAGGCACAGGATGTCATGGTTCATTGAATGGTTGTGGAACGAATGGGAGTGATGGCATGATGTACGATTGGAAAGAAGACCATGGCCGACAAAAGGTTGGCGTTTGAGAGGCAGGCATTGCCGGCACGACCGAACTTTCGTATCATGTTTTATGGCAGCATTTTGAGCAGCATTAGACAGTTTAGACTAGTATCTTCAATGTAATCTGCTCAAATCAAAATATTGACTATGTGAGCTGCGAAATCAGGTGACAGAACTATTAGATACCCTGGTCCAAGACGAACAGATGGAGACGTCGATAATCGAGACAGTTCAATGCCACACTGCTCATGGTATCTCGAGGGCCTCCCATAGTACCCAGTAAATGCCCTTTGCCCACCCAGGCCATGGTTGTTCCGACTCGCAAGCTCGTAGCCACCAGCTCTTGAACCACATCTAGGTGACCTAGCTCGTGTCGCTGATGACAGCTTACACCTGAAGTTGAGCGCGTAAAGTTCTCCATAACCATTAACCATATCAGACGAAGCACGAGTGGACGAAGGCTAAACGGTACAAAGCATCGGACTCGAGGTCTGGCTAGCAGGATTGGCATATGCAAAATATGTAAAAAGTGTTGATGTTCGATGGAGCCCGGAGAGTAGTCGCCACCGCGGAAAGCCCGCCAACGCATCGGAAGCGATAACCGATCGGGACCAGTTAGGGCAGGAACTATACTGTACTCAAGCTGCTGTATGCTGCATGTTCCCTCGATTGGGTTGTGGGCACTTTACGATGCACGCATGAACCATTGGCTGGAGCACTTTCTCAATGCCATGCAAAGTGGAATCGCATCGCCTATCTGGCAAGCATGAAAAGCAATCTCGTCTAGATCGCTGGTCAGATCGTGACAGCGATGCAAAGGCAGAGAAAAACGGCCGTGCGTCATTTTGTGCCCACACCTGAGACCTTCGGACCCTTACTGGAAACCTTCTGATCTTCTGATCCTTTTCCATCGTTGAAGGCCTCCAGTTGTGACAATCATCATATCCACGTCCCTGGCCTTCTTTCACCGTCTCATATCTCGCCGCTGCTGCTGTCGTCTACTACCACTGCAGTCGTTATAACCATATCATCCTCTTCACACTGACGGCGCACAAACATTTCCTGCAAGCCGGATGCCACGAGATAACAAGAAGCGCGGCCGCAGGGCTGAGGCTCAGAAAAGAAAAGCTGACGAGCTTGTTGATGATGTCGAGGACACCGAAGATGCGAAGCGGCAACGATTGTCTGAACAACCTGATGTTGTCGCTCTGGACGAGGCTAGCCGCCAGGACTACTTACCGCATCCCGAGCAAAATGGACAGCCTCAGGACAACTCGGAGATGCCCTTCTATGGGTTGTTGGACGAGCAGGAACAGGAGTACTTTCGACGAGCAGATGATATGCTAGAGGCGAACAACTTTGCAGATCCGGAAGAGAGCACACTATTTTTGGAGAATGTCTACAAAGAAGCGGACGGGAAAGAATTGAAGATGGCATGCAGTCAATCGAGCTCACGCTTATTAGAGCGCTTGATTCTGCTCTCGACGCCTGCCCAGCTGAAGAAACTCTTCCAGAAGTTCAATGGACAGTAAGTTCTCATAGTCGTCCAGCTGAGTATGGTTTTCAAGCTAACTTCGAGACAGCTACCTAAATCTTGTGCAACATCGATTCGCCTCCCACTGCTGCGAAACCCTTTTCAAACAATCCGCTCCTATCGTCACACAAGAACTTCTGGACCCCTCGATAATAGACTCGGCCGTTGATGCCACGGACCCGGTCGTGTCAATGGAGAACCTTTTTCTATTTGCCATAACCGAGCTACAGGGCAACCTTGGATTTCTCATGACGGATCGATTCGGCGCACACGTCTTGCGAGTCCTTCTTACTGTACTTTCTGGCCAACCATTCGAAGAAACTGGTACCCAGAAGTCGCTGCTGGCCAGCAAACGGAAAGAGACTGTCGAAGTTGCGAATGTAGACAAGGAGAAAGATGCTAACACGAGAGCGGTTCCAGAAGCTTTCACAACTAACTTGGAGAAGATGATGAACGACAGCGTGGCTGGTCTTGAAACTAGCTATCTGCGAACACTTGCAACACACCCCATCGGCAACCCCTCACTACAGCTGCTGATTCGGCTAGAATTGACACACTTTGGCAAACAACGTGCGAAAGAGGAGACTTCTATCTTGAAGAAACTTCTTCCAGATGACCCATTGATTGAGGGAACGGAAAGTGCTGCGTTCATTAACAATCTTGTGTACGACGCTGTTGGCTCGAGATTATTAGAAACGATCTTGGAGTATGCACCTGGAAAGCTTTTCAAACAACTGTACAAGGAGTTCTTCCGGGAGCGAATGGGCAGTCTAGCAAGGAATGAAGTTGCAGGATATGTTGTCGCGAAGATTGTCGAACGTCTTAGCAGTGATGATCTGAGCAAGGCGGTTGAGCTTATCCTACCTCAAGTACCTAACCTAGCAGAGCGTGGACGCACATCACTCGTCCGCATCATTATCGAGCGATGTGCAGCTCGCGGTGTCGACACCACCAAACTTGCCGAGACAATACACAACTGCTGGGCTGATGATGACAAGCCAGACGACCTATCACTTGCTAAGATGCTGCTCATCTCACCTTCAGAAGCTGCGGCGGTCGCAGCTGTCACGGGTGTCGTGCCACCTATACTCGAACTGCCCTCGGTTGTACCAGCAGAACAGCCTACCAAGATCATCCCAACCACACCAGCATCGATACATACTTCGCTTCTCGCACAAACCATGCTACGCACGCCTGGTGTGACCGCCACACTCATCAACACCGCCATCTCTAATCTCAGCGATCCTCTCTGTCTCCGCCTCGCCTTCACCCCGACTCTCTCACCGATCCTCCAGACCTCTCTTACCGCTCCGTCTGCGCCTCTCATCTTCCGTCGGAAACTCATCAAGCGTTTCTACAGCCATATCTGTGCTCTCGCTCTTGATCCTGCCGGCTCTCATCTCGTCGATGCTATCTGGGCGGGTACTCAAGGCATGGCCTTTGCACGCGAACGCATCGCCGAGGAGCTCGCAGAGTCAGAAAGCGTCTTGCGAGACTCGCGTTGGGGTCGCAAAGTCTGGCGCAACTGGAAGATGGATCTTTATCGTCGCAAGAGGCGCGAATGGGTGCGTAGCGTGCGTGGTGAAGTCGGCAACGATGGCTTCCTGAGCTTTCCCGGTGGCCCAGGCAGCAGCGATGAGAAGCCGAACCCAGAGCAAGTACAAAAAGCCGTCCGGACAAAGCGCAAACAAGGCAAAGAGCTGGTAGGAAGCGAGGTTGACGCAATCAAGCGGAATGGCGGTGAAAGTGCCGAGACGATCGAAAAGACCGCAACAGCAGTCAGAGATGCGGCACCAATCATCAAAGCACCAACGCCGCCGAATCGAGGATATAACCGTGTCAGAGGCGGACAACAGCACAACAAGCAGGACGACGCTGCGGCACAAGGGAAGAGCAAGCTCGATCAAGCACGGCAGCGATTTGTCATGAACAAGGAAAAGAGGGAGAGGGTGATTGCGAATCAGTCGACTGGGGAGGCTTAGGTTTTACAGGAAGATGGCTCAGATTGATACCCTTTGGTGGCGAATGTGGATGGATGTGGAACTTGAATATTCCTGAATAGGGACGCGGATTTATATACTGCATTGTGGCATAATGGCTAGGATTGTCTAGTATAGCATAGCATAGCGTGGCTTGGGGGTTGTACTTCTTATCTGTGTGTTGTCTCTCTTCGTCCATTGTACCGTGCGTTCATCTAGTCTTGCTTGACTTCTCATTTGCAAATTGGTTCGTCGCTTGCTGTATCCACGATGCACGCGCCACCGCTCTCAGCCGCCGGCGTCAAGTCCGGACAACAACGGTGATCTCAGCACGAGTCATCGTGTAGTAGACAGCAGCACCTACATCTTGCCATCCAATGCTTTTGTCACGACTACCTTCTTGCCTGTGTATACTTCTCGTGGGAGTGCTTGCAGATGGCACTCTCCAGGACGAGCAACACCCACTACAAGCCCCAGCGGCAGTCGTCCCACATAACATAGCCATAATAGGTGAGTCCCTAAGCTTACCCTGTAGCATACAACTGCACTCCTCAACATTCTTCTTCGGTATTGACAGATCCTTCAGGCGCCGGCTCAGCAGGAGCATCAGCAGCATACTACCTCTCCCTCTACGCCTCCCAACACCTCTCCCCCACCCCTCCCCTCAACATCACCATCTTCGAGCGTAACCCCTACATCGGCGGCCGCAGCACCACCGTCGACGTCTTCGGCAACACATCCCAACCCGTCGAACTCGGCGCATCCATCTTCGTCTCCGTAAACCAGAACCTTGTGAACGCAGTAAATACCTTTGGTCTTAGCGTCGCCGATGATGAGGACGATGAGGACGAAGCTACTAGAGAATCGCTGGGGATCTGGGATGGTGATAAGTTTGTGTATACTCAACCTCTGGGTGGAAGTAGATTGATGTCCTGGTGGACGACAGCGAAGCTCTTCTATCGCTACGGCGTGCTGGAGCCGTATCGTACGCGCAATCTTATGCGTAGCACCCTCGCTCGTTTCCTGGATATTTACACTCCCCCCTTCTTCCCCTTCCGATCCCTCCAAGACGTGATCACAGCAACCGGCCTCGCGGACGCCGCGGCACTCTCCGGATCGGACTATCTGAAGACGGCTGGCGTGCAAGGACTTTTCGCAAAGGAACTAGTGCAAGCGAGCACGCGGGTCAATTACGCACAGGATCTTAGCTATATACACGGGGTGGAGGCGATGGTGTGTATGGCCACCGATGGCGCCATGAGTGTAAAGGGCGGGAATTGGCGCATCTTCGACGGCATGATTAGGGCTAGTGGTGCAGCGCTCAAGCTTGAGACGAGCGTGGAGAGGATTGAGAGGACGGACGAGGGGCGATATGTTGTCACTACGAAGGACGCCAGTTCGAGATCTGGACCTGTCAGCACGTCCCAGGATTCCCCTCTGGGACACTTACTCCCGCCTGCACAATCCGACACGTTCGACGCCGTCATCATCGCCGCGCCCATCTACACAACCCACATGTCCATCACGCCTCGGCCGCAACACGTCCCCTCCGCGCCGAACTACGTCAACCTCCACGTCACGCTGTTCAGCACACCCCATCGCATTCGTCCTGAATACTTCAATCTCTCCTCGGATGCGCGAACGCCGGATATGATATTGACGACACCTTCCGGCGATTCGCAAACTGCTGATACAAAGGTAAACGAGGGTCTCAACGCCCTCAAATTCTTCAGTCTCAGCCAAGTTTGCACGGCCATAAACCCCGTCACAGGGAAACGCGAGCGCGTATTCAAGATCTTCTCAAAGGAGAAGATTACAGGGGCGCAGCTTAGGGCGCTGGTGCTGCCTGATTCCCGGTCTCCTGTCCCTTTGGACGATCAGGATATTGAGGGGATATCGTGGCGGTATCACAAGCTTTGGCAGAGTTACCCCTATCTGCCACCGAGGAGGGAGTTTGATCCTATAAAGCTCGATGGCGATGGTGAGAAAGTAGATGAGGGAGAAGTTGAGGTTAAGAATGAAGATGAGGATGAGGACGAGGCTGGAGTGGTACCGGTCGGCGATACGGGAAGAGGTATATGGTATACGAGTGGAATGGAGTCCTTCATTAGCTCGATGGAGACGAGTAGTCTGAGCGGGATGAATGTGGCGAGGTTGATTGTTGATGAGCTTGTGAGGGGGAGGGAGAAGGAGCGGGAGAAGGAGCAGGAGAAAGAAATCGGGGAAGTTTGGTGAACGGACACGGAAGACGGGACGGGACCTCGGTGCAGATAAGAAGAGGCACGCTGACGAACGCTGATTGGACCGCTGATGAACGCTCAGGATGTGGAGCCTGTGGTTTAGGCTTTAGGATTAGGGTTTTACAATAGGGTTTGGGTTTAGTGAGTTTGGCATGTCTGAGCGTCTGAGCGTCTGAGTGTAAGCGGTCTGAGCGCGGCCGGAGGTGATATAAGTAACGCGTAACGTGCAACGAGTTTATGATCCTCATCGCACGCACCCAGCTGCTTCTTCTGCACAACGATGAGATTGCGTTTGAGCTTACCTTCGCGCGATACTGCAACATATGCAGACAGTCCCGTCCCGGCGGCTTCGACAGCGCTATGCATCACCCTCGAAACCCTTCCGCGTTGCCATTTCGAGTCCGCAGAGCTACAATGCGGCCGCCATGGTTCAGCATGCCGCCCTACCGTGCGCATTAGGCGTACAGCGCTGCACTGCACAAGCTCACACCGCAAATAGTTCCCAGCTCCGAGATCCTTCCTCCGACACACCGCCAACAGTTTTCAGCTCCGACCTTCGACATGCTTCCTCCACGACCGCAATCCTCCCTCCGCGATCCTTCCTCCGCGATCCCTCCTCCGCGATCCTTCCTCCGCGATCCTTCCTCCGCAGTCCTTGCATCCGTTTCATCTCCCACCCAAGCAGCAGAGCGGCAGAACCCAATACATCGCCATCACCACCCCTCTGCTCAACATATATTCCCAGACCCCCAACACCAGCACCCATCAAAGGCCACACCATGCTTCCCCATCCCCCACGCCCATACAAGCACAGCATCCCTCAACCGCCATACCATGCTTCCCCCGTCCCCCACGCCTATGTAATCTTCAGCCTGAAGCCCCTCGGATTCTCCGCCAGCAATTCCAACTTCTGTACACACATGCAGCTCTTCGCACAATACTCCAAACCCTTCTCCTTCCTCTTCTTATGTATCATCAGCTCCAACTTCCAAACCACGCACCTCCGCTTCCAGTTATATCTTTTCAGGATCTTGGCATTATCGACACATTTCTGGTAGCGGTACGTCTGCGTCAGGCGGGCTGCACAGTCCGAGCACCATGCCGAGTTGAAGTCGTGGTGGCAGCGGAGTATGTAGTGGCCGGGACCGCGGGCCATGTGCCTCATAAGTTGGATCTGCTGCAAGGACTGCTTTCTTCCGATCTTGATGGATACGTCGCGCACATGAAGGAGCAGGTGCATGGATACGGCGGCGAGGTTCTGAGCAGTGCGCATGTCGTAGCCGGTGATGTGCGCGAAGCCGTCGGCGGGCTTGGGACCGAGGACGAAGGCGGCGCGGTCGGAGTCGCAGGCGAGACCAGGGAGGCCGGGAATGCTGACGTTGGTTAGGGCTTGGCGGCGCGTGGGGATTTTGGTCCAGAGGGAGGGCTCTGTGATGGGTCGGCTGATGGCTAAGAAGACGATGTAGGAGAGGAGTTCGTTGGGAAGATCTTGGAGGATAAGAATGTCGAAGCGATGAAGGGGGAATGCATGGGAGGTTGTGTCGTAGTCGATGGGACTGTCCACTCTTTCGTAAGGAGGGAGTGGTGTTGTGGAGGGAAAGCTGGTGCTATCGTTGCGACATTCCAGGATTTCGTGAGGAACGAGTAGCATTACGGAGAAAAAGCTGTTACTGAACGTACTGTCTCTGCTCCCAGAATGCCGCCGATATTGTCTGAGCTGCAAGACAGTTGTATTGGAGAATCCAGGAAGAACATCTTTGAGACGTACGTTATAAATACTTCACGCTCAGGAGTTAGTGTTGTCATACTTTTATAGCACCGCAAAATGTGCTTAGAGTTTGAGGATCTTCCACTGTCCATACAATCGCATCTTTGCAACCTAGGTAACCATGTAGGACTGCTCAGGACTTGTACCAGATCCATGAAGATATGTCGAGAAGTTTCGATGTTCCGGAAGTGCAGTGGCAGAGTCCTTGGTTAATATAGAAAACTCCGCGCTCAGACATCAAGGCACTCAACCCCGAGCCTCATCGCCCACCTCAAGACCTCAACACTCTCTTTGCCCTTGAAATCTGGCGCCGTGCGTAGCTTGTCGAGGTCATTTGCATACTGAGATGCCACGGTTCGGAGATACCACGCCTCATTCTTGTGCTTTTCCTTTTGCACGGTGGCAGTAGCGACGTCGGGAAGCGGCGCGGATGGCAGCGATATCACGTCAGGCACGGAGGAGATGTCTGCCGGCGTCGATTCTGGCGTTGGTGCGGCATCGACAGTAGTGGTGGTGGGAGACGAAGCTACAGGCTTCTGCTTCTTCTCCTTGGGTTTCTTGGTCTTCTTCTCTGCCAAAGGTAAAGGCTTTTCAGCAGAGACCTGTACTATCGGTGCTGCTATCGTCTTTGGCACCCCAGCAGTCTTTGTCTTTGTCTTCGTAGGGACAGGGGCTGTGGTAGTCTCCTTCTCGTCCGAGTCGGACTCGGAAGATGAGGAAGATGAGGATGTCGAGTCATCCGAAACGTCTATGTTATCAAGTTAGCTAGATCTTGAAAAGCAGCATTCCCCTCGACACAAGGCTTAGCTATCAAGAGCCCATTCTTGCTTTTTCTCTTCTCCAGAAGCAAATATCACAATGCTAGCGAGGTGCAGCACTAGAAAGATCTCGATCACTTACCAAGAGTCCTGGACTTATGAGGTCTTCTACGCTTCTTCTTTCCTCCATCTTGGGCTGCAGCATCTGCAGAGCGCTTTTGAGGTGCCATAATTGTTTGACGAGTCAATTTATAGACAAAAGCTGGGTTGTGTCGGGTATAAGAAGAAAAAGAGTAAAATGCTCTGAGCGCGCATTTTATCGCACGTGACCAAAATTGCCTCTTTTCGTCGTTAGTCGAATACCTGTACATGAACGCCATCGTCTATGATGTACTGATGCCGATAATTTCAAGGCTGTGGAAGAGTCCCTTGAGGGCAACTCATAGCTATGGTTATACGCTCGTACCCAGTCATGCGCTCATTCGTACTGCCAGACCTGTATTTGCCACAACAAGGACTTACGCGGCGAAAAGTGCGGAGGATCTAGACGAGGAGGAGCTCAAAGCAGCGAGATCATGGCTCACAACATTCACGCCTGAAAGTATTCCGAAAAGCATTTGTGAAGTATCCTTTAGCCGATCAAGTGGACCGGGTGGACAGAATGTGAATAAGTGAGTCTGCATCAAGTGTCTTTTAAGAGGGCACTATCTACGCAGTGGCCATTGTCCTCCGACCTCAAGCCTCTCCGGGGTCTACATGCTGTACAATCTAGAGCTCCCTTCGACTAATCTCTGCACCACCAGAGTAAACTCCAAAGCCACCCTCCGCGTCCCACTATCCACTCTCCTCCGCCAAATTCCCACCCTTCTCCATGCTCCCATCCGCTCCTCACGCTACGCCACCTCTTCCGACAGCCTGACCATCCAGTCAGACGACAGCCGCAAACAGTCCGACAACACGCACAGCTGCTTCGCCAAGTTGCATGATCTGATCCTCGAGGCTGCGCATGATAACGTCCCTGGCGAGACGAGCGAAGCGCAGAAGTCCAGGGTCAAAGGACTGTGAGTTGCAGTGGCTGGTGTGGGTCGGCGAATGGAGATAGAGCTGACTGTGGATCGTAGCCAACACTCTGCCAACGAGAGCAGGCTGAGGATGAAGAAGAAATCTAGTGATAAGAAGAGCGCGAGAAGAGGCGGCAAAAGTGGTGGCGGCGACTATTGATCGCGCATGATTGACAACCACATCGCCATGGTCGGCTAGTATCACTAAGATCTGCTGTCCTGGAGTGTTGAGATCATGGTTGAGCTCCATCAGTAGTCTGCTTGGCTAATTGCTTCAGCGTCGCTGCAATGACCTGCTTCAGCTCAGGCGCCATCTGCTCATCTACAGCAAGGACAGCGAGCCAATCTGAAACCTTCTTGGCGAAGGTAGCCTTATCAGACGATGCAGCGAGAGATGATCGTATCCTCTTCAGCACATCGCCCATTGCCACTGGGAATGTTGGGTCGTCGATTGAGAGGCCGGCCAGAGGTTGTCGGCAGAAACAGCTCTGTGTGAATGGTGAATCTGCAGCAGTGGCGACCATGGAATCAAGAACTCGCTGCAGTATAAGAGGGAGTGCAGATATTCTAGTGAAGACCGTGAACATAGTATAGAACTGTTCCGCGAGGTCAATGGGAGAACCAAATTGTTGCATAGCATTGTCGAAGATGGCGAGAGGGATAGCACCAGATAGTAGCTTAGCCAAGGGATCCTCCCCGGATAGTGCTTGCGTGGTATCCCGACTTATTCCATCTTCTCCTTGCTCCGCTAGGTCTTCCGCTGTGTATGTGGGAAGTGCAATCATGTCAGATTGGTCGTCCAGTGCCTGCGCTGAGTCTGCCGGCAAAGAAGCTACCTCTGAGGTAGCAGAGTCGATACCCAAGATCTTGCGCCTCGCAGATAACTTAGCAATATAGCCCATTTCAAGCCTCGCATGCTCGAGGTACATTGTTCTGTTTCTCTGATTGAATCGCAATCCTCGTTGCATATAGCTTCTTGCAGCATTGGCATCTGCTTGCACGTCCATAGCGTATCTTGCCGCATATATCCACACCTCTGGTTTCGTGGGGTGCATTCTTATGACTTCCGTCAACAGCTTGGTAAGCTTTTTGTTCGCTTTCTGACTTCGTGCGTATTCGATGTATTGCATCCATAACCCTAGATCACCATGAAACTTGCGAGTCGCACGATCGAGAATGTTGAAGATATGTCTCTGGCCTGTGTATGCGGTGGTTTTGGTGCCCTTGCGCTTCACACGCTTCTTGCGTAAGGTGTCCAAGTTCATCTCGTATTCGGCGTAGCGTGCGTAGTCGGAAGGCTGGCTCCCTCGTGCGTTCAGAACATGTTCGAAGTCGGAGCGACGTGCTGCGATGGCCTTGATCTCGTCCTGGAGACAGTCAGCATGCGATGTGAGGTACCATGAAGGTCGTCGCGGATTTCACCTTTGAGAAGATCTCCCTCCGCTCCCATTCCCGCAACTCGGGGACCTGCTGCTCCAAGTAGAAGCGTGCTTTGTCACTTGCGCCGGCCATGTTTGCAATGTGCTGATAATGTTACTGTCGACTTCGATGTGTTTTTTGGGTCGGAAAGTTAGGCGGAGCCGCTTCCGAGATCAGATAAGATCTCGGCGATTACAGCGCGTAAAGGTGAAGCTTACAAAACATTGGACTCCTGACCAGCACTTTTAGCAAGCTTCGTAGCCTCTTTGATAAAGAGCTCTCGATCATGTCTTCCAAGCAGAGAGGAGTCGAGGTTGTCTCGGTAAGAACACCTTACACCTTTTATTCTCATATAGCTAACTATTGCAAGTTCTCCGCAGCCTGGATATCATGGACGCATACTATACTTGGCTATGGTGGGTCACTTCTACTCTGCCTCACTATAGATACTGATTTGTCAAGCTGCGTTCGTTGGCGCCCTGGTAGTCGGAGTGTAAGCATGGTCTGATGCGACAAATGACATGGGTACTTACTCCGGAAAGAGCACTGCATTACCATAAGATCGTGGAGAACGAGTACTACGTAAGGACCTGCCAGGGGTACGAAAGCTGTGACTTCTGCTGACGAGTGTCAAGGGCTATCCGCAAGAATGGTTTCCCTCCGTCTCCGCGACGATTGGGGACAGATATCCTGAAAGATCGGTCTTCCAGCTCTTCATTGCTATGACTTCAGGTAAGGACAGCATAGCCAGCACCCTTGAACAATCAACTGATGCTCGCAGGGGCACGCTTTGCGCTCGTCGGCTTGTGGTATCTCCTGACACAGAGACCCAACTCGACACTGCCCAAGTTCGTTCTGGGCGCCGGTATCTTTCGAACACTCGTCTGCGGAGGCTGGACCTACGTGACCTCGACCGATGACCACGACTGGCATGATATCTTCATGATCTCATACCTTGTAGCGACACTTCCATGGACAATAGGCTGCATCATGCTCAGCCCGCCAAACGCAGAGGCAATCAAGTACAGGAAGATTTCTGGTGGTCTGTTCTTCGTTACATTGGTGCCTTTGGTGTATTTCTTCATTCAGCACAAGGTACACAAAGTGCCAGGAGGTTAGCAATAGACGTGGGATGAGGACGACGGCGTGGAGACTGACAGTTGCTAGCATACACTATCTATGCATTCTTCGAGTGGGCACTGGTCTTGCTGGATGTAGCATTTGACGCCGTCACCATACTAGACTTCAGCACTTTCGAGATTGTTGTCCGGGATGTCCGAGGCCTGAGCAGAGGGTATGTTTACTGGCTTCCGAAATAACGTGCGTTAGTTGGTCGGAATGTAGGGCCTGTACCAATACTGATCTTATTCTTAAGAGACAACAAACGTGTCGTCGATGCTGAGCTGGAAGACAAGTACGTTAAAGTGAGCCCAATGCTCTCGTTTTCGATGCTAACAGGTTTTAGGAAAGGAAAGGACGTCGAGCATGTCTTCGGTCGCGGCTTCTACTGGGGTGAAGCTCTCGACGCGCTCGCTGATGTCTATAATGGAGTACGTGATTTTCGTTCAAGACGAAGGACGATGCTGATCAGCTGTAGTTCGTCTTCTGGTCTGTCTTGACTTCGCTCGGTCTACTAGTTTGGTGTGAGTTTGTACGTCTGCTCAGTTTCAGCCTGTGCTTACACTCAATAGATTTCCCGCTTTGGTACATGGGTATTTCAGGTTACGAAGCTTTCGTCATGTCAACAGTTTCGCCATTTCTCCTGGGGATTCCAGCTGTACGTCGTCTAGCGACCCGCAACCTACGCGTGGTTCACCTGCTTGGCATTACTGGTGCAGCAGCATGGCTGGTGGATGCTCCAGCACTCCGTCTCGCGACTGTCGGGTTTTCAGTTTGGATGTCCTGCCTAGCATGGGCAGCCACATTCCATGCTGAGCGAAGTCAGCCGCAGCGCCTGGAAGCCCGCATTTGTGCGTTTGGCATTGGCCTAATTGCCTCCAGCGTTGCCAAATTCGCCCTCTATACTAACAACCCGATCTGGCCGACTATGCATGCAGAGAATGGTGGCTGGAATTGGACTGGTCTTCTGCTCGCTGTGGTCGCCGTAATAAGGACAACGAGGAGGACTTCTAATTCCACCGATACAGCAGGCCTCTCGCAGAAGTCGAGTAAGCAGGGATCGTCTCTACTCGCCGCTTTTGGTCTTGCAGGCCTCCTGTTTGGCATGCACTCACTGCTGTCTGATTCAAGTACGATGATCCTCTGGGTCTGGGAAGGCTTCCCTGTTCGCGGGCCCCTTGCTGTTCCTCATGGTAGCTTGACCATTTTGTCCATGAGTGCTGGACTTATGTTCGGACTGTTCTACCCTGCAATTGCTGGAAGCTGGACATCGTTTGGTATCGCAAGTATAGGTGCCGCAGTACTGACCACATCGTCACATTGGTTCGGATATTACGGTGCTTTAATTCTTGCATTCTATCTCATGGCAGTGGCTCCAATCTTCATCACTTCAGCAGCTCGACATGGTCCTGCATCAACATTCGGCCTTGGCTTCCTGGTATACAACGTCATGGTTCTCTTCCACGTCTGGGTCGTTGCCTACGCTTTCGTCCCAGGAGGACCACTTGTCCGTGAGCATACGGACTGGATCATGATCTGCACCATGCTGCTCTTAGGCGCCGGTGTCTTTTCCAACATGTCAAGTACAGGCCAGTCAATGGCCCCGAAGCGCAACAACCCTGCAGCACGTCGGAATCGGTCCTACTATATCTACGTCCTGGGTGCCTTACAGATCCTGTCCGTATCGATTGCCTTCCTCCGCTTTCCAACATACGACTACACTTCCTACCACCCAGAATCGAATCTGATCACTGCTGGTATCTGGACAATTCACTTCGCCCTAGACAACCCAATGTGGGACTCAACACGCCGCATGCGCGACCTCATCAAGGAAATGGAGCTCGACCTTGTCGGTCTTCTCGAATCAGATACCCAGCGAATCATCATGGGCAACCGCGATGCGACACAATATCTCGCAGAAGACCTCGGCATGTACGTCGACTACGGCCCAGGACCTAACAAGCACACCTGGGGATGTGCACTCCTGAGCAAATTCCCCATTGTCAATTCAACCCACCACCTTCTGCCGTCTCCAGTAGGAGAACTGGCACCCGCGATCCACGCAACAGTCGATGCGTACGGCACACTCGTCGACGTCTTCGTTTTCCACTCCGGTCAAGAAGAAGATCCAGAAGATCGCAGACAACAGAGTGTCTACCTCGCTGATCTAATGAAGAGTACCCCTCGTCCGGCCATCCTACTCTCCTACCTTGTCATCACGCCTGGCGAGGGCAATTACAACACCTACGTTGGCGAGCAGAGCGGCATGAAAGATATCGATCCGTCTGACTGGGACAGATGGTGTGAGTACATCCTGTATAAGGGCTTGAAGCGGACCGGGTATGCGAGAGTGAGCAGGAGCACGATTACGGATACGGAGTTGCAGGTTGGCAAGTTCCAGGTTGGGGCGCCGGAGAGTGTGGGTGCTGCAGAGTATGTGGAGGAGGTGAAGGTAGTGGATGATATGAGGTTTCCGGCGATCTTTAGGGGACAGGGTGTCAGGGGACATCAGTACCATGTCTTTGATGAGCCGAGGTGAGTGTGGTAGAGGTGTTGATTGTGAGAGAATCTGCTAACAAGAATGACAGGTACTACGCATAAGATGGTCTGGCAAGCATGCTATACGCTGATTGAGCACGACGAGACGGCGAGAGCTGGACTGCAGCACCTGGAAGACGACGGGGGTCGAGTACAGTACTAGGACACAAGTCTGAACGAAATCCGTACGGCACTCTCCGGAAAAGGCTTTACTGGGCTTCTTATCGTGGGAGACGAAAGAGAAGATGTATGATGGCGATGCTGCACGAATGATGTACGATATCGAATAAGTAGATCCGAGCATGATGTCAATAGATCAAGGTTGGAGATGGCCATTGCTGCTGGTCATTTGTGGTGACATGTAGTGAAAGAAGAGACTTGCATTGCTTGCATCGTGTGGTGGTCGTGAGGTCTATTGGATGGGCTCATATTTGATTGCGGCAAGAGCGGTTTTTGGATTCAAGCCGACGATGAGGGAGGTGTGAGAATGTGCGAGAGCGTGTAGCGCAAGGGAAGAGAAGATTGTACGGTTTGGTATTAGGTAGCCTGGTAGGTAGACAATCGCCACGAATCGCCACGAAGTGGCGATTCTCTGCTTGCCTTCCATCCATACTACTCTTCTTCATCACCACTCTTCCTCAAGTACCAGTCCTCAAACTGATACAAAATGAAAAGCTAAAAACTTTGTTCGCGTCGGCTGGAGGCAGTGAAATACCAGCGACACAGTGAACGATAGCATGCGCAAGCACAGCGGCCATCGCTCTCGTCACAAAAATAGATTTAATCGTAAAATGTCACACGTGGTGACGTTTCAGAGATTAAACTGAAAAGAACAGATACTACACTTGATCTAAGCCAGATGGCAAAGAGAGCTGCCTTATTACCAAAGGCGATTTTCGAGAGATTATATAGACGTGCAGTGCGGCGTAAGAGTGTGACCGGAACGCAAAAGCTAGGCCGGAAGAGGTAAATGATGAGAGTTTTGATAAGTGAGTCAGCATGAGTACAACATCAGCCTCAAGCTCGACCGCCTGCGCATGGCTATATAATTCTTGACAATCGACTTTAGTAATAAGGCAGCTCTCTTTGCCTTTTGGCTTAGATCAAGTGTAGTATCTGTTCTTTTCAGTTCCCGAAAGGAAGGGCCTTCGGCCCTCCTTTCGGCTAACAATCACTTGCGGGGCGTGCTCAAGGTGGGAAAGGTCTACAGTACTCTGGAGGCAGATTAGGAAATCGTGACTACAGTGTGCAAGAAACATTCCTTCAATTTATCCACATACTATATTCACTGTGCCTCATTCTCCACCTCTACTTGCGCCCATCCAACTACGCCACCCCCAACGAAGCCAACTCCCCTTGCTCTTCCCTCCTCACACCACCCAACAAATACGACGCCTTCCACCGACACTTGACCGACGTGCCACGTCCCTGCTCGACCCCATGTAGCTGGATGTTCTGCGTAATACCGCCGGCCTGACTTGGTGCCAAGCCGCGACCTGATTGTGGTTCGAGCTTGAGTGTGAAGCCCTAGGAGTAGAATGTGTTAGCATATTGGAACTGTGCTGCGTTGATCTTTGAAAGGAAACGTGCATACCTTCGTAACGGCCAACTGGAACGTAAAGTCGCTAACAGCCTGCGGCGTGTTGTTCGACACGGACGAGTTAATCATAAGCATGTCTGCAGGCTGACCTGGGCGCGTGACTGAGAACACAACCTTGATGCTCGAGTTAACGACTGTGAGCTCGTGCCCACCAACGGACGAGGAGAAAGCCCAGTCGTCATCGCCGCCTCCAAGAAGAGATGACTGAGCAGGCGGTGCTGGTGCAGACGCCATACCACCGAGACCTGCCAGCCCAGATGACATGGGAGGATGCGGTGCTTGCTGAAATGGCATTGGGGAAGCGGTACGCGAGCTTGGGTTGGAGAGGCCGGAGAGTGCGGCGAACGGATCGTGAGCTCGTTGGCCAGTGGCAGCACTCATGGAGCTTCGTGCTGGCGTGCCGGAGCTGCCTGGTCGTGCTTGGCTTTGGGCGCCCATGCCTAGGCTGGCGAGGGCGTTGTAGTTGGGTTTCGGTGGCTGGGAGGACTGGGCAGGGACGGGAGTCGAAGAAAAGCCTGACATGCCAGGTGGGAAGAGAGAAGCTTATCAGTACGTTAGTAATCATTGTTACAACCTCAAGATTGTCAAACTTACGAGCTGTAGGTTCGCCACCAAGACGAATCGCGGGTTGAGCGTCGAGAGAAAGTCCAAGAAGATCGTCTTCCAGGCCACCACCTTGCGCAGCAGCAGCAGGAGCAGCAGACTGCGATGGGCCTGGAGCGTTGAAGTCACCAAGAGGATCCGATTGTGCAAGTGCTGCTGTCGGTTGCATCGATTCTTCTGGTCCACCGAGGTCAATCAGAGAAAGCTCATTGCCAGGTCCAGTAGCAACACCAGCTCCACTCGTTCCTAATGTGCCCTTTGGAATCTGTTGTGCTGCTTCATATTCTCCCTTCTTTGTCAAACGATATCTGTTCAAGGTTCGGTGAATGCTGTCGTTGATCTCGAGCAGCTTCGCGACAGCTTCATGGTCGTCGGATTCTTCTTCGCACATCTTCTGAATCTTTGGATGCGCACTTGCAAGAGCATTGCCGAGTTCCTACCCCATGTTAGCTTTCTATTTCGTACGCACCCAAGTCGTCAACACCAATATGCCGTACCTCCCAAGCATCACTCTTGATAGATTCGTCACCAGGCTTGTAGTTCTGTAGCATATCCTCCAGCAGCCTAGCTTTCGCTTGAACCTTGCTGACCTCCTCTGCAGCCTTAGCTCTGTAATTCGTCTTGTGCCTGGTGTCGTATCCGGCCATGACTTTCATCATCTTGTTCGCCTCTTGGAGATCATGTGGTGTACCACGGCGGATAAGTTCTTGCAGCTTGGCAGACATTGCTGCATTCTCTTCTGCCTCCATTTCTTCCGCTGAACGTAGTGCCTGGCCGTTATGATCAGCATCTTGAAGTGTGAGCCCACATTCTACACACAACGTACATCGCTGGGGTTGAGCACAGACAGCTGATCCTGCTTGACTTCGGGGAAAGCATAGCCCTTGTATGCTAGCAAGCGATGCATATCTCTAATGTATCCCAAGTCTTCCTTGTATTTCGACGTCAAGCAGATCGTCTGCCGCCATTCTCCTATTAGTTCCAATATCCTGTTTTGAACCTTGGAGTAACGCATCGGTGGGTGTTCCGGGAACCTGCGGACAAGCTCATTGAGAAACTCTTTCGTAGCGATCTGAAGCTGGAAGGGGTAGCCACAGTTCTTGACGCAAATGTCCAGTAGCTTGCATGATCATTAGCTCCATGTTGATATACGCGAGGCCGTTTAAGCTCACAGTCGTTCCAAGTAGCGAGATGTTGGGGTTCCTGCTGTTGATTTGGTTGACTATCTCAATGGCTGCATCACGAGGTCTATCGAAGCATTTACCATCAGCGCCTGTCGACTAACA
>Ga0268246_10000212_pt1 | contig 33413 bp, 28 predicted proteins | sample AgamicOrSfe_FD_200242 | JGI IMG/M metagenome (GOLD analysis project Ga0268246, IMG submission 200242) | Agave microbial communities from Guanajuato, Mexico - Or.Sf.e (v2) (version 2) | ecosystem: Host-associated > Plants > Phyllosphere > Phylloplane/Leaf | place: Guanajuato, Mexico | collected...
GGTTTACACATGGGGTGGGGTCAGGGGTTGGGGTTTGCTCGGGCTAATTTTTGAACAGGACAAAGCGATGCTCTCTCCGACACTCATGGCGTCGAAATCGGCCGCTTGAACGACATCAATGAAGATGTTTCCGAGAATGAGTCTATCATCAATGGAAGGCAACAGTCTGTCCTTTCTGGAGGATTGTCTGCTGCCACGACTACACGCACCACGTTCTCGCAAGATGACGCCGCAGAAATGCGTGAACTTGATCCAGAAATGGTCATCGACGGCTTTCCGTTCCTCCTACCAAGAGCAGACCATGTGCTCAACCTCGTTTTCAAAGAGCTCAATGGTGACTTGAGCTTCATCGACGCTGATGACGCTCGAGGACACAAGTTTCTTCTCAAGCGTTTGCAGGATTACAACAGCCAGAAGAGCGATTTTACCTCTCAACATTACATTCGACCAGATATCGTGTTGAGAGCTGTTCTCAAACTTCGGGCAAATCAACAAATCGCACCAGATCCATGGCGACCCGATGACATTATCTTCAAGGCGAATCTTGCCGGATTGATCAGTCACATATCGCAGTGCGGCAACACAGTCAAGCAAGCCGAAGTACTTCAGGCACTTGACAGCGACTTTCCTCGTCGATTCATGCTTTCCCTTGAGGTCCCTCAAGCAGCTTCTGGTCATATTGGGGAAAGTGTGCTGGATGAAGAAACTTGCCTTCTTGCGCTCCATCTACGCACACAGCTTGCCGTGAAGGCCCTCGCTCTGAACGCCGTCGATCCGGACCCCGAGGCACCCCAAGCAATCATAGCTCAAGTGTTCCTCGGCGGCGACTATGCACATGCAAACGTGTTGCCTGACGAGCTGGACGTTCTCATGCTGCGAAGTTTCGACCTCATCAGCGACGGTGCCCACCCAGTATTCCGGGAGCACGTTGTCGAACGAATCAAAGACTTGAAAGCAGCTTTCGATGAGTACGAAGATGCTGACGAAGCCATCTATCATCTTCAAGAGAAGTATGCGTGGTCAGAGTTCCGACTGCATTTGGTCGAATGGGTAAAACTTCGCTCCGAAGAAATTTCGGCCAGCATCATCAAACGTGGAGGAGGGAGCAATCTCGAAGAAAGCGCCGACAAGATCATTGCTCGACTTTCCAGGAAAATGGCCAAGATTGATCCCAGCATGGCCAGGATTCTTGGAGACCGGATCAACAGGACACCTCGAGCAAGTGGACTTAGTGGTGTTGCGCCGAGCTCGTGAGTACCGTTTTATGCCGACTGATACTTGTATCTGGCTAACCAGTTCTCAAGTAACCCAACTTCACCGCACCGCAACCAGGTTTTAACATCTGGGAAGTTGCAGGCCAATGCGAATACTGCTGGCCTCGTCAATGAGGCCAACAGCGCCATCACAAGACCCTCAGCCTTCACGACTAATTCGATGCAACCGTTCAATGTTGATGACGACGACGAAGATGATGCTTTCGAAGAGCCCGCGAACCCGCCGCCGCCCCGGGCACCGACAAATTCAAAGAGGCCTGCTGCCCCTTCTTCGCGCGAGGCGACCGGTCGAACCGAAGATGTCCCCGACAAAGCTACTGAGGTCGGCGCCATGTTGAACTCAATCTTGGTCAAACCATCTGCCAGTGGGAAGAGTACTTCTCGTGCCGCAGGAAGGAGTCTGATGGATCGACAACCAAATGCGGAGAGGGTTCAGTTCTCGCAAGAATCTCAGCAACGAACTCGACTTCCTGGTCAACAAGTGGATCCTCCTTCATCTCCTCCAATTTCTCCGGTCACTGGTAAACGCACTGTTCAACACGCTGACATTCTAGATGACGATGAGGACCGACCGACTCAAGCGGAGCCGAGCCAGGATCGCGGCTTCCAAGGAAACACCCGATCAAACCAGTTCGTTCAACGTGCTGCCTCGATGCCCAATTCGAGCCGTACCGTGCCAATAGGAGAAGCCGATGAGCCTTCTCCACCCAAACGTGTACGCCAGAACCCGGGACAGTTAATCGACCCCCTACCAGCCAGTCTCACCGGCCGCGACGCCGCAACCAAAACATCGGGAGAGAAATATACAGAAATCAATCGCAATAATAAGCTCCAAACACGCACCTTCCACGGCCAGACGCAGTCAAGAACAGCCTGGAGCGTCGAAGAAACTACTCGGCTGATCGATCTTATTGAGGAAAATGGGCCAGCATGGTCCATAATCAAGTTGGTTGATGAGAAGTCTCTGAACAGCTTTGCCAGGCGTGACCAGGTCGGGTTGCGCGACAAGGCCAGGAATCTCCGAGTTGATTTCGAGATGTAAGTAACAAGCACCGTGATATCGAATGACTGCTCACATGTGTAACAGTGCTCAAGCGCGGAACGGTACCCCAATGCCAATCAATTTCCAGCTGGTTGCTCTGGGTAAGAAAGAATATGAAAAGTTGGAGAAAGCGGGCGTCATGCTCGAGCGTGAGCACCTCAGGAACGTCTGAGTGAGACCAAACTCCATCTCGATCTTGGTTATCGTCAACCTCAAACGATAACCTATCAATCTTTCGGGCTTCTCGAATCGGTCAACACCTTTCCCTTCGACCAAGTATTCTTACGTCTATCGACTGCGCTACATGCCGATCACGGACCCACAATCTTCGAGATGATGTCCCAGGATTCCTTGGTGAACCCCGATCCTCATTCGATCTCGAAGTCGAGGAAAAGCTTACGGATGACCACAAGGACGGGTCTTTTGATCTATCATATGATTCTGTACATGACTCTGCTGAAAGCAGGTACAACCACTACTTACTGGCATAATGGATTGCCGTACCTTTCAGATTGCTCGAGTCCGATCATTACCGACTGATGTCCGGACCACTTTCAATTATTACCACAGGACTCCTTGGCGATACCCAACTCTCATTTGGATCTCGATGTTGGGGAAAGCCCACGGAGCATTACAAGAACGGGTATTTGATCATGGCATATGGTCATTTATGTGACGCTGCTTGAAAGCAGGTACAATCACTAGACAAGGTTGCTCACGCTTTGACTCAAGCGCCGCTTTCCGATGTAGTTCCCGTTCATAACTCGTGATTTTACAACTTACTCTTTGTGAAGACTGTGCCAACGACACCTCCCATCTCAACCAGGGTGCTCTTGTTCGCAACCCAAGCCTCCAGTCCTTTTCGACCATTCTCAACACCAACTCCACTGAGCTTCCATCCACCAACCGGCATTTCGGCGGGTGACTCGCCCCAAGTGTTGACCCATGTGATGCCGGCCTGCAGTTGTGCGATGATTTTGTGCGCAGCATTGATGTCCTTGGTGAAGACGCCAGCTGCAAGACCAAGCGGCGTATCGTTGGCCCTCTTGACCGCTTCGTCGACTGTCTCGTAGCCGAGTATACACATGACCGGGCCGAAGACCTCTTCCTTCACGATCTTCATGCCGTCGTCACAATCCGTAAACACCGTCGGGCGAACCCAGTAACCATCCTTGCTCTGGCCAGGGAGGAGATCAGGCTTCTCCGGACCACCGTAGATGAGTCTCGCCTTGTCGTTGTCCCTCCCGTGACGGATATAGTTCAGCACCTTCTCGTAATGCACTTTGCTAACCAAAGGTCCAAGATTCGTTTCTGGGTCCATGACGTCGCCGGCGCGGACATAATCCATCTTCTCCAGCAAGCGCTTCTCGAACGCCTTCATCATCTTTTTCGGCACAAATACCCTCGTACCGTTGGTGCACACCTGACCAGTGGAGAAGAAATTCGCCATCATAGCGCCGTCGACAGCATTCTCGACCTCGCAATCCGGCAGCACGATCAGCGGCGACTTCCCACCCAGCTCCATGGTAACGTATTTCATGCCGCCAGCAGCAGACGCAGCGACTTTCTGACCCGTCGACACTTGGCCGGTGAAACTCACTTTTGCGATGCCGGGGTGCTGCGTCAAGTACGCGCCTACATCGCCTGCACCGTAGACGACATTGAAGACGCCAGCGGGCACGCCGGCTTCGATATAGATCTCGGCCAGCAGCTGTGCGTGCAGGGGCGTGACTTCGGAGGGTTTGTAGACCATGCAGTTACCCGCTGCGAGACAGGGCGCTGATTTCCATAGCGCGATTTGGATCGGGTAGTTCCAGGCGCCGATGCCTGCGCAGACCCCGAGAGGATTCTTGGTCGTGTAGATCCAGGCGTCGGGTCGGAGAGTGGTGGTCTCGCCGTTCAGACCGCCGGAGGCGATGAGGTTTGCGTAGTACTCGAGGACGTCGGCGCCGGTCACAATGTCGACTGTGCTGGTCTCGCTGAAGGGCTTGCCTGTGTCGTGGGTCTCGACCGTGGCGAGTTCGTCGTTTCGAGAGCGGAGGAGGGAGACTGCCTTGAGGAGAATCCGTGATCGTTCTATTGGTGATGTTGTTGACCATTGCTGGAAGACTGATTGTGCGGAATTGACCGCAGCGTCGATGTCCGATGATGTGGAGGCATAAATATCGGTCAATGGTTTCGCTGTCGCTGGATTGATGGTCTGAAAGGTCGTTCCCGATGAGGCAGAGGTCTGGACCTTGCCATCGTAGAAAGTGTGACGGGCAGGATATGTTGAACGCATTGTGTTCGAGAGTGGAAAAGAATTTGATGTGGTCGATTATGGGACCGGAGCTTACTACACGGTCTTGGAGGTGAACCAGTGAAAAGGCCTGCTGGCTCTTTCGGATGGTCGCTTGATGAGCTTCCGGATTAGGTATTGAAGCGGCAACTGAAGCTATAGCGAGGATTTCCAGTATGCTGTTATGTTCGCTATTGGAACAGTCTGCGATAAAGAGTGGATGTAAAGTACAATGCGAGCCAAGCAAGTTGAGCCGCGGTGGTCGACGATTGAAACAACTATAGAGTTTGGCTAAAAAACGCCCCTTCGCTCGGCAAACTTTGACCGATCGATCTTGACAGTGGCGTCAGTTGTGCCTTACCTTAAAAAACTAAGAATTCACGTTTATCTAATAAATCAACATGCACTGTACTGTAGCTTAGGATCTGCAGTCGCCCAAAGGCCTGCAGTTCCTGCCCGAGCGGTCTCGTACCGTTGTCGTGTGTTCAGGTCGAGGGCAGGCTCTTCGACGGAGGCGATTCACACACCCCTACCCTTACCGGTTCTTGGCTAGATATAAGGCCGAAAGATTCAGGTTGTCAGGAAAATGCTGAAACCTTGTTCATATGAGTCGGCGATTATTTTTCTTGTCGAGAGAGAAGGCTTAAACGAGCCTATCTCGGTATACGTGAGCAACGGGTAAGCAGCATGCGGATTGCGTGATATGGTACATTGCGCCAGCCATCACATCTTTTTTTTTCCTCTCTGCCGCTGACATCTTCCTTACCCCTCCTTCTCACCGCCGATCATCTCTCTCCTCTTTCGTGACCGTATCCTCTACTGACGATGCCTACCACGACCACGACGCATCTTCCAGCTAACGCTGCTGATTACTATGACTTTCTCATTGTCGGCGGTGGTACCGCTGGCTGTGTCATCGCGAGCAGGCTTTCCGAATACCTACCTAACAAGAAGATCCTCCTTATCGAAGCTGGACCCTCGGATTTTATGGACGATAGAGTCTTGCTTCTGAAAGACTGGCTTAATTTGCTTGGGGGCGAGCTGGACTATGACTATCCCACCACCGAACAGCCCATGGGCAACTCTCACATCCGTCACTCTCGTGCCAAAGTCCTCGGGGGCTGCTCCAGTCACAACACTTTGATCAGTTTCAGACCGTTCGAGTACGATTGCAAGATCTGGGAACAAAAGGGTTGCAAGGGTTGGAGCTTCAAGACCTTCATGAGAGTCTTGGACAATCTAAGAAACACTGTCCAGCCGGTCGACGAGAGGCACAGGAACCAGCTTTGCTTGGACTGGATTCAGTCGTGCTCCGATGCGCTCGATATTCCTGTCATTCACGACTTCAACAAGGAGATCAAGGAGACTGGTTCTTTGAAGCAGGGTGTTGGCTTCTTCAGCGTCTCCTACAACCCAGACACCGGTCACAGGAGCAGTGCTTCAGTCGCCTACATCCACCCCATCCTTCGAGGCGACGAGAACAGACCGAACTTGACGATCCTTACCAACGCCTGGGTTAGCAAGATCAACCTCAGCGGCGACAAGGTCACTGGTATCAACATCTCTCTTCAAGATGGGTCCAAGCACACCCTCCGCGCCAAGAACGAGACCATCCTCTGCGCCGGTGCAGTCGACACTCCTCGACTGATGCTGCTGTCCGGTATTGGTCCAGCCCAGCAACTCCGCGATCTTCACATTCCAGTGGTCCGCGACATCCCCGGTGTGGGCGAGAACCTCATCGACCACCCAGAATCCATCATAATCTGGGAGCTCAACAAGCCGGTTCCCATAAACCAGACCACCATGGATAGTGACGCAGGCATCTTCCTACGCCGCGAACTCCCCAACGCAGCCGGCAGCGACGGTGACATCGCCGACGTCATGATGCACTGTTACCAGATCCCCTTCTGCCTGAACACCTCGCGCCTCGGCTACGAGACCCCCATCGACGCCTTCTGCATGACCCCCAACATCCCGCGTCCTCGCTCCCGTGGCCGCATCTACCTGACCTCCGCCGACCCCGCCGTCAAGCCCGCCCTCGACTTCCGCTACTTCACCGATCCCGAGGGCTACGACGCCGCCACCATCGTCGCCGGCCTGCAAGCCGCGCGCAAGGTCGCTGAGCAAGAACCGTTCAAGTCGTGGATCAAGCGCGAGGTCGCGCCGGGTCCGAAAACCCAGTCGTACGATGAGCTGTCCGAGTACGGTCGCCGTGTCGCGCATACTGTTTACCACCCCGCCGGCACCACCAAGATGGGCGATGTGGCCAAGGACGAGCTGGCCGTTGTCGACTCGCAGCTCCGTGTCCGTGGATTGAAGAATATTCGTATCGCTGACGCGGGTGTCTTCCCGGATATGCCTACTATCAACCCCATGTTGACTGTTCTCGGTATCGGCGAGCGCGCGGCTGAGATGATTGCCGAGACTTGGGGCTGGAAGGGTATGGAGAAGGAGAAGTTGTAGTCGATACGTATAAATGGTGGGACCTTGTAAATAGATACAATCGGATTGGAAGGAAGGATGCATGGACGCGGCGTTGGTGTTTGCACTATACCCTTGTGCGGGATCATGTCGGATATATCATAAAACGTAAATACTTTGGAAATTACTTCCTTATTGTGTGGTGTCCTAGCTCCTCCTAGTTCTGTCTGTTTTCATACCGACAGCTTCTTTCGCTCTATCATTCCCTTCTATCAACTTTCAAGACTCGGTTCATCGGCACTGCCTCGGTTTGCGCGCGGCCTTGACACCACAAAGGATACCTCAAATCGGGAAACCTCTTGCCAGTCAATACGGGTACTCCATCAGCCGACTCAGCCCGACCAACGACTTAGTCGTATCCTTTGTGCAGAGTGGAAGCGGTCGTTTCCGCGAGATGCTCTGACGTGTGTATGACAACCTCCAACGTTGTAGTATCAAGAGATCATTTGATAGGTGATTACAATCATCTCCTCTCCATATTCTTCATCTCTTCGCATTCGCCGGGATGGAGTAACCCCTCGTCATAAAATCCGCGCTCTTACCAATCGGCTTACTCTGATCCCTGCTCGAGAACAAGCTCTTGAGGTTCTCATTGCCCATCTTTGCCTTCTTCCTCGCTTCCTGCTCCGCCATGACTTTCTCCGTCAAGGCCCTTGTCGACGCGTTCTGGATCGCCGTGTTCTCGGCCACTGTCGGCGTGCCTGTTCTCGACCGCTCAGTGTCCTTCTTCTCGCGTTTCGCTTCGACGAGTTGGAATGCTGCTTCTGCTTCTGTCTCGTCGCGCACCTTGCGCTTCTTGTCTTTCTTCTCTTTGCTTGCTTTCTTCAGCGAGTGCGTCACGCCGTTGTCTTTCAGTGTCTTGGCACGTAGGGACAGGCGCGCGATATCGGTTGGAGCAGTGGGTAGGATTGGGATCACGTCGTTGCTTGCGTAGGCTGTGTCGCAGACTAGACACTTCTCACCGCTGACTTCTTTGATCGCGCTGCCGGAAAAGGCGTGGCCGCAGGGGACGAGGTAGGCCGCTTTACTCCCTGGTCCGAGGATGTCGCTCGTGATGGGGCATTTCCAGACTTCGCGCCCGGCTTTGGTAGGTGCCGATGTGGCGACTTCGAAGCGTACTTCAACGATATCCTTGAGGCTCTTTACGCTGCCTTGGAGAATCTTCTCTGCTTCTACCTTTTCAGATGGGTCGTCTGATGGGATCAGGTACTCGATGATGGTTTCCTTGTTGTAAAGCTTGCCGTTGCTGTCTGAAACGACGGCATGACTGAGTGGCTTGCGCGACACTGGATCGGTTGTCCAGTAATATTCCTGCTGCTCGTGTTGCGATTCCTTTATTTCTGTCGCGGTCGGGTTGCGCACTGCTTCTTTGACCAGCTCGCGGCGAGTTGGGATACTCCCTCCATCGTTACCCATGGTGGACTGGCTGAGTCTTTGTCTTGAATCGTCGTTAGCGGCGCCTGGAGAGAAGAAGTCCGAAAGTCTAGAACAAGACAACGGCTTGAAGTTTGACACATCAGTGCTTCACCGAAAGCCGAGTTTGGTCGTTGAACCGGTCGGCCCGCCGGGGAATGAATTGAGAAACTGGAGAAAGTTCACCGAGGTCCGCGCCAAATTGTCATAGATGGATAATACAGTACATTAACGGTAACCCACCATTGGGGCCTCCGCTTGCCGGTATGATTGATATTGCGCTGTATTTCTAGTAACCGGACGACAATTGCTTATCAATCGTGCTACCTGAGTGATCTCTCTTCTGCGCTTCATAGTCTCAGCCTCGATTGCAACAATTCCGCGACAACAATATCAATGGCTTGAGTTGTAGCGACGCGAATATCTCCACCTCGGCATTTACTTGCCCACCTCAATTGGACCGATATTGTACTGGCCTCATTAGGTCTGTAGGACCAGGACAACTGCGCGGTCTTGACACCAAAAGGGTACCTTACGGTGGGTGATCTCTTGCCAGCTCATACGGGTATTACATCAGCCGATTCACCTCGACTGACGCAGCCAGTAGATCACGCGACCTCACCATGGCGGAACAACGACCTTCCGCTAAGCGCAGGCGGCTCTCGAGCTCGGCCGCAGAAATGGACCACGAGATAGCGGACCCTGGCTCGATTAAGATCAACGTTTCCGGCGCCTACATCATCAAGCACGAGCCGGAACCACCACCTGCGCCAGTGGACGGCAAGGTTGAAGAGCGAGCATACGAGCATGACAAGAGAGACATCCGCTTGCCGAATCACACAGATCTGGTCAGCCATGTAGCTGCGGATATCGGCGGATCGCTAGCAAAGGTCGTTTATTTCTCACGTGAGCCAGGCGCAAAAGGAGCCGGTGGGAGACTGCACTTTCTGCGCTTCGAGACTGAGCGCATTGATGCCTGCATTGATTTCCTGCGCGATCTGCAGCAGAAGCAACGACAAGCCAACCCCGGGAAAGAGATGCAGTTGTGTGTCATGGCGACTGGTGGTGGTGCGTTCAAATACTATGACCGGATAAAGCAGCGATTGGGCGTGGATGTGATACGAGAGGACGAGATGGAGTGTCTGATCCAAGGACTGGACTTCTTCATCACAGAAATACCGCGAGAGGTCTTTACCTACGACGATACGGACCCGGATCACCCAATGCATTATATGGAGGATCAACCATATGTGTACCCTTACCTGCTTGTCAACATTGGGAGTGGTGTCAGCATGATCAAGGTATCTGGGCCGCAAGATTTTCAGCGTATAGGAGGTACTTCGTTGGGTGGGGGCACCTTATGGGGCCTGCTCTCACTCTTGACCGGAGCACGCACGTTCGACGACATGCTGGGCATGTCAGAAAAGGGAGACAATGCAGCAGTTGATCTGCTGGTTGGTGATATCTATGGCGACGGCATGGGATATGAGAAGATTGGGTTGAGCGAAAAGACAATTGCAAGCAGCTTTGGCAAAGTGTTTAAGCTCAAGCGTGAAGCGGAAAGGAACGCAGAAGACGGTCAATACACGAACGGCGACAGACATGAGAATGAGCGACTCAACGGTGATGGTGCAGCGAAGAACCCAGAGATGAACGAGTCGAAACGACGGATGCGGGTTCGTGACGGCAGGATGTTTGAGACTGAAGATATTGCAAGGAGTCTGCTATACGCAGTCAGGTGAGCATCGTCAATCTTTCGACATAGAGGAGCCATCGCTAACCTCTCACAGTAACAACATCGGTCAGATCGCATACCTGCAGTCAGAAAAGCACAACCTAGAACGCATCTACTTTGGCGGCTCATTCATCCGCGGTCACAAGCAAACCATCCACACTCTATCCTTTGCCATCAAATTCTGGAGTAAAGGCGCGAAACAGGCCTATTTCCTGCGACACGAAGGCTACCTCGGCGCAGTGGGCGCATTCCTGAAGCGCCAACCGGCAAACTGGGGAAGAAAAGGCAGCGCAGAAGCAGTGGAAGATGATTAGATACAGCATGACACCTATACCCTGTTGATACTTGAAACCATTGTACCTTCATCCTGAGCACCTTTCTTGACTGATGTGATACCGTACACAGTCAAAATGTGAATGTAGGGCCAACAAAGTCAAACCTCCTCCACCCACGCAAGCCTTTTCAGGCAGGCGCTCAAGAAGACGCTCCGGCTTAATCGTGATCCATTGACGTTGTCATCTGTTCTTCGCCGACTGACTAATACCGGTAATCCAAGGGGACGGATCGCAGTTACAGCATCTTTCAAGGGATGCTGTTGTCAAGGCGTGCATGTGGGAAGAAAATTCTGCCTACCTACTGAACGCACTGTGGAGTGTCGAGATCGGTTACCATCGTTGATGCGACAAAACTTGCTTTCACTCCAAGATCTTAGAGATCTGATCGAGTCTCAGTGGTACCTGCTTAAAGGTCGGGAGGAACGTTCATGAAATGGTGTTCATAGGCTGAGGTTTTCATGTGTGATGCCGGTGCTCGGGACCGTGGGGAGCATTCGCCGACAGGTCTTGGCGACGGTAGTACCATGCCAAACCGATGAATAGTGCTCGACTAAACAACACAATCATCAATAATCCCAGATGAAAGAAATTCTATACAGTAGCTTCCCGGGCTAAACTCGTACCGCAGAAAGAACTATAAAAACAATGACGCTGTTACGTGTATTGACGCCGCGCAATGCCGAAATATTAGAAAACCGAATAAAGCCAGAAAGGAAGTGGTATCTCGAATCGAAGAGAAGATGCAAATCATGATGTGCCCAAAAAGTGATTCATGTGCCCGGGGACTCTGTCGTGGCACTTTTGACAGTCGGCGCGGTAGCCCATAGAGAACTTTCGTGCGGCCTCTGGTGTGGAAATGAATGCTCCACTCCGCTGTCTCTGCCTCCTCACGGCCAACATGCCGATCTCCGATGGAGACGGTACCGGTGTTGCAACACTGTCGTCTATGTCCATGTCGTTAACAGAGAGTAGAGACAGTTGACTGCCAGCGGCTGTTGTCGGAGTGTGCGGCTCGTCTTCGACCACAGGCGACGGTAGTCTGTCGGTGATGATGTTGCTCAATGTGCTACGCGGAACAATATCTGACGCCTTACTCCTCATACGGCCAGGAGATGACATTCCTGCTGATTGAAGGGGACTTGGCTTCGGTCGTGCCAGGCCATTCACTACCGGAGTAGGTATACGGGGTGAGGGTTGACTGCCGGCACTTCTAAGACCGGTTCTCGTTGGTGCTGGACGTATATTCCAAGACGATGCTTGGTCAGGTGAAGTTGAGAAGGTGATCCGGTCGTCATTTGTATCGAGGTCCATGTCAAGATCCGAGGCGCTACCAGCTTCCGAGACGATGGATTCAGGAGAAGCAGCCCGTCGGTACTGAGTGAGTTGTCCAAGATCCAGGCCGACGGAATTCTGATATGTGGGCGGGCTTGACTTTGCGGCATCTCCAGATTGCTCAAAAGGTCTTGCTTTCTATGTCATCATCAGCTGGTAAAACATGATAGGGGTTGATCGAAAGAAGCTACCTTTCCAATGGGCTGATATGCAAGATCGAAGTCATCTTCGACATCTCGACCTCGTTTTCGAGGTGCGGAAACCATCATGTTGTAAGGGGTCCGTTGATACAAGTACGGGAAGATGGACCAGCATCAAGAGCGAGAGAAACGGTTATGACATAAAGGTGTGAATGAATGCCGATCGACGAAGGTGAGAGCGAGCTTGTGACAGGAACCCGTATGTTCCTTTCCCCTATTTGTCCTGACCAGCAAGGACTTTGAGCTTGAGGTGAAGTGACAGAATGATTGAGTGACAGCAGTGAGATCAGTGATGTGATCAATCGATGTAGATATCGATCGACTGCACTGTCTCGGCGTGGAGTAAAGTATCGTCAACCGCCCGTAATTGACAGAGGACTGCGGGGAAGTGTGAGCGTCTTGGCGCACTGGACCCTGGCACTTTTCAATGCATGGCGAGAATAAACGTGCCTTCAACCGTCAAAACCTACGGTCAATTAATGTATCAAATTCGGCCCGGTGTCTGTTAGAAAGAATTATTTCGAGTACATCTCGCATATTCGCTACTGACCGACAAGTCTGGAACGTGCTCCGGCCTCGGTCTGCATCACAAGAGCTTGATTGAATCGCCCGACTTTTCGTTGTTCCTCACTCTGATCGTCGACTTCGCGCATAACTATACTCTTATTACATTCCACATTTCGTCCACTCCACCGAAATCGTAAGTTCGCCCTTTGCATTTGTGCTTGCTTCTTTCAAGGGCACTTCATCTCAATCTCTAGACTGACCCGCGTCGCAAGCTCACAGCACAATTACTGGCAGTAATCAACATGGCCGGTGTCGCACATGAAGATCAGGCAGAGGACACTCGCGGTATGTCGTTTGAGCATGTCGCGACAGCTTGCGGTGAAAGCGCCATCATGTCTAACATTCACACACAGTCCTCGGTTACGACCCCCTCATCCCTCCTCAGCTCCTCACCACCGAACTCCCCGCCTCCGCCGTCACACAAGAGACCGTACTTCGTGGAAGAAGGGAAGCTGCAAAGATTGTCGCCAAAGAAGATGACCGTCTCCTTGTCATGGTCGGTCCATGCTCTCTCCACGACCCGGAAACTGCTGTCGAGTACTGCGGTCGTCTCAAATCGCTTGCCGAAAAGCTCGACAAGGACCTCTGCATCATCATGCGCGCATACCTCGAGAAGCCTAGGACCACTGTCGGCTGGAAGGGTCTGATCAACGACCCAGATATTGATGAGAGCTACAAGATCAACAAGGGTCTGCGCGTAAGCAGGAAGCTCTTCTGCGACTTGACCAACCAGGGTATGCCAATCGCCTCGGAAATGCTCGACACCATCTCACCTCAATTCTTGGCCGATCTCATCTCTCTCGGAGCCATCGGCGCGCGCACAACCGAGTCTCAGCTTCACAGAGAATTGGCATCTGGTCTCTCTTTTCCCATGGGTTTCAAGAACGGTACAGACGGTAGCTTGGGTGTCGCGATTGATGCAATTGGTGCCGCCGCGGCCAAGCACCACTTCATGGGTGTGACCAAGCAAGGTCTTGCCGCCATCACAAGAACCGCTGGAAACAAGGACTGCTTCGTCATCTTGAGAGGAGGTACCAAGGGCACCAACTTTGATCCAGAGAGTGTCAAGGGTGCTCGCGAGGCCTTGAAGTCCAAGGGCCAGAATGAGGTTATGATGATCGACTGCTCTCACGGTATGATGCACATGGTTTCCAACAACAGTCTCTAACGTCATGACAGGCAATTCGCTCAAGAACCACCGCAACCAGCCAAAGGTCGCCGCTGTCATTGCAGAGCAGCTTCGCAATGGTGAAGACGCCATTGTTGGTGTTATGATTGAATCTCACATCAACGAAGGTGCTCAGAAAGTCCCTGCAGAGGGTCCAGCTGGTCTGAAGAAGGGCGTCTCCATTACCGATGCTTGCATCAACTGGGACACCACAGTCGAGGTTCTCGAGGATTTGGCCTCTGCTGTCAGAGACCGCCGACAGAAGAAGGGTACCTCGACCAACGGCGTCAATGGCACCCACTGATCTACTCGATTCATCGTAAAAAGTGGATTCCTCAATTCCAGCGGTTTTAGACAAAAGCAACTGCAGTAACGACTAAAAGCCGCGCAGTAACGACTAACATCTACGGTATGAAGCGCCAATGGGCGTTCGGGGTATCTAGCATTTAGCATCTTTTGCTTACTCAATCCACCAAACACGACTCTCGACCTTGGACCTTGCGTGTCGTTCATGTCCTTTCGAATTTCTGTAAATCCTCGTGTTCAGCTTCCGAGTCCGCACTGCTCTGCACTGTTCGGTATTTAGCGCATGCCAGGCGGGCAGCCTCTCACCTCGTGCCGATGCTGTGCCGGACGTCGGCGGAGACCAAGGTGACAGTCGTGGTAGCATCTACAGCTTTCTGGCCGTGAATAGTATTTGTGACCGTATCCAGAGATACCCGTTGCAATCTCTTTCTCAAACAGGCAGTTCCCTTCCTCGTCCCGTGTCCCCGGCCTTCTCGCCCGCGACCTGCAGCCCTCTTGCTAAATACGGACCAATGACCGGCACGTTATAGGCGAATCCAGCGATCGTCTTGAAGAACTCTCCGAATAGTATGAACACGCCGTAGCCCTCTACCACGAAGCCGACCAATGGCCAGCGGAAGAGGATCAGTAGAAGCCCAGCGAGGAACGCAAGTGAGCCTCGGAGCTTTTGTCGGCGTGCGAAGAATAGAAAGGTCTTAGTTGGTCCAAGGAGAAGGGTGATTCCTGCTAGGAAGAGGATCTGCACGGGTTAGTCTCCGAGCTGGCAAGACAGACGGACGACAGCGGGAGAGGTTCTGAACATACGTTGCCCATTGCCAGCATTGCGCGATCAAAGAAGAGGATCACGCCTCCTATGAAGAAGAATCCGCCTATGTAACCGTCAGTCCTGTTGTCTTCTCTTGCTCGTTCCTCGGATCTCCGCGCAAACCAATTGACTCGCGCGAGCGAACAGGAAGGATAGTATAGGATGGAAGTCTTATGCGATTGGCGAACCCACCTCCAGAGCAGAATGCTACGCCGATTTCTAGTCTTCATGTTAGTGTGCTGTCATGTGCTATCACGTGCTGAGATTTGGGGATGTTGGAAGACTTACTTTGGCTGTCGGACAGCCACATTGTAGGCATCTTGACGGTGTGAGAGCTGTATGCCCGAGTATAATATAAGCCGGAGGTAAAGCAAAGATTGGATGATTCGTAAACAAATACTTTCAAGAAAGTCATGAAGCTCACGCTTGACTTCTCCAACAAAGGAGAACGTCGCGTCGGAGCAATTCCGGGGTGCTATACCAGGCACGCGATTGACAGAATAAGTGTCGCATACAACGCCAGTCCAGCCTTTTTAGGACCCTGTGTATAGCATCAGCCGTCTATCCTGGCGCAAAAATCATGGTCCACTTCATTGCGGATCTCGAGGAGCCTTCTGGTCGTAACTCGCCCAAACCTCCGCCGCGAGCTGTGTACCACGTCAGCGAACCACCTTACGAAGGATATCACGAGGTCGACCAAGCTGCATACCGCAAGAGTGGCTCTTCAGATGCTATCATAATCGACAATGGCTCCTCCGCCGTTCGCGCAGGATGGTCCTTCGATAAGACCCCTCGACTGGTCATACCCCCGGTCATGGCACGCTATACCGATCGCAAACTGAACCGCAGACTCAACTTCATCGGATCAGAAATCTACTTTGATGGAACGTCTAGAGGCCAGGCCAAGAACGCGTACGAGCCAGGAACCAATGTGGTCAACAATTGGGATGTGCAGGAGGGCATTTTGGACTACATCTTCGTCAAGCTTGGTATCAGTGGTGACAAGGGCAGGGTGGACCGTCCTGTCGTCTTGACGGAGCCTATCGCGAACGTGGCATACTCTCGGAAAGTCATGTCGGAGCTTTTGTTCGAGCTATACGATGCACCTTCGGTCTCTTACGGAATCGACTCTCTATTCTCGTACAACTACAACGGGGGCCGGACTGGGCTGGTCACATCCGCTGGATACATGTCGACAAGCATCATTCCCGTCATAGACTCGAAGCCGTTGTTCTCCCATGTCACGCGACTGGATTGGGGTCGACAGCACTGCGCGGAGTTCCTGAATAAGCTGATCAAGACAAAATATCCCGGCTTTGTTGGCAAGATTAACGAAACTCAAATTGAAGATCTCGTCAGGCGGCATTGCTATGTTTCACAAGACTACAACAATGAGATGACGCGATACTTGGACTGGACTGGGTTGGAGGATCGCGATGTGGTTGTACAATTACCATTCGTTGAGAAGGAGGTGGCGGTGAAGACCGAGGAGGAACTCGCAAGGGCGGCAGAGAAACGAAAAGAGGGTGGCCGAAGGTTGCAAGAGCAGGCCGCAAAGATGCGATTGGACAAACTGATTCGCAAGGAGCAAGAGCTTGAGTATTACAAGGAGATGCAGGAAAAGTTGACGACGGCTACGAAGAAGGACGCACGGGCACTGCTGGAGGCAGACGACTTTGATGACGAAGGTCAGCTAGACAAGAAGATCAAGGAGATGGAACGCTCGATTCGTAAACAAAGAAACAAGGACGTAGGAGACATGGAAGAGGTTGAAGAGCCACCTTCATATCCGCTCCTGGAAATACCTGACGATCAGCTCGACGAAGAAGGATTGAAGCAGAAGCGACAGCAGAGGTTAATGAAATCTGGTCACGATGCGCGCCAACGTGCAAAGGAGGAGAAGGAACGGGAAAAGGCGCGCTTGGCTGAACAGCAACGAAGAGATGACGAGAAGCGGGAGAATGATCCCGAAGGCTGGATCGAAGCAAGAAGAGAGGCGCGTCAAGTCATGATCAACAGGATCAAAGAGCGTGACAGGCTCAAGGCAGATCTGGGCAATCGCAAATCTCTGGCCAGTCAGATGCGAATGAAGAACATTGCGAACCTCGCTTCCGACAACCCGAAGAAGCGTCGGAGGGGAGGCGACGACGACAACTTTGGTGCAGATGACGCGGATTGGGGAATCTATCGCCAGATCGGAACCGGCGAAGGAAGTGACGATGAAGAAGAGGAAGACCTCGGCGCATCTTTGAAGAACATCGAAGCGGAACTCCTCAAATACGATCCCAACTTTACCGAGGAGAGCACGCAAGACGCACAGAAGGACTGGACAAAGAGCTTGTTGCATTCGTTCCTGCGTGGACCGTGGCCGTACGATCCGGAAAGCGCCAGGGAGAACAATCAAGTGCATCTTAATGTCGAGCGCATCCGTGTGCCAGAAGTCATCTTTCAGCCAGCAATTGCCGGCATCGACCAAGCAGGAATCGTCGAAATCGCCGAGAACATCATCACGCAGCGTCTCATGGGCGAAGTAAGACGAGACGATATGCTCAAGGATGTCTTCTTGACCGGTGGTTATACCATGTTTCAGGGCTTCGAGGAGCGAATACGAGATGAGCTACGAGCTGTACTGCCCGCGGAATCAACACTCGGAATCAGAAAGGCTAAAGACCCTATACTTGACGCATGGAAGGGTGCGTCTCAGTGGGCGAGCAAGCCAGAGTCACGGAAATCGTTCATCACAAAGGAGGACTATATGGAAAAGGGAGGAGAGTACCTCAAGGAGCACAACTTGGGCAATGCTTTTATCTGAGGTATGGGGAAAAGTAGGACATGAAGCAGGCGTTTCAGGATGAGTGAGGTTTCCGTTTCGATACCCTAGAATTAGCCATAATAACGATCGTGTTGACAGGTCAGTTACCATAGAGCTCTTGTGTGAATTTGCTGTCTAATTGTATAGGCCTCGTATCTCCATGAAAGCGTGGGGACATCTTGTCAATCGCCGAACGAATAATCGCGGCTCGACATAGCCTGGACGCAGCACTGAGGTGAGCGAGCACACGCCGGAAGATTTCCAGGTTCTTGGCAAATCTCAACGGGGATCCCAAACTCTGGATGAAAGGTGTGGAGCTATAAAACCACAGACCGGAAGTTTTTCCCGTTTCACCATGATTCGAGCGACCTGTATTCCGACGATCATCAAATGCACGAGCCTTCCAACAGACCGTCTGGTTCCGACCGCCCCTCATTGGTCCTCACCTTGTTACTCCAAGGTTACAGACCCCGCCCCGGAGATTTGATTGACAATCTCAATTCAACTAGGTGGATGACAGCCAACTCTGTCCTGATCAGGAGGCATCTTGTACTGGCCTGTGACGTTCAGCGAGAGACAAGCTAATTTGCCAGGACAAGAGTACACGCAAGAGAACGATAGTTCCTCTAGCAGCAGACAGCGCATGGCCCTGAACAAGGCAGAGGTCCAGAGGTACGCGGCATGGCACTGCATGTCCCCCTCCAGTCGGGTTCCGAGTTATCTTGGGTAGGTCTCGTGTTCAGTCGATTTCAGCCCTCTACCGCATTTTCTACCTATACCCTTGTCAAATAAGTCACTACCGTCTGAACCTTTGAGGTTCATAATATCTCGACTATTGGCAGTCACTTTTGGACCTGCCGCTCAATCTCATCATCACTTGATCTAGGTCCTTGAAAAGACATCGGAACCTCCAGACCATCCAACCTTGATTAATCCAACAGATTGTTCATCTACATTCGGGGATGTTGCACTTCGTACATGTATAACACTACTCTGCCCACCTGCATTTCCCCTGCCGCTGCTCATCTCTGCATCATTGATATATGTAATCAAACGTCACACTGCTTTAACGCAATCGAGCCGCAATATTCGAAAAGTCCCTGCAAGGACTGTCGCGACCATGGGCATGCTGGAAAGATCCAAATCGTTGATGCGAAAGCCATCGATACGTTCCAGTTCCCGAAAAGACAATGAGCAAGAAAAGAGGAAAGGCCTTGGTGGAGTTGTCAACGTCACTCATGGATTGGATATTGAAAGTACATACCTCTTGACACTAGACGCCAAGCAGTCGCAGCGACCAGAGCATTCGAAACAGCACCGCCGCCACCAGAGTGTTTCGAGTTACGAAGACCGACCCACCACTCCCAAACAAAGACTCTCCCATCGAGCATCGGTTCAAGGGCTCATGTCAAGTCAGCATCGTACACTGAGTGTGCGACACTCTACGACACGGGACGCATCTCGAGAAGTCCTCCAATTACCAAATACAAGCATAAACCCATCGACAGCCTTCACAATGGCACGGGAAGAAGCACAGTTGTTCAATAGGAACCGAGCAACAATCGGCATCACACTGGGCAGTCCACGAATGCAGCCTCCGAACTACCTGGACTCGCCGGCGGTGTCCGCAAAGAGCTCTCCCTATCCCAGTCCAGCCATGAATATGAGGCACTCGTCTCCGATCACACCAATGCACCCGATAGCGGAAACATGTGCTCCAGCGGAAGTCCGACAGGAACGGTCTCGTGGATTCCGGGCTTTCCTGCGTCGGACAGGCTCTGATCTGGCATCCATGCTACCGAAGCAACGAAAGCAAAGCGTCCAAGATGATAGACAGCCGCCGACGGACAAGTCACAATCGACTGAAAGATGGGCATCAGGAGCTTCCAGAACGACCAGAGAAGAATCGGCGGTACATGACACTGTTTTGAGGAATAAGAAACCGTTACCGGAGGTACCTTCTTCGGCTCAAGGGGCGAAGATACTGCGAAGGAGTAGCGCGCCGATGCGGTCACCAATACGGGCACCAAACGAGCAGTCAACCCCGCGGTATATCGCTATCGAGACTGGTCGTGCTCACGATTCTCCGACAAAGCCTTCTGGTACTGGACTCAGACTCACCAAGAGACCGCTTCCCACTAGGATGAGCTCATTACCAGTCTCCCATTACAACACGACCTCACCTATCTTGGACATTACTATTCCGGAATCTCAGATGGAGCGATATAGCGTCATGTTCGAGAAAGTCCTCCCACCACAGCCAACTTTGTTGGAACGGCGCAGGGTCAGCATAGCAAGGCTGCAACCGTTGGGAGAAAATCCGGCCAAAGTGAGTAGTACAGTTGGAGACACCACCTACTACATTGATGCTAACATGCATGAGGCAAACCAAGCAACGGAAAGTGGGAATCTGCAACGAAGAGCCACATCCCCGACAAAGCCGACAGCGAATACATCCCCTGATGAATCGCCCGAGTCCTACCCCAGGACACATATAATATCAGCTCAGAATGACGATCGAGTGCAAGTCGCTCGACCGATGAAGTTCGTACGCTCTGTCACGGCACCAGTGGTATCGTTATCGGCACCCAGACGAACAGACCTCACGTCACCGGCATGGAGCGAACCATCACTACCACCTACACCGGTCAGCGGCAGGACGTTCAACAGCATGGGAGAAGACATGTCGATATGTCCAAACGAATGCTGGACCACGGCTCGAAGCACACAATCCGATGCGAGCACCAATCCAGTAGGCAGGCCTGCACCACGAAGAGTAGACTCTCTAGGACCGCAAAAAGCGAGTGAGATACAGAGCCAGCAGGCTGCACAGGTCGAGGCGGTCCAGATCAGTATTGCACGGAAGGTCAGCGTGACGAGGCGACCGGGTCCGATGCAGAAGGCGGTTGTGGTACAGCGGTCTTCGAAGCCGCAGGTAGTGGAAGTGGTCAGTAGGAAGAAGAGTATACTCGGGCTTATCGAGCAGTAATGTAGAGTATGTATATGGATGATGTATGATCAGTTTCTTGTGGTACGTACGAGAATCACGTAGCCTCGTGCCGGACGTTGACAAGATCGGACTTTGTGGCATTGCGTCCTTCCACATTAGGTCTGTACTACACGAGTGCCTTGCCGTGGTGATCGCCAAGATAGGTAACGAGGGTGCCTCTCACAGCTGTCACCGTAATGTGTGCTGACCGCAGCTAGCTGAGTCTGCTGTACATAAAACGGTTCTCCTGTTCGGCGCGAGAGTCCGTGGGAGCCGAAAAGCCACGCAATACCTTATCTGGCTAGAAACTCAATCCGTCGTGTTATAGGCTTATAGCTTGTACCACCCCACGGAGGCAGCGACACGGCTGCAACGAAGAACGGCTGAAAATGATAGGGAAGCCCTGCAATTGAGCTTCAGTACATGTACAATACTAGAAATCAAATCAATGATTGGAGACGGATACCGTATGCAGTGGCCGGCTACAGTATTCTGTGCTTGCAAAACTGAGTTTGGCGCAAATGCAGGAGGTCGCGCTTGCCCATCCGTGTTTGAAACAATCAAGCCGTACTTTCCCTGCCTTGTCGATCCATCTTCGCTCCTCAGCCTTTTTTGGGGCCGAGACTTGTGGATCTGCAAACGCCGATTCGTGGTGTGCCTACCTTGTATTTTTTCTTGAATTATTGTCAGGGCACACGATCACTGCATATTACATGTATATTACGCTGCCGTCTACCTTACGTCGGACGGGAGACCATCTGTTCGCTAGTCCGTGGTCGCATACGAGCTGATTTATATTGCAACTGCATACTCACGCCAGCAACGGATATCGCGAAGCATAGTGATATCAAGATCGCAGGAATTCGTTGGCAGAAATATGCAGGTGCCCCCGGGAAAGGGGTCCACATCCGCCTTCTTGCCTGATTCGACGCAGTGCTAGAGTGCCCACCAGTTGCGGGCTGCATCTTGTGCTGCACGTCGTCGCCTGGACTCGAGCGAGCTCAAGCCTGCACTACTGCAGAGTGCATCCGCCTGTTTGTCTCGTTTGCGCTCCATGCGATCAGCGCGTCTACCTATACATCACCTCGCATGCGAATCAATCTTCATCTTTCTTGTCCTTTCGTCGTTCTTTTCAGCTGACGCGACACTCCATTGACTGTCAAAGGCCAGCTAATATCAGCAAGCATGTATTAGCTCGTCCATCCTCAACGCCCTTCTTGCATGCCTCTTTTGGATTCATATTTCTGTTCGTATATTTACCACCATGTCAGAGGTTCTAGAATGCGTGGATCTCGTCACTACTGCGCTTCGCGATGGCGCAGAGCTCATGGCAAAAATGATGAAACGGAACAAACAGCAGTATATCCAGCGAGACCAGCATGAAACCCTCCTCTTCGACGTCCTGGCTACTGCCCCTGGCCAGATCCAGCAGAGATATCACATGGGCCGCAAACAGTATGGAACCGCATTTCAAACCGGCGATGGTGAGTGTCATGCTCGAACATGTATTGATTGCTTGTGCTGACTGACCAACCAGAAACCGCAAGGTCACAACTTATCATTATCGCTTTGGATATCAATGCCGAAATTGTGCAGAATCTGGAAATGGCTACCGAACAAAAAACGACATCACTGGACCTGGTCAAGATGCATGAGAAAGCAGTCACCAGTCGCCACGACGCGAGTAGAGTATTGAACGAACTATCCGAACGACTGAGCACTTCATGGCCCTTCATACCTTCGTCAGCCGGCTCTAGCTCGACTTCGTCGTTGACCTTGACTCTTCCGCCGAGGTCAAACCTTCTCGCGTCTTCACAATCGCCCGTCTCTCCTCTTGTCGAGCTCCCAGGTGTGACACCATTCGAGCTTCCGGGAATCATTCCACCACTAGAACTTCCGGCTGTCGTTCCTGTCGAATTGCCAGCCAACATCCCTATCGAACTGCCTGGTAGTGTCCCTGAGAACGTCAAGGCACATGTTGAGCAGGCGCGTGTCGAAAAGGACTCGGAAAAGTCACGTTTCCGGCGACTATTTTCCAGACGAACGTCCATCAAATCACGCAATAAAGCTGCAGCTCAAAATCAACCTATGACTTTGCCTCTGGCCAGCAGCAGCCAGCAATCACTCGCAAAGATGGCCGTTCAGCGAAGTGCCCAGTCGATGTCCCCGAGCCCCAAGGCATTATCGTGGCTCGATATGAAAAACGAGCAATCAGGCTCCTCCAACACCACGCCTACCGAAGTCTCGGAATGCTTTTCGCCGGCGAGCCAGTACGACTCCATCTTGTCCTCCTCACCCATACCTACTTTCGATGCTCCTCCGACGCCGCCTGTAGGACTTGCCATCAACGGATCATCATATGTGACAACATATTTCCCGGATCGTCGTACGATTGCCGAGCTAGACGATACCAGTTCGATCCTGACCCAAGATTTTGACAAGGAAAGCGTTTTCAGTGCGTTCGACCTCACGCCTGATACACCAACAACAGCATATTCATCGAGTCCCATATCCCCGGCAGCCGACCAGCCTTCCTCGGCCTTTCCCATCAGCCCCATCAGCGAAGAAGAAGACGAAATCGACGAATTTTCCCTCCTCACCACCACCAAATCGAACAGTCTCTATCGAAAGGTCTCTTCCGCTTCGGTTAGCAAACCCGCACTAGGCCGACCAGGCAAAACAAACAACTACCACAACTTCTGTAAAGGAGCCTGGGCTTGCCGATCTACTTCACCCTGGGCCGGCCTCTCTCTGCGCACCCTGACATCTGCGACTGGGACAGTGGTTCAGCAGTACCAATGCAAATGGTGCAACTTCCGCTCTCCACCCATCAGCGCGTCCAAGTCACTACCCGACAAGATCCACATTTCCGGTCAAGGCATCGCTTATCGCTGGCTCTTCTTGCTGCGATCTCATGCTAGGTGTCTGGACGTCAAGGCTGGTGGTAACAAGAACTGGCCGCTTCCACCCGATCTACCATCGATGGCTGGGACGGGCGAGTTTGACGGATACGAGTTTGGCTGCTTGTTCTGCTCTGTCGAGGGTAGGGAAACCAAAGTCTTCAAGGATGTCGAGGGCCTGATGGCGCATGTTGACGTCAGGCATGCCGGACAACTTAGCGAGGAGACCTGTAAGAAAGCCCGCTGTATAGATGGCAGAGTGGCGGAGAAAAGAGAGGCCTGGGATGTCAATGTGTGTCAATTCGAGGTTTAAGAGCACTCTGTCCGGATATATCACAAGTTGGATATACCTTGAATCGAGAAACCGGTTGGATGTTGTTTTCGAGTAAACAATCGATCTGTTGGTTTAAAACTTCAATAAAAAGAAGACTATACTGTAAGCACTTGCCATGCATTTCCAATGAACCAGAATCACTGAGGACTTGAGTGGTATCATCTTGAATCTCTCTGCCCGACCAAATTCGTGATGTCTGTCGTTGGTCTTGCTACAGCACGTGAGCACTGATTTTCAAACGCAATAGGGTATTCATAATTCCATAAAACTACATGACAACACAGCAAGAATTCTGCTTCTTTGCCTGTGACCATTCGTTAGCAAGGATAACACATCTGGCTCAGCCTGCAACGTACCTGTGTATAAAACATCTTACTCTGCGCACTCAGTCCATCACTCTTGGCGACCAAACTATCAATCTTCTCGCCGCGCTCCAACACGCTCTCAATAGTCTTGTGCAGCACGATCTTGGTCTCATCCAGCTCCTTCTGGATCCTCATGATGCTGTCCGCCTGGTGCGGGTCCTGGTACTTGACGATGTACTCCTTGAGCTGCGGGAACGGCAGTTCGGCGTTCGAGTGCGCAAACGCGCTTCGTGGGTACTTTGACAGGAACTCGTCGACGATCTTGGACAGCAGTTGATGCGCGACTAGCGCTGGGTATTCTTGGTCGGAGATGATGACGCCGGCGATGCCTTCGCTGCGTCCGTAGGCGTGAAAGGTGTAGGATTGCTCTTCTACGTCTTGTCGTTGGCCCGGTGCTGTGCGCTCCGCGACGGTTTTGCAGAAGAGTGACATGAACTCGCCGACGCTGGGGGCTGTCAGGATGGGTTATGAGTAGAATCGTCCGTCGTACCTTGATCGTGTGAAGCGTGAGTAACTGCTTAGGTCTCGCTCTGCGCACAGCTCGACCGCTGGCTTCTCTTCATTCTTGAGGATCTGGGACTGTCAGCGTATGTTTTTTGCAATCTGTCGAAGCCGACATACTCCGATGTATAAGATCTTCATTGTGACGGTGTGGTGGTTGTAGGTGGAGAGATCGTGAGGTTGACAGGGGTGTTGCCTAATGTATAGAACAGCCTCGATGTCATCTCTCCCAAACAACTGCGCTTGGCGAATCTCGAGCGGCCACAACACTCAAGCTGGACCGCGGTCTGTCGCGTACCTAGCTCTCAAATATTACAACTTCGATAACCTCTGTAATCTGTGCTCGTCACCAACAATCATGGCGCCCATCACAACCGCCTCAGATGAGACCAACCACATGGCCCTCCTGGACAAACTAGACATGGCCAAAATCCACAAACCCTTCCGCAACCCAGCATACAAAGCACCACAACGACGCAACAAGAACCTCAAACAGATCCTATCCGAAGCACAGCGCAAAGAAGCCCAATTGCTATTAAACACATCCATCAACAACAGCGGCGCCGCAACCCCGACAACCAGCACCAACGACTCGACTCTGCACCCCAGTCCAGCGCAAGGCTCCTCCGACCTCTCGCGCGCGGTGCTGGAGAAGAATCTGCCTGCCGTGCCGAGCTATAGTTACACCTCGATTGCAGCGGCTCCGTCGCTGAAGCCGAAGCTGAAGTACTGCGACATCACGGGGCTGCCGGCCAGGTATCAGGATCCGAAGACCGGGTTGAGATACTGTAACCAGGAGGCTTATGGCGTGATCAGGACGCTGAATACGGCGCAGGTGCAGGAGTATCTGGCGACGAGGGGCGCCAATACCGTGTTGAAGTGAGGGAGGTCAGTCATGGACTGGTCAATCCTATGGTCTAAAGCATGCGATGGATGGCTCGTACACCACGGAGAGGCACGCAGTAGTTCACAGGGCCGAGCATTGGATGACGCTGGACAGGCATGAAAGCCCGCGTCGATTTCAGGAATGGACTCTACACTACTGCCATTGGTAGACTGGGAACATACGAGCCCGGAGTAGATTGACGGAACGAGACCTCACGCGAAGGAAAGCCACTGGTATCAGGAGGAATCGAGGCAGCATCCACGTCACGACCACAAGCCCGAGGGCGAGGTGTGAGACGATCAAGGCGGGAGAGAGGAGGTATGTAGAGGAAGAAGGTAGGGGAATCACTCATAGTGATGCATTGATTGAGAAATGATTGTGGTGGCTGACTGAGTGGATACGTAGAGCTAGAACGAAGAATGACTGATGACTTACGCTATCACTTACATGCTCCGTGTCGTGACTGTTTTACCCTCGAATAGACAATGCTCGAGTCTACTTTTCAATGCATCCGTAGTAGTACCCAACGTTCAAAGGGAAGTTCCTCGTGGTGAGTACATGTACAAAGCAATCCAAATTCATTCCTCCACTTGCCCATACATCACCACTCGCCCTCAGTCGTTGATACATGTATCTCCTCTCCACGTCCTACCAAAAGGGTCAACCCACAGGCACACTACAACATCGCAACAAGCAATCATCGTACCACAGGTGCACAAAAGGAGAACGCAAGATGATATAACGTGCCTCAAAAAGGCAAAAGAAGGGCTCAACCCGGGATCGAACCAGGGACCTCTCGCATATCTGATATTCAACGGCGAACCGTGAATCCCAAAGCGAGAATCATACCACTAGACCATTAAGCCGCGGTAATCAGATGATTGACTTGTGCTGTCAACTCTGATTGGAGGTGACCAGAATTTAGAACAATAATAAAATATTAAAATTAGAGATCCATCAAAGTGATGCTTGTCGGGCTGGATCTAGCGTTGTATGCGACACTGATTTGTCTGGGCAGATATCGCCCGCTGTCCTTCGGAGCTGTCGGCGACTTTTGACTTTGCCCAATGCGGGAAAGTGACTGAGCGACGACATCATCGCTGGATGCTGTAGGTATTATATAGCGATAATTTTGAGACGTAGATAAGTTCATACCTTCTAGTTTTGTTACCAATTGCTGTTCTCATCGCGATCAAGAACATGTCTGGTGAATACCTTGCGAAACCCAAGCCGGTGCCGGAGCTGAACATACCCTCGTCTGAGCATACTGTCAAGGTATCATGCATTGATAGGTAAGCAGCTAGTGAAGGACTAAGATGTGAACTCATTCCTTCAGTACGAGCTATCTCAGCCTGCCGATCAAGGCTTTTCTCGAACCGGTGTACAAGGGCAAAGAGTGGCTCACCTGCCCAGCATTCTCATTTCTGATCGAGCATTCATCCGGGAAGAAAGTCCTTTTTGATCTTGGTCTCCGCCCAAACTGGGAGACATTGCCAGCTAGTATCGTGAAAAGTGCCAAAAGCAAGGGTTGGACGCTCAAGGCCGACAAGCATGTCGCTGAAATCCTCGAGGACAACGGGGTGGCAGTCTCCAAAGGCGCCATTGATACCGTTATTTGGTCTCATCATCACTTCGATCACATTGGTGATATGCGAACCATACCAAACTCGACAGAACTGACCGTCGGCCCTGGGCTGCAGAACGAATATCTCCCTGGCTACCCAGACAATGAAGATGCCGGTGTTCCGTCCATCGATTTCAAAGACCACCCTGTACGTGAGATCGACTTTCAGAAGGAGGGCAAAGGCTTGAGCATTGGTCGCTTCAACGCCCTCGACTACTTTGGTGATGGAAGCTTTTATCTTCTCGACACTCCAGGTCACTCTGTCGGTCACATGTGTGGTCTTGCTAGGACGACCGCAGGGTCCAAGCCGACCTTTGTCTTCATGGGTGGAGATGCCAGTCACCACGGTGGAGAGTTCAGACCATCGGAGTATCTCCCCCTACCGAAAGAGATCTCGCCATCTCCGATCAAGAAGATCCAGCCTGTCTGTCCTGGAGACTTACTCAGAGACATCCACCGCAACAAGAACCCCTCGGAGCCGTTCTACAAGGTCACAAAAGACTTTGCGCATGACCTCGAGAAGTGCGAGTGGACAACGGAAGGACTACAGGAGTTTGATGTGCAGCCAAATGTTTTGCTTCTCATTGCTCACGATCAGAGCGTACTAGACACACTTGACTTCTACCCAAAGCCGATGAATGACTGGTTCGACAAAGATTTGGCAAAGAAGGCGAAGTGGAAGTTCCTGGGCGACTACTCCGAAGCTGCAAAGGCGTAAAAATTAGAAGTCGATATCTGCCACGATCTGTACGAAGTCATGGACATGGAACACTTGTAGTGTATATAGCTCGTCGTTTCGAGAACAAACATCCATATCTTTTTACTGTTTCCGTGAGCATTATCAACTCAACATACTGTTTTTATATTTTTATATGCTCGTGAATAGAGTTCGGATAAAGCGGCAAAATGCATGTAGCGGCATCGGACTTGGTGCAGATGTCCGTAGATCGTCAATCAAAAGATATCGAACGTAGGACGATAGCCTCAACAATGCAATTCTGCCTTTGTAGGAGTCTAAAGACGTGTACGAAGTCTCTCGACATGACCTGCATTATTGAGTCCTGATTGCTGCGTTCTCGCTGCCACCGGCTACTGATCACGATGGCGACAAACGCCGCCTCTGCGGAGAAGCAGACGACGACGACAAAGACTCCTCCAACACGGGAAGACATCGACCGCAACAACAGCTACGACCTCAGTAACGATGACTCCTCAAAGCCCTCGAAACCACAATCTCTGCCTAGACGAGTATACAACAAGATCTACGCCATCGTCTCCTGGACACCGCCACGATGTCGCTGGGACCCCAACAACCCTCCCAAGTTCAGCATGTCTATGAATGTCATGTTTGGTTTTGCAGGCGCTTTCACAGTTGCGAATCTCTACTACAGTCACCCAATTCTGAACATTCTCGCTCATGATTTCGGGGTTCCGTACGAGAAAGTGTCTGAAATCCCCACTCTCACCCAGGCTGGCTATGCGGTGGGACTGCTGTTCCTGTGTCCGTTGGGCGACCTGGTCAAGCGGCGGCCGTTTGTGCTTTGGCTTGTTTGGTTCACGGCGACTATTAGTATTGGATTGTGTATCACGAAGAGTCTGGCCGTGTTCTCGGGTCTGAGTTTCATTGTTGGTGTTACGACCGTCACGCCGCAGATCATGTAAGTCACCCTTGCTCTTTAAGGTTGTCAAGAGAGTATGTGCTGACGACTACAGGATGCCGCTCGTAGGCGAACTAGCACCACCAGCAAAGCGCGCCGCAGCACTCTCCATCGTCGTCAGCGGTCTCATGCTGGGTATCTTAATCGCGCGTCTCCTCTCAGGCGTCATGACAAACTACACCTCCTGGCGCTACGTCTACTGGCTATCGTTCGGCCTGCAGTACATCATCCTGATTCTGCTCTGGTTGTTCATGCCCGACTATCCCAGCACCAACCCTGGAGGCATCAACTACTTCAAGATGCTCTGGAGTATCTTGGAGCTTTGCTACAAGCACCCAGTCCTCGTTCAAGCCTGCCTCATCTCTTTCATGACGGCCGCGACCTTTACCAATTACTGGACAACAGTCACTTTCCTCCTCTCCGGACCACCATATTACTATTCCCCTCTCATCATCGGTCTCTTCGCTCTCATAGGCATAGCGAGCATGTTCTGCGGACCTGTGTGGGCTAGACTTGTCATCGATCGCTTCGTGCCTCTCTTCAGCGTCATCCTCGGTGAGCTGTGGTGCATGCTTGGCATTTGTCTCGGAACATATATCGGCACATTCACCGTTGCCGGTCCCATCCTACAAGCCTTCATTATGGACTTTGGAATGCAGACGGCGCAGATCGCGAACAGGAGTAGTATTTACAGCGTGGCTCCATTGGCTAGAAATAGAGTCAACACGGCGTTCATGGTGGCGACCTTCTGTGGACAGCTCGTCGGAACGTCTGTGGGCAGTCAACTATACGGCAGAGGAGGCTGGGTCGCGAGTGGAAGCTACAGTGTGGGTAGTATAGGCGTGGGCTTACTATTCTGCTTGGCAAGAGGTCCATGGGAAGAAGGCTGGGTCGGGTGGCACGGGGGCTGGAGCATCAAGAAGAAAAACAAGGGATCCGGCGACGGGAAGAGGACGGAAAAGGCCATGCATCTGAAGGAGGACGCCGTCGCGGGACCTGTCGATGGGCATGACGAGGAGAAGGGCCCACACGAGCAAGAAGCTGTCAATGCTACCGACGCGATCGACAGTACCCTAATCGAAGGCGCCGAAGATGGCGAAGTTGAGCTGCGAAGGGATGAAGAGGACGCTAAGGAAAAGGAGAGAAGAAGCGAGAGTGAAGAGACACACGATAGGCACAAGGATGGCGTACCCCAAGCTTGGCCCACGACAGCGGCAGCACCACAGTAGACGGCTTGTCATTACTGCATACAGCGTCACGATTAACGATATACAAAACATTGCACGTCACATCACGAAACACGTCGTGCTGGTCGTACTGAGCTGCAATTTCAACTATGTAGCCTCGTAGTTGATACGACGTACAACAAAGCTACAGTCAGGACATTGGGACGAAATTAGTTGGGTTGCAGCCGTAGCATATACATATGCACATATACAAACATACACACACGCCTAGACTTAGTACTTAATGCTGGTACTGGAAAAACCATTCATTCTCAGGGTAATTCATTCTGCTAAGCTAATAATACAAATTGGGTAGTCATGGCTCGCGTATCAAGGATCCTCCAATCCCATCATTCCATTATGCTTTTGTCTTGTGTTCGTAATTTCAAAAGCATCTACAACTCGTTCTTGGCCCTGCTCTTCGCGGAGCTGCTGGAGCTGGCGGCCTGCTTGGAGGCAGACGAGGCAGACTTGGCGGCGGCCGAAGAGAGCGAGGAAGAGGAGCTGGAAGCAGCCGAAGAGAGAGAAGAGGAAGAGCTGGCGGCAAGGCTGGAAAGGCTAGACATGGAGCTGGAAGCGGCCTTGGCAGCTGGGCCAGAAAGAGACGCGGCGGACTTGGAGGCCTCGGAAGCGGCAGATGCGGCAGAGTTGGTCACCTGGCCACTAAGGGAAGAGGCGCTGGAAGAAGCACGCATACCGGCAGACGACAGAGAGGACTTGACCTCGTCAGTACCCATACCGGCCTGAGCCAAGGCCCAGTCGTACCAGTATTTGGCCTGGCCGTAGAGACCGTCGGTAGCCTGGGCGTACTGGTTTCCGGCGGATGAAGTGGCAGCACCGTAGGCAGAGGCGGCAGAGGCTGAGACGTTGTCGCCGGTGAGAGAGGCACGGTACTTGCGGGCAAGAGCCATCAACTCATTGCGCTTGGAACCCTGAGGAACCTTGATGCCGTTACCGTCCAACCACTGCTTCAGCTTGGTGTCGTCCCAGGAACCGATCAATTGGTCAGACAGAGACTGCTGAGCAGAAGCGGCAGAGTTGGTAGCGGAAGCGAGGGTGTCGCTGGCATGGTTGGCGGCAACGTATGCGTTGCGGCGCATAGAGGCAATAAGGCTGTCACGGGTGCTGGTCTGTGGAACTGGAATGCCACGCTCGTCGAGCCAAGACTTCAAGTCGGACTCTGACCAGGAAGTGTAGAGCCAGTCACCTGGGTAGGAGGCAGTCTCACCGGCCTTCTCGGCAATCTTTGCGTAGTTTGAACGAGCAGTGGACAGAAGAGAGTCGCGGCTGCGTGGAGATGGGTTTGGGATGTGGTTGTAATCAAGGAATGCCTTGAGCTGAGACTCAGTCCAGCTGATGGGTGTTAGTGAACGACTGTGAACGGTGGTTGAAGCAACTTACGTATCGAAGATGTAGTTCTGGACGGTGCCGTAGGCGTCAGAAGCTTGATCGCCCGTGGAGGACCAAGCAGCCTGGACCTGCTCAATCAAGCTGTTCTTGTTCTTCTCGGTTCCCTTCTGGACCTGTTGGCCCTTGGAAGAGAGCCAGGAGGAGAGCTGGTTGGTGTCCCAGGTGTTGTATGGGCGAGCAACGTTGTCATCCCAGTTCTTTTGGACAAGGTCAGAGAGCTCCTTGCGGTCGGCAGCCTTTGGGAAAGGAACGTTGTGGTCGGACAACCACCTCTCCAGCTCAGTCTCGTGCCACTTGTTGTAAGCAGCCTTGCCAACGGAGGTGCTGGCAATGGCAGAGTCGGCAGCGAGGGCCACGAGGACCGCGGTGGAAAGTGAGAATCTCATATTGGTCTGTGAATGGTATAGGTAAAGGGTTGTGTAGTCAGTTGTTCAGTGGGAAAGTTCAGTTGTCAGGTGAGAATTGTAGATGAAGGACAGAAGCAGAAGCGTGAAGGGGATAAATTCCTGTTTTGAGTGACGACAGTGGTGGTTGGAGCTCACCAGGCTCAGTTGCGCGTTTGGCAACAGCTGGCAGCTCCTGCTCCAAACAATTGACCCATGATCACCCAATGACGTACGGAGCTCTCCCCGCAAAGTGATCGAAACGGAAGGCTCAGGTTGCCAATTTCGTGTGCAACTGCCTTGTTGGAGCAATGGTTTCCTGTGATCAGGGTTGTGTGTGCCCGTACTGGTCATCAGCCACGACATGTCACTGGCATTGTAGTGCTGCGCATTGTGTGGAATACTACTTTTCTGTATACCTCATCAGCTGTTGCAACAAAGAGCTACTTTTCGACTCGAGGCTCGGATCGACGAGCTACACCAAAGCTGCCACGGCTGCCTGTCAACCAATTTTGGGACGCGGAGAATTCAACGCCAGCCATTCCATTTTGGAAAGCACAGCAACAGAGCCGTCTACGTCATCATCGTCGCGCGTCGCGTTCTTTCAAGAAGCACGCGATTTTCTTTAAACGTCACCTCGTCGATCTTTTCCATCTCTTTCAACGACAGGTGCTAATTTCTCGGATCGTATTTCAGTCTCTTATGCAATTCAGGGACGTTCTCCATGTGAGATCCACTTCACCTCATGCTCGTTGCAGCTCTTCCATCGGCCCTTTACTGCTTCCGAGATGGCTATTCCGCTTCGGTTACTTAGTTGGCGCCGAAAAGGCAGATCAGAGGCTTGTGCATGTCTATGGTCAGCTATGCTTGTCATGCTCGATTCGTGTCGTCCGAAAAATCGCTTGATATCTTCGGATTACTGCTTTGAAATCAGACGAGGACGACTGGCAGTCGAAAGGATAGCGCAAAGGTTTGCTGCTAAGTACAATGATCATTCACTAGATCGCGTTTTTGTCACCCACAAGTATTCATGCATCTCTCGCTCTTCTCATCTCTCGCGTTTTCTCAGCATCACAAAGTTGCAATGGCTCCATACCCAGACGTCGACACGGACGTTGCTCACGATACCGCTGCGTCGAACGAGACAGCGCAACCTGCGCCTTCTATCACGCACGCTTAGACGGTCCGAATCTCAAATAATCATCAATCAAACGTAATTGCATGTTGTCGTTTTGGGCGCTCTTGGGTAATGGCTTGTACAATGATACCCCTTGCCGCATTGCTCACCGGTCATGACGGTGCAAATATATCTGACTTTGGGCTGGTGGTCATATATTTTATCAATATATAGCAAGTTATAGTCAAGTAATGGAAGTTGATGGACAGCAT
>Ga0268246_10000213_pt1 | contig 33320 bp, 22 predicted proteins | sample AgamicOrSfe_FD_200242 | JGI IMG/M metagenome (GOLD analysis project Ga0268246, IMG submission 200242) | Agave microbial communities from Guanajuato, Mexico - Or.Sf.e (v2) (version 2) | ecosystem: Host-associated > Plants > Phyllosphere > Phylloplane/Leaf | place: Guanajuato, Mexico | collected...
AGCACGTACGGCCATAGTTGCTTGAGAACACTGGATCCCGTCCGCTCTCCACACGTTAAGCAAGCAAACGCTCGATTAGTAGTTGCGTGGGTGACCAGCAGCGAATCCCGGGTGCTGTACGTTTTGCATTTTGCTTTCCTTGTGCCTTTCTTTTCGTGAACTCCAGCATCAAATTCAAGAGGTGATTATCAATATTATTTTGTTGTTCAGTGACAGAAATCTGGCCTGGCTTAGTTCTGGTTATTGATTGAAGTACAGGAGGTATGCAGTGCAGACAGGAGTTGGCAATGATGGTGTATTCCGCTATGTGCGGCAAGTATATGCAGATTCATTTCCAATAATAAGATATTTACAGATGACAGTATGTCGACAAGGTGGGATTTCATCCATCTTTATGATGACCGATCATATAATCAAACGCATTTCGAAGATCAGAAATTGCGAGCAACCTTCTGCCACAGCGACCTCTTCTTCGGCCTGGGATTAGCGCCAGCGGCGTCAAACTCATGATCCGACATGAGACTCTTTTCCGAGTCGACATCTGACCTTCGTCCATAATCAAGATCAATCTCCATGCTGCGATGGAATTTGGTCTTGAAGATAAGCTTATATCCAATGTAGATGACGGGGAAGAGAGGGAGCAAAATATACGCGTCGACAAAGTTACCGGCGTTGAAAGGCGCCAGAGAGGTCCAGCCCTGCACAAGCGCCAGGAAGATGTTGGCTAAAAGCCCGAACCAGGCGTTCCAAGGCTCGCCACGGAAACGATATGGCAATTGGTCCGCTGTACGGCCCTGCTTCTTCCACGCTTGTCGGAAGCGGATATGAATGAAGCTGATACTGCCCCATACCAGGAAAGTCGAGACACCGGACAGGTTTACGATGTAGCTGTAGGCCTGACCCGCGCCGGTGCTGACGTTCATCATGGCAATGGCGCCAAAGAGGTTGGTGAAGATGATAGCAAGGATGGGTACACCGCGCTTGTCAGTCCAACCAAGAAATTTGGGGGCTTTCTTGTCTTGAGCCATGAAGAGAATTGTGCGTGAACCAATGTAAATGGACGAGTTGACGGCGGACAGACAGGTGACGAAAATGAAGGCGTTGATTAGATTTACGCCTCCATCCCAACCGGCGTTTTGGATGGCGATGGTCATTGGTGATTTGAGCGATCGGCTGCCTCCATTGATCAAACCAGATGCGTTAGCGGGACAGGTAAGGCCGAAGAAGAATGCTGAGCCCATGTAGACAAACACGATGCGCCAGAAGACTTGACGGATGGCGAGTGGGACTGCTTGGCCCGGGTTCTTGGTCTCAGTCGCTGCGACTGCAATGGACTCTACTCCTGCGTAAAAAGTGGCGCAAAAGACAAAGGTTTGCGCAACACCTCTGAATCCATGTCCATTGAAGGGACCAGGGTTGTTCCAGTATCTGAATCCGAGCGGCTCTGCTTGGCCCTTGAGACCACCAGCGGCATAAACGATAGAAAAGATGAAGTAGGCGAGAAGACCGGCAATCTTGAGCAGCGCAAGCCAGAACTCGGCCTCTCCAAATGCTTCAACACCCAGAAGCTGGAATCCTAGGAAGGCGAACCAGAAGATGAGGAAGTACCCCCAAAGCGGAACCTTGTCTGACCAGAAAGTGAAGATGGAGCTGATGACGTTGTACTCGTTCGCAAGCACACAAACCCAGATAAAGAAGTAATTCCAGCCAACAGCGACACCAAAGGCTTTGTCGACGAATCTGTCGGCGAGACCAGTAAAGGCACCTCCGGATGGGTACAGCGTGGTGAGCTCACCAAGCGACTGCATGATACTGAACGCGACAAGACCGATAACTCCGAAGCCAATGATAAGGGAGGCTGGCCCTCCATCTGACAGAGCACCGCCCGCACCGACAAGTAGACCAGGTCCGATGATACCAGCCAGAGCCATCATTGACAGATGACGAGTCTTCAAACCTCGTTTCACACCGCTGTTTGGATCGATCAGCTCTCGATCGCCGAGTCCATTGTCGACTGTGGTCGTCGGCAGGTAGCCGCCTGAGCGAGCCACTGCCTCTTCGGCGACGTGTTTGTCGCTATCCGTAGTCATGGTATGATGATTGACAGAAGTGAGCGACTGTGATAGAAAGAAGGAGAGATCCCGATATAACTGTTTATCTCGCACGCCATACCTACTTCCCGCCTCCGCGACCTTTGCAGGGCGAAAGTGGGTACATTTTCCGGTCGTGTTTCCGACTTTCCGTTGTGTTTTCTGCGAGGATGACGTACGTGAATATCTTGGTACGGGCTGCCAAGACATTTGATGGCCGACACTTGAGTGTCACCGCATTAACGTTACATGTATTATTAGCCACTCTTAAGTTACAGACAATGACCAATGAATCAATGAGACTCGAGTTTCATACCACACACGAATCGCACACTCCCCTGTCATGCCTCGGCAAGTCCAACGGTCTCACCATGTGTAGGTTTGATGGTTACGACAACCACTCCCGCAACGGACCATGCGAGCGGGGGGCCTGCCATACCAAATGATTTGCAGACTGGTCCAGGTAACGTATAACACCTGAGTATTGCTCTAGTAGCTTTTTATATCCTCGTCCTATTCCATTTTCTCGTCATCCCGCACCACTACTCGATAAATAACCATGAGCCACATGATATGGCCGCCTCGCCTTGTGCGAACCGAAATGCTAGGAGAAGTCAAAGACGGTAAGATGATATTGTCGGCGAAAGCAAACATTGTACTGACGGTACAACAGTCAATGGTTTGAAGTACACCAGGGACATTGGCCGCTCGATTTGGCTGGGAGGCAACACCTATTACGCCTTCGGTGACACTTTTTCACACGATCGTAAAGGACATTTCCAGGGTGTGACGAATACGACATTCGCACATGTCCCGGACCCGATCCACAAACCGACCACGTCTGAGTATCTCCAGCCTAAGGACCGGATCGAGGAGTTCATACCTTTTACGCCTAGCGAGGTACTTCTCCTTCCCAGAACTGTCTTGTGAGACTCAAACGTGTGCTTACCGTTCCTGTGCATTAGTACGAGTATGAGAATGATCCACAGCACAAGAAGAACAACGACCGGGTCTGTCTCTGGAGCTTTGGTGGAATCATCGAGGATTACGAAGGGGCTGGTACAGGCTGGATCTTCCACGACAAGTTGCATGTTGTAAGTATAATCTGGTTGTTCTTCTTATATTACGCTCGGAACAGATAGCTGACTTAGGGTTTCCATAGCATGGCGCGAATCCGGGCCATTACTTTGGTATGGGCGTGGCCCGAGTAAGTGTGCAGCCAGACAAGCGCATCAAAGTCGACCGCGTCATGGGCGACAACATGATCTTCGGTGTAAGTCATTTTCACCTTAACATCTCATCTCTCCAGCTCCCCTCTCACATCTCCCAGGAGAAAGAACCCCACTTCGGCAGCATATCCCACCACATCGACCCAGACGGCTACGTCTACCTGCTTGGCCACTACGACCCTGACGCCTCCAAGCTCGACCTGCGAACCCACCTCTGCCGAATCCACCATAGCGCCGACTTCACCTCGCGCGAAGCCTACGAGTTCCTAGTCGACGCGCTCGACGGCAGCGGCCCGATGTGGGACAAGTCTTACACGCTGCAATCGCTGCACAGACTCGGCGACCTGAACGTGCAAGCCCAAGGCGTGCTCTTCCGCGCGCCAGAGTTCGCGCCCCAGGGCCGACCGTACCTTTGGATGGGCGTGAGCAAGTTCCCAGCCGGACACATGTTCGTCGGCAGCGCGCCCGCCGTGACGGGGCCCTGGGAAGTCGTCGATGTGGCGCCTATCCCTGACGATCCTAACCCTTGGGACGGCAAGAGCAGTGGGCCCAAATATGCGTTTTTCCCGAACCCCAAGGCGTCGGATCTCGCGGCGGGAGAAGTGCTGTGTACGTGGACCGACGCGGCGCAGATGGGGGGCAAGGTCATCGCAGCCAAGTTCTGGTTCGAAGGAGGGTGGGAGAGCCCGAGCGGTGGACATGGCATGGTGCAGCAGAGCGGCGAGGGTGAGAAGCACCATCATTTCAGAGATCATCTTAAGAACTTCCTGAAGTAGGAATAAATGTATGAACAATGTAATATCTCATGTAAGCTGACTACCAATGCCGCACCGGCTATGACAATGTAAGGGCCCCCAAAGTATATCCCGTAAACAACGCAAAGACGCAGCTCAAAACAGTCTCTATCTCCACATCTACGCATTCGCCGCCTCGTACGTACTGTCGTCGTAATCGCCGACATTCCCATTCGGCTCCTTCGCGACCTGCACCATCTCGCCGCCATTCGCAGCCAGCAAACGCTCCTGCTCCTTGCGGTCCCTCGCCGCCTCGGTTTCCCGCCTCAACGCCTCGAGGTTCCAAGCATCGCCGTCGTCGTCGTCGTCGTCGTCGTCGTCGTCGCCGTCGCTGTCGTCGTCGCTGCTGCCCTCCCAGTCGCCCTTTTCGAACAACGCACGACCCGTCGCTTCCTTGAGCCTGCGCGCCTCTTCCTCGGCCTGCTTCTTGTCCAGACGCTCTTTTTTCCACTTGGCGAACGATTCGGGCGTCACGGGCGTCAGGGTGCCGACGAGTTTGTGGCGCTCGCTGTCCAGCCAGTCTTCTAGTGTCAGTGTCTTTAGCGGCGATTTGTCCATGAGTGCTTTCTCTGCTGCGCGCTGCTCTTTGGTCTTGAGCACGAATCTGGGCGGTGTTAGTAGCTTTTCTGATGGTGGTGGCCGTGGGGAATGAGGAGGAGGAAACTCACCCTGGCGGCAAACTGTGCCTGTACATGCACTTGTCACCTCCGTTCGGACACGTCCAGAACCAACCATACTTGCCGTTCTCGACCGCCTCGATGAAGAAGTTGCAGACCTTGTCCGTCGTCGTCTTCGGGTTGCCATGCTTGCTGGTGACGACCGTCCGCAACTTCTCCTCGTCCCAGTCCGCCATGTCGTCCTTCTTCTTGGCCTCGCTGGCAGCATCACCGCCGCCGCCCTCGTCGCCGTCGCGCATGTCCTCGTACAAGTTCTTCTTCTCCGTCTTTCGCTCCACCGACAGATCGTGTGAGAACTTACATTTCTTGCCCTTTTCGCATGCGCCCTTCTTGAAGAACTGGCACACGACCGTCTTGGGATCGACACCGAACGGCACTTTTTGCACCTGCACCGGCTTGAAGAGTTCGGCTGCCTCGCGCTGGGCTTTCTCGGCTGCGAGTTTGTCTTTCTCTTGCTGCTGTTTCAGTGCGGCTTTGCGCTTCGCTTCCGGCGATTGGGGATTCGCTTCTGAGGCCGCCAGTTGCTTGATCTGTTTCTGTGCTGCACCACCCTTTTTGTTCTTCATACCAAAGGTCTTGTCTACGGTGACCTTGGCCGACTTTTTCTCCTGTTGCGTGCCTTTTGGTGCCATGATTGCGGTTGTGTGAAAGTTTTTTGTCGAGTCTGATAATAGTCCGCGGTATGTGGCGATTGCCGGGCTGTGAGTCCTGTCGGATCAAGGAGCGGTTGAATGAAAGTGATTGACAGGTGGTCGTATAGGTCACGCTTCGATGGATCACGAATGGTCGATTTATGCGTTTACGGTGGTGGTGAATTGATCTTGTGCATTCTCGAAATGACGAAGGTGGGGAGGATGTTCGGGCTCGGCAAACCTTCCTTAGACTGCTCTCCACATGCTTCACTTGCAATTCAAGGACAGCTTGCGCAGTCAACAGACGAGCATTGGAACCATCTGCATACGTATAGACCGCACTCATCTGTAGGTACTCAGTTCCTTTCGAAGACTGTCATGCGACTAACATGCCGAACTTAGACAGTTCACATCAACGTCGGTCAAGACAGCGCTCATTCAGCACATCTCCAGTACCTTGAACGACCCGGAACGCGGCCAGCATCTTCATTCGAGCGATTCCGATACACAAAATGATCTCAGACAACTCCCTCTACAGCCTTGCTGTCTTCCTCGGTAGCGCATCAATGCTTCTGATCGTTCTCTACCACTTCCTCGAAGTCAACGCCAAAGATGCTACGCCATTGTCTGCCGAGAGGAAAGCCGACGCCATTCCCTCAAAATCGAGGTAGACTGGACTGCGAGGCGTGGAGCGTCGTGTGAGGATCTTAGAAGGATGGCGATGGGACTGAGAGGCAGAAGAATCGAAAGGAGACGCAGTCGATGAAGGCGACTGAAATATTACGTGGCATGCTATACCAGCACTGGCGTTTTGGGAGAGCGAGACTATTGATACCAAAAAGCTTGCAATACAATGGATTTGTTCTGTTTACGATCTCTGGCGAACGTCTTCTTCAAATCGCATCTGCCAAGCTAAACATTTCGTGCTAATGCTAGAATCGCTAAAGGGTATTCGTAGTAAAGTACTTCCAAGGGATCCTGATTCATATCATGCCTATCACCCCCCTCCTGAATCATAGTAAATTAATCATGCTCTCGGATCTCAGACCGCTTATCCCTTGTTCTATTGAACCATGCCTTTCATTCATCATCATCATCATCAGGTCCATCGTCAGGGCTATATGCACCCTCAAACTCCTCGTCGTCATAGAGGCCCGCGCGTCGCTCCTCGGTCGCGAAACGCACTCCGGTTCTATCCATCCCAGGACCAACACGTAGTCTGCGTGCTTCCAGCTGCTGCAGCTTCAACTCGTCGTCGCGCTGTTCCACACTCAAGCGTCCCCTGACGCGTGGCATACCTCTTCTGTGGACTGGTGCGAGAAGCTGGCTCTGTTGCACTGCATCTTCAGCCAAAGATTCCATCGGAGTCGCGCGCGGTGTGATGATACGTCCTGTCGCACGGTCGGACATATATGCTTCGGACGCTTCAGAATCGTAGTGGTCGGACAGACCGCCGCGCGGGCCGTCGCCTAGAGCGCGAGCGAGGCCAAGAAAGTGGGCGTCTTCGAGGTGGTTTGACCAGTCCTGGATAGTGTCGAAAGTCGCAGGGTTATCGGCGGGTGCTTTGCCCTTTCCAGACGCGTCGTTTCCCTCAGCGCGACAATGCATCCAGTTGCATTCATATTTGCCGTGCCTATTTGGTACGCCATGAACTTTCAATACGTGCTTCTTCATTGTGTCCAAGTTATGAAGTTGAGCTCTGCAGCCTCTGAATCTGCACTCATAAACGTTGAAATGAGGATCGGGCTCTGGAAATGGTTCTGGTTTAGTTTTGAGCTGCGAGCCTGGCTTGGGGCCTCTCTTGCGTCCCTGGCCTACTTTCTCGCTGTGGCTTTGTTCAGCACCGTTTGCATCATGAGCTGAAGATTGCCCACCTTCTAAGCCATTCGCGGCCCTGCTGTGAATCGCCTTGCGCCATCCGACAGGACGTCCACGTCTCTTGATTGGGTTTCCTTCAGCGTCGTACTGTACCTGCGAGGATTTAAAAGCGCTATAACCGACGGCAGGAGAACCCGAATCTGATTGATTGGTCGACCCCCTTGTGAAATCTGCGGCGCTCGAAGGCGTCATCCAATTGGCGGTGTGCGTCGCAGTATTCCTTGGCGCTCTATTCCCTGGTGCGGAGTTTGGCTGATTGACAGGCTGACCTGATCCAAGGCTGTTTGTCTGCATCGGAACACTGTATGGAGGACCACGACTTTGATTGGTGTATGCTTTTGGTGGACGACCACGACTCTGAACACTGTATGTGGTTGGTGGACGACCACGACCCCTTTTGCTCGTGCCCATGCCCTTCAGTATTGGTGCAGGTGCTCGGATTTCGACCGCACTGACTGTTCCGTCACCATGATCCATGCGTTGCATGATCCTGGCCGGTGCTGGCACACCATCACCTTCATCGTCGGCGTCCACGTCTTCGTCGCTCTTGTCGTCATCTTCCATCTCTACAACAGGATCTCCCGGATCGATCAGATCCCATCGAAGTGTGGAGAGATCAAACTTGTTCAACTCCACACCTTCCGAATGCGTCATTAGCAGCTCTTGTAATCCCATGAGATGTTGGTTCAAAGCCCTCATCGTTGGATGACGACCAGTCGCAAGAAGCACGTCCCTGGCAATGGTACGAGGATCGTACCGAGACTTGCGTGCGACCTTGCTTCTCAGAATCGGTTGAACAAGAATCTGGTTCTTCAGCTTATCAGCCATAGATGGAACGCCTTGATGAGCAAAGGAAGGCGCTTGACGAGTGTTGACTGTAGCTTGAGGGGCCGCGTCTAGATCAGCCGGAGGCGACAAAGTGCTCATACCGAACTGCGAAAGATTGGGCTGCTTTGGTGGTGGAGGAACATCGTCATTGTCTGAATCGCCTCCAGCGGTAAGGTCAACAAGTTCCGAGAAATTGCGTTTGCGAGCAGCCTCCTCTTTGTTCCGTGGAGGCGGTCTAGGTGGTTGAGGGAAATAGGGGCTCTGTGCGCCGGTGGAGTTTCTTAACGCGGGCGGTACAGATCCAGCTGGGGAATTAGCTTGAGATGGCGCCTGTGCATGCACAGGTGAGGTGTCGACAGCTGTACGATACATGTCCACCAGAGACTGAGATGCAGTCGCTGGCATCGGCTGGGTCCACTGCGGTTGGCTACCATTTACAGCACCAGGCGCAGGTGATGCTACATTTGATCTGTCCTTGCGCTTTGCTGCTGACTTTGCCATTGCAGAATGCGTCGATGCTGAGGCAGGAGCTTGAGCGGCATCGACAATCTTATTGACCGAGGCCGGATTGGACTGAGCATTGTGCGATTGGTGAGCCTTGCTTATGTCCGGCACAGCTTGCAGCAATGCACGAGCAAAAGGTCCACGATCGACTATGAGTCCCAGTCCCTCGAGACTCTCGCAAAGTGTTGTGTATGATGGATTCGAGTCAAGCATCAAGAAAACGTCCGAGGCCTGCACGGTTTTGCCTGACGCCTCATTCCTGTCATTCAGCCACTTTGATGCCGCCTGTGCGATTTGCGTCTTTTTTCCGTGAGGCCAGATGGTAGACGTAGTTGCCGCTTGGCCTGACTGAGTCGTGGCTGGCGGGGGTACCACTGGTGATGCTGTTACAGGTGCTGGGGCGGGAGCTGCGGACGACACCGCTGATAATACTGCTGATGATACCGCTGTAGGGACCGGAACTGCTGACAATGGTGCTGCGGGCGACTGAGCTTGCGACGGGGTGGACTTGGCCTTTGATTTTGAAGCAGCCTTGGCTTTCTTCGCTGAGGATGGTTTTGCTTTTGCAAAAGGCGTGGTCGTAGAAGCTTGCACCGAAGACGAGGATGCTCCAGCCGTACCCGCAGTCTTACTTGCAGATGGCTGGGCAGAAGGTGTTGGTGAGCCCGAAGTGACGTGTTGCTGTCTTTCCTCTTCCCAGAGCCGTGCAAGCATGCTTGGATCTTTTGCGTTGAATTCGCGCATCTTCTGAAACATTGCTCGCATCTGAGCTTCCATGTCTCCTCCTGCCGCAGCTTCGGCGCTCATCGCTGCTGCTGCCATTGCAAGACCGTGTGCTGCCTCGAGTTTATCCTTGTCGGCCTCTGCTTGAACTCTTGCAGCCTCTTCGGCGGCCCTTTGCTCTTCTTCCTCTCTTCGTTTGCGCTCAACCTCCTGCTGCTCGGCTTCCTTTTTGGCCCTTTCCGCCTCCATCTTTCTCCTTTGCTCCGCTGCTGCTTGGGCCTTGCGTTGTTGTTCGGGCCAGGGATCATATACCTGAGTGGGGTCCACTGTCACTGGGTTGCTAGGTTCTGCTGATGTGCTGTGTCGGTGTGCGTCCTGAGCCTGTTGGTGGACTTGACTTGGCGTAATTGAACGTGGATAGTTCTGATTTGCCTGCGTTTGCCTCACCACTTGTGAAGTCGGTTTGGACGCGGTAGCCCATCCTTTGTCGGTAGTGCTAGCTGACTGAGAATTAGATGGCTTGCGTGCATGTGTCTGTGGTTGATAAGGACTGCTTGGTCGGAACTGAGCCGTCGTAGAGGTGCGAGCTGGAACAGTGCTGTACTGAGAGGTCGCTGGAGTGGTGTATTGAGAAGTTGCTGGCGTGGTTGATGCCGCCTGGTTGGTAACCTGTGAGTGAGTCGCGTGTGTATATGTCGTTGGTGGACTTGTCACTTTTGATTGACTTTGGCGGTATTGAGCGCTGACGGTGTTGTACGCAGCTTGAGAGTAACTTGTTGTGCTCTCAGGTCGCTGGTATGACTGCGTGGATGTGTATGCTGAAGTAGGTCGTGCTGTACTATACGTTGTCTGTGGTGAAGCAATACTCGTGGCAACATCCCGTGCTTGCGAGGCGTTCGATGTCGCAGTCGCGCTCACTGAGGGATACTGCGTGGTTGACCAACTTGAAGATGTGTAGGCCGGGGTCGCATTACTTCTTGCGGCAGCCGCGTACTGCCCGTTATCCTGGTTGTTCAATTGAGCGAGTGATTCAACAGCTCGATTGTCTTCCGCACTGGATTGCTGCGCGTTGGTATCATACCACCCCCGTCCATATGTGTTCGGGTTCGCGTACGAATCGGCATAACTTGAGGTTTGCTGGTTTGCGTTTGCAGCTCTTGAATCCGAGTACTGAGGCGTTGTGTTCGTTTGGCTCGCGTATGAGTATCCTTGCTGATTTTGTGCTTGACTGTTGGCTGGATCCCAGTAGTTGCTGTAGTTGTTGTATCCCGGCGCCATGATGTGTGTCGCGACCTAAGATCGTCTTCTCACTTTCGGCGGATAGTCACTGAGAGCGCCGTTCGGACAGTCTTCATCGGAAGATGACTCGTCTCTCGCAGGATCATTCAGGAATGGAAACCAATCTTTATTGGTCAAGAACGAGTGAACGCGACAACGCCTTTCAAACGAGCACTCGAACTCGTGCGGAAGTCGCGACTGTGGACTTCTCCGCTGCAACCAAAGCCGAGTTACGCAAACGCCAAGCTTTACGAATGGTTCAGGAAATCGCGACCGGGCGCGGCTGCTCCCGTGATGAATAAGCGAGCGACGCACCGAAATCCTCAAACCTCACAAAGTTGCAACACCGCACGTCAAGGGTTTTTTCGATCAACGACACGACACGACCCCCAGCCGCCAAAATGACCAAGATCAACACCAGTACGCATTGGACTACGACTACTCGAACGGGAGAACAGCAATGCTGACAGTAGCAGACCTCCATGCCTCCAGGAGAAAGTCGCGCAAGGCGCACTTCAGCGCCCCATCCAGCGTGCGCCGCACCATCATGAGCGCTCCTCTCAGCAAGGAACTCCGTGAGAAGCACAACGTACGACTATCCAATCCGATTCCAATCCCAATTTCGAGAACCCGAGCAGAATAGAAACCAATCTGCACCGAACCATCACACGACAACAAAAAGTACTAACACACTTTCAAGGTCCGCAGCATCCCAATCCGCAAGGACGACGAGGTCATGATCACCCGTGGCTCCAACAAGGGCCGTGAGGGCAAGGTCGTCTCCGTCTACCGCCTCAAATATGTCATCCACATCGAGCGCGTCACCCGCGAGAAGTCCAACGGCCAGTCCGTCCCGCTCGGCATCGCACCATCGAAAGTCGTCGTCACCAAGCTCAAGCTCGACAAGGACAGGGAGAACATTCTTGAGAGGATAGCCAAGGGACGGGAGGCCGTCAAGTCGAAGAACTCATCTGCATAGATTTGTGGGATATATCTTTTGACACGACGGGGAAGATAACATGGGGAGGGATCGAGTAGTCAGTCTGTCTGTCCAGGATGATGTGACGAAAGGTTTTCTTCCTTCGGGTTGTTGATGATGGAAAAGTAGGCGTTGGCTCTGCTTGGTTTGAGCGTTAACGGGGATATCACACCAACAACAAAGGATCCCGGTGTATGGAATTTTCATCATGCATAAGAATGAAGAACCCAAGGTCGGCGCCTCGCAATGCTGAATGAAAAGAAATACTTTCACACACACAAACAAACACACACCGAGTTGTCTTGTATGGTGGGGCATGCTATAATCACGAAGTACAAAGTGACCAAACGCTAGTATATCTACTGGGTTGCATATCTCTTTTGCTCAACCAGTTATACGACTAGCGGAGAGTGATACCCGGGGTCAATGAACCATAAAAACGGCCCTTCTCGCCAGCAGACCTTCGTCGTAGACTCAGTGTGACGACGGTTTGATGGTGAGAGACATTCCATAAAACATACACGGCTTTATCAAGCTGGCAGTCCATGGTGAGTTTGCCAAACTTTGAGGTAAGGATATCTTCACTCTCGTTAGTGATGTTACGTTCATCCTGTAGACAAACATCATCTTTCCGATCATCCATTACCCACACCTGATCTGGCTGATTGCTCCTATTCCTATAACAAAGCAAGCACGAGCGACATCACAAAGCCGGTTCTTTCGTTCTTTCGAGAAAAGAAACACCAAGTGAATGGAGCCCGTCTAATCTATTCGTGACTATCATTATTCATGCCTTCCTTCTGCTTCGCCTGAGCATCAATCTCCGACTTCATCATAGCATCAATCCGGTGCCACCATTCTGAATTCGATGTCAACCACTCAAGGTAAGCTCGCTCCTCCGTTTGTATTCTCCGCTTCCCCTCTTCGATGCGACGCTCTTCGGTCATAACGACAGACTCCGGCGAATCACTAATCTGCTGCTCCTAGCGTTGGCGCGGTTGTGCACCGACCCGTGGGTATGGTGGTATTCGCACTTCAACCCCCTGCATTGCCCGAGCCGTATTCTCCATCGCAGCTAGCGTACCCTGGTCGGGTCCAAGGGCTTGCTGTGGTGTACCCCCGACTGCCGGGTCGGCTGGTGCAAGAGCATTGGCATCTCGCATTCTCTGGACTCTTGCTGCGAACCTTGCCTCTATCTGCGCTAACTGGTGTTGCGCACCTTGTCGTCGTGGTGCTTCGGCGTTTGGAGCTGCGCGGTTAGCGCGGGCGGCCAGCATTTGTCGCCCAGCCATTATTCGTCGGGCAACACGGTCGAGCACTGGCATATTTTGAGGATCGGGAAGCGGCTCTTGTTGAGGGTCTTGTACCTGAGCGGGAGCTTGATCTTGTGGATTTCCCTGGACGTATGTAACGCCCCGGTTGCGTGCAGCAGCTTCAATGTCACGCACTTGTTGTTGCATTTGCTGGACCCTCCTTAGTTCTTGTTGTTGCCTCTGCTGGATCCTCCTTAGTTCTTGAATGCGTGCATCAAAATTCCCAGCTGGAGCCTGCACGAATTGCGGTTGCGCAGGTCGTCCAAATACTTGATACGCTCTTGCAGCTTCGACAAAGTTCTGACTGTGTCCTGCAAAGGGGTTCCCGTACGGTACTGGGCGTTCGTTTACACCATCAAAGCCGAGTAAGTCATGACCTTCGAAACCAAATGGATAGTCGACTGGGAGAGGCGGGCCTTGAGCTGGTCCGTTGCCATCTCGCTGTGCTTGGCGCTGATCGTGCTCTTGGGGCGCTGCTACTGGCGCTTGGGCAGCAACGGCAGCTATATCTGGATCTGCTGCTGCACGAGGTCTGTGCATTGCGTTCAATCTCAGTCTTGCCGCCATTCTCGCTTCTTCTTCGCCTCGGCGCTGTGCCAATAACACTTGCAACTCTTGCGCGCGTATTGCCGCCATTCTCGCTCTTTCTTCGTTTTGGCCCATTGCCGGCATCGGAGCCCTGTCCGTTTTGGCTGGCTCGTTCCGAACAGCTTCAGCCATCTTGATCTCAAGGTCCTCAGCAGCGATATTCGGAAACTCCTTCTGCACTGCTTCTCGAGCCTCCTTTTCTGCCTTTTCGACATCCTCCCTATGACGCGTCTCCAAATCGTCGTAAAGTGGGCATTTATTGGGATCTTTGGGCGCGTTGGAGTGGAGTGGATTCTGATTGAAGTGCTTGTAGTCGACAGTCTTACCGCCGCAAACATAGCACTGCGTGTTCCCACAATTGCAGGTCATCTTGTTGCATCCATACTCTTTGACAAACTTCTGCTGGCACTTGTTGCACGTTCTGACCAATGCCGCAGTCATGGCTTCCTCGATTTTGTGCCGTTTTGCCAGAGCGTCGTCTTTGGAGTTCTCTTGACAAGTGCTCGGAATGTGAGATTGCTTACTGCATCGTCGGCAGCTAAGAATCATGCATTCGGGATTTTGGCATTGAAATTCGAAATTGTCCTCAATCTTAGGGTAAATTTCTTTGTAGTCGCAAAAGGGGCATTCTGCCAGATCACCAAGGCCAGCCTGGCGGATCTCCTGTTGTTGCTTGAGTGTAAACAGCTTCTTCAGCAATCTTGCGTCGTCGATTGCACGCAGCGCAGCCTCGGAGAATGCGGAACCACAGGGTTGTCCATCGATGCCATATGGACAAGTCACGTTGCAAGTCCCCTGGCCTACTTCTGAACCGATGTACGTCTTTGTGCAGTCATAGCATGTGAAGTGGGTAGTGTGGGTAGCGCTGCAGGCAACAGTCCTGTTGTAAGGCAATTCGTCGAAGCAAACAGAACATTCTTGTAGGGTTCCTTGTCGTTTGCATTGCTCAAAGTTGGCGCGCTCTGAGGCAGCTTTCTTACATGCGTCTCGAGCAGCACCGAGCTCGGCTCGCATTATAGGTGCAGGTTCTCCCCCAAGTGCGGTTATAATCCCAAAGACATCGACTGGGGCCCTCGCTTGTCTATGTGCCCGATACGGACGTATCGCTTGGCGTCGGGCTTCGTCAAGTGCGAGGTACGTCGAATATAGCTGCTGCTTGGAATTGAGAGTAGATGTAATGTAGGTTGTTGGCATCTCTGGAAACTCGGACCTTAGTACTTCAACGACGGCTTTGGCCGATGCTCGAGCGAGGGGCGGACGACCAGGTCGTGCAAAGTCTTCGATCACGGGAGCTGCCATGGTTGTGATCGGCTTGTCCTCTTTCTCCTTGGGATAGTTGGAAGATTCGAGGATAGCATTGGTCACTTGCTGGATATCGCTCTGGTGTTCTACGAAAAGCTGCCGAACATGATCGTGGGAGATTCCGGGAAATAAGTCAGCGCAGGTGTCGACGCAGACATCGACGGCTGGCTTGGCTGCATTCATGTGCGAGGGAATTGCCTCGTCTGAGCATGTATCTGAACCTGCGAGCTGTAGAGGTTGATCAACCCGCGGTATTTGTGAATAGTCCAGCGGTTCGTCGTCGATGATGAAGAAGGCATTATCGTGCGGTAACAGGTCGTCGTTTTGTCCTAATGGAGGCAGAAGGGGAGCGGGACTTGTTGCCTGAGGCGGATGAGGGCGAACTTCTTGAACTTCCCGGCGTGCTTCACGACGAGGTCGTTTTCTACGTGCTCGAAGGTTCGCATGTGGGGCTTCGTCCTCGTCTGAAGAAATCACGATGATGTCTTCCTCCCTGGCTCGTTTGCGTGGTACGGCCATGATGAGGTCGATGGAGACAATCAAGTCAAACGACAGTGAAGTGCGGTGGCCGACTGTTTGATTTTCTATCCCAGCAGGTAATGGCAGTGAGCGGAAAGGTGACTGAGAACGAGTGCAAGTCGAAAGGGAGATAGGTGGAACGAAAAAGAATGTCAATCATTACGGGATGTGTGAAGGATGGCAGCGTCAAACAGCACAGCGCAGTGAATCTGGGATGTCACATGCAGCTTCAAGCAGAATGCTCGGTCATGACTGCCGTTGTGACTGTTGTAGGCTCAATGTCGCACCTGCTGTCCAGCCGAATGTTTAAGCCAAACTCGTAAGTCGCGGGCGGATGCGAGTAGTGGTGAGGAGGCTGAGATTGGCAGCAGGGTTTAGCTGTTCAGAATTTCATTACGGTATTGAGCTTGGGTACAGTCGCCTTGCTGCAGTCACTACTGTAGGCTGCAGGCTCCAAATCCACAGGAGAACGAGCGCAACGCGTCGATCGCGTTATTCCACGGTCAAGCACAGAAGTGAGTGTGCCTTGTGTAACCTCAACTTGAAGCGAGTGGATGACTTTTGGAGTGCGCGAGGCAAAAGAAACCGAAGTCCGTACAACACGGAACAACATCCATGATGGCACAGTATTCTATGGAACACTGCACAAATACTGTACTATTCTGGTAGCACGAGCAATAGCTTTTGCGAGCGGCCTTTCGAGATTGCATGAGTCCTACTGTCCGAACTTCCCTCGAGTGTTCAAGCAGATATGCATTCCTCATTGATATTTTTAGGCGGTAACTTTGGCTGTGTCCGCAATGTGCCTTCTCGGCTATTCCGACCATTTTGAAATTGGTCACATTGAGACATGATTCTGGAATCGATGCAGGGAAGGCTTCCATTGCAAGACAGAGTGGCAGTATGTACGGTACGATATGCACATTGCGTGACCATGGGTACCTTAATCCATTGGGTTTATGCAAGTTTTATAGAAGATACACAATATACGGTAATGTAAAGGGGGACTGTCCCAAGCTGCAAGGACCTTCCTGATTTGGATGGCGAATCTCGACTTCGACATGTCAAGACGTAGGGCGTAGGACTGGACAGTATCAATATTCCAATCCATAGAAGTTCACGAGTGTTTACTTGGATCAAGTTTTGGACGAACGGACACTATATCGTTAAATCATAAGTCATCAATCAAGCTCAATCGAACCATTATCACCACCACAATGGCATCAACCACAGATCTCCACCTCGTGCACCCGACCGAAGAAGAGACAACACAAATACTGCACACCAACAGTCAAGAATGGAAAGGCGCACTCGACCTCCCCGCCTACCTCCGTCGCGAGTCCTTCCTATCAGAGCAAGACCTAACCCGCTCCTCCGGCCTCACCTCCTGGTGTCTTGTCGACACCGCCTCGCCCCGCACAGTCTTGTGCTCCTGCGAATCCCTCCGCAAACGCGCCCTCATCGCTCGCAATGGCAGCGTAAGCGACACCCTCTGCCACGGCGTAGCATCCGTCTTCTGCGATCCCCCGAACCGTGGCAAGGGCTATCCGTCCGAGATGATCCGCCGCCTGACCGAGGCGTTAGGCACCTGGCAGGCAGACGAGCAGGGCACGGGCGTCAGCTTCGGTATACTGTACTCTGATATCGGGAAGAAGTTCTACGCCAAGCACGGCTGGACGCCGTTCCCCAGCGCACATCTCAGTCTGGCTCCGTGGACGGGATCGTCGAGCTCGCGAGCTGAATTGCCTCCTTGTTCGCCGCTGCGTCCGGAGGATCTAGGGAGGTTGTGTGAGCTCGACGAAGCGGTCATGAGGCAGCGGTTGCGGCGGACGCAGGGAGTGGCGGTCGCGATTGTGCCGGATTTGAAGACTGTCAAGTGGCACCTTGCACGCGAGCAGTTTGTGAGCCACGAGCTGTATGGAAAGTCGCCAGAGATTCATGGTGCGTCTGTCACGCTTGAGTCAGGCAAGATGGTCTGGTGTTACTGGGCTAAGACGTGGTATAATACGGATCCGCAGAACTCAAAGGGTAACTCGATGCATATCCTACGCTTAGCCACGGATGATGCGGAGTACGATGAGGCGGACGTCGCCAGCGATGAGGGTGCGAGGGTGGTCAAGTCAAGTGAGATGGCGGGAGCTGTAGCTTCCTTGCTCGCTGCTGCTCAGGCCGATGCTGCGCAGTGGAATATGGAAGAGGTCGAGATCTGGAACCCTTCTTCAATCACACTTGCTGCTGCGAGAATTCTCAACCCAGGAGCCCAGGTCACGCACAGAGAGAAGGAGAGTGTTGCGAGTCTGAAGTGGTATGGAGACAGCTCGGAGGCGGAGAAGATCAAGTGGTTCGGGAATGAGAAGTTTGGATGGTGTTAAGTAGGTTCATTACGTTATTACTAGAATGGTAGAAGTTGCTCAATAGAGAAAGGCAAAGAGACCGTTCAGTATGTCAATTCTCTATCTATGCTCTACTCTCTTCCTCGTCCTGCGTCGGCTTCTTCGGTCGACCCTGGGCCTTTTCCGGTAACCACTCGACTGCGATCCTAAGAATAACCGCAAGGACGGTCAACGTGACCCAAGCAAGATGGCCGCCAAAAACATGATACTTGACGCCGAGGGCAAACTCACTGGAGAAAAGGGCGGGTGCTACTGATCTTATGCCACTCACAGCGGTCATGGCAAGCGCATTCAGCGTGCCAAGTGTGTTGTGCGTCGGTGCAATATCGTTTAGAGCGATCTGACTGCCGGTATAGCCTATGGCGATCGAGCAGGCCCATATCCAGAAGATGGACACAAAGACCCAGAAAATCCGGTCCTGCCCCCACCGCAAGAGGTAGTTACCGATAATCCAACACGCAAAGACAATGGGCCACGAAGTCCACGAATACCGGAGCGTACCAATGGTTCCGTATCTCTTGTGCATCCAAGGGAACACGATAAGAGTCCATAGCGCCTGAGCACCTCCGCCAATTCCGAGCCATACCGAAATCATGAGAGGTGAGAAGCCGTAGCCGCCGAGTGACGGTTTCGTATACAAAAACACAGTCATTACTGCAGTATAGCCTAGCCCCAGAAGTGCGCAGAAGGTGTAGATGAAGAGTACAAAGGCGACGCCGGGCGACTTTGCCAGTTCCCATGTGGACATTGGCTTAGGTGGTTCCACGCCTTCCTTGACGCTAGTCAGAGTTTCCTTGATGAAGAAGAGCGTGACTAGCATGGCAGATAAACCGATAGCTCCCGCGGCCATGTTCGCCAGCGCATAAGGATAATCCTTGAAGAACTGCACATTCCCAAAGGTACCGGGGTACTGCTCAGCAGGAGTAGCAAGAGCACCTCCAACAAAAGGACCGAGCATAATTCCTACGTTGCTTGCGACGCTGAAGTAGCTGAACGCGCGCGCCTGCGTCTTCTTGGTGCTAATTTCGGATATCATGGATCGGACAGCGACGACGGAGCCAGAGAAGACTCCAGCTAAGCAGCGGAAGAGGATCATCTGCCAGACTGTAGTGCTGAAGCCGAATAGGACTGTGAATATGGTGACTCCGCACAAAGAGAAGACGAGAACCGGCTTCCTGCCGAAGCGGTCGGCAAAGAAGCCCCAGGGGAGCATGGTCAACATCTGCGTCAGCGAAAACAGGGATTCGATGAGGCCGCTGTAGAAACCGATGTCCGCTTCGTTCTCCACGCCGCAGTGCATGATCATTTGCGCGACGAATGGAAAGATCGAAAAGAACTTCTTGGTATTAGTGATTCTGATTGGAAAGGAGCATTGAGAGTATCAATTGACATACCGCGATCGGTTCGACGATACGAACATAACACAACAGCATCACTTGGCCCATTGGTAAAGGCGTATCGTCATCCTCGTCTACATCCTTGTCTTGTTCTGCTATGTCCTTGGCAATGATTGCTTCGGCATTGGTAGCGACTGTGGATTCGACATTGGTGGACGCTAACAAGGCGGTGGTCTCATCAACGACACTGCGGTCAGTGGCCTTCGAAGTGTCGTTGAACGACGACATGTTCGATTGTCGAGGGACAGAGAAAGGAAATGCTCAAGAGTGCTGGACTGCAGTAGGGAACTGACTACTCGAAGGATTGTTTCTGCTGACTCATATCCTGATGTTTCGACTGGTGCCTGCGGCGCCCAAATCACTCACCGCTAGTGTTGGTTCCAGCTGTTATCTAACCAATCCAACGGACCGAGCATGCAGCTGAATCTTTCCAGAAAGCAAATCGCAGCACCTGTGCAAGTCGCGATGCGTACTGCACACGAACGAGCGTACTCTGAACACTCCGAGCGTTCTTGAAATCTTTGGGACTTGCGGACTGCTGAACATGTATAGACGTCCTGGTGTTCCAGATATCGAAAGGGGGCCTCCCCCGCAGCACGCTCACGTCGCGTGTATACTAAAGCGCCAAGATAGGAAGGTGATCATGACTGCCTAAATCTGGTTCTTATCAGCCAATCAACGCGTTCCGTTCAGTCAGATTTGCTCCGTTCATGACAAGATTCAAGAGGCTCAAATATCTGGCATGACTAGCGCAGATTTGAAGCGAAAACGTTGGAAGAACAGCGTTTGGGCACTGTGCAAAGATCCGATGTCAACGAAGGCCACGCAGTGGTGGAGTCGACTCGCAAAGCTGGCGGTGTTACAACGACGAGATCATGAGCAAACTCTTGTCGTGGTAACAGAAGTCTACCGAGTGTGGTGCTATTTACCTTCGAGAATAAATGCGATTATGTAATCACGGTATTCTTGGCGCAAGGCCCTGACAGGAAGCCAACGTCTACCACTTCTTCTATGCCATGCAATACAAGTCATCCGACATTGCTCTACCTCTTATGTGTTGGCATAGCAGATGTTCTACGGCAGGTTTGTCACTCGATGCCGGTGACTCCGGCTTGGTTACGATATTCGATGCCGACCGTTTTGTTCGTTAGGCCAAGATACATTCTCAGCTGTGCGGAGCGCTTCAGCCAAACTACTGGCTTCTGCATCATCGTCACTTCATCTTTCCTATAGACACTACTTCAGGTTGGCCGATTCTGCCGTTGTCGTTCATCTACTAGCAGCCCACTGTAGAAGATGTCAGTCGCTGAAGCAAGTTTCTGAACCTCGATACCCAGCGACCGAAACAGCTGGCTCGCAAGTCGGAAGGTCTTCGTTTTCGGCGACGACCCATTACAAAGTGTGCTCATCGCTTACGGCGGGTATACAGTCACCACATGTGCGTCTGTGTCCGTCACTTCACTGCTGCTGGCGTTTGAACGCACAAACAGACGTACGGTTCATCATCAAGGCGACTACAGCGTCTCAGCTTCTCCCTTCTGCAAAGCTGTTTCTTCTCAGCTCGACTGCCAAGGCTGTTTTGCGATAGCCGTTTTCCCTTTGACGCTACGATGGCGCAGCTTGTGCATACAATCCTCAGCGTCGTCGCCGTGCACGAGACATACCATCAACGTCCGACCATTGGATATTTCAGCGTACTTCTTACTCAACGCTTCTGAGCCCGCTGTAGGTTAATCAAGCTAAGTATAATGCATCGAATGTCATACACATAGATATACTCTTGCAGCCCATCCGCTGTTACTACCGTCGTTCTGCCCTGCTGCTTGTCTGCAACCCTTACGAATCATGATGGCACCTTTTCGTTCGCTTCTACTGCTGTGCAGTATTTTCATTTCTTCTCTTACACCGGCTCTTGCACAGCAGTACGCTGGAGATGTCATCCCAAATAGCTTGCCTTTGACTCCTGGTTCCGAGCTGGTCTATTTTCGTGTCAAAGATCCTGCTGGGAAAAACAACAACCTCACTCTCATCAATTACTACTCCCTTCAACAGGATTCTTCCAGATTAGACCCTACTCAACTTCAAAGAGCCGTCATCATCGTTCACGGACTGAATCAGGACCCTGGTACATACATGAGTACTGTACGTCCAAGCCACTCTTCGAATTTCAGAATTGCGCTAACCATTTCCAGGGGCTAAGCGCCCTCAGTCAAGTCACTGATGATCCAAACGTCAACTTTAGCTCTGTTGCAATCATGGCTCCTTACTTTGTCAATGGCGACGGCAAAGGATCCAGTTTTCCTTGGACAAACGGCTCGACCTCGAATTGTATCGTATGGAAAGGTTCTCAATGGTCTGCCGGCGCCAACAACCAGTACCCAAAGACAAGTACCACTATATCATCTTTCGAAGTCTTGGATCAGCTCATTCAGTACTTTGACAACACCACAATGTTTCCGAACATGAAGCAGATCGTTGTTGCTGGTCACTCACTCGGCGGTCAGACTGTGGCACGCTACGCCGAGATTGGGAACGTTATCGAAACAAAGTCCAAGGTCACTTACTGGATCGGCAACCCTAACAGCTTTACCTATCTAAGCACCGAACGTCCCATTGCAAGCCTGGTGCCATCCTGTCCCACCTATGATAATTACCGCGATGGCTTTAGCAATTTCACTGCCTACCCAATGTCGTACGCAACGGACCTCGTCGCTTCTGGAAGAGACGCCATCATCGCTCGGTACAACTCTAGGTCTAAGGCTTATGCACGCGGCACACTTGACTTTGGTGACGACTCGAGTGACTGCAACCCTTATACCATCGGCGCGAACCGAAACGAGCGCTTCTTCAACTTCATCAAGCATTTTCCCGCAAGCTGTTCCGATCCAAGCGGCCAGACTGGCTCATGTGACACCATCGACTATATCAATGCAGGACATGATGCCGGTCAGATGTTTGCAGATCCCGCTGGACGAGCTCGTCTCTTTACCGACAATTTCTACGGAGATGGCTCCAGGGCTCCTGACTTTGGTTATCCAAGACTCCAGCTCGGCGATGACCCTTTGCCAAACCCTGTGTACCAGAATACCAGTGTCAGCGCTGTCTACTCTACTACCAAGACCTATAATGGCAATTGGTCGTATCAAGGCTGTTGGACAGACGAGGTTCCCAACAACGCTGCACTCCCATACCTTGCATACGACAACTCCAACAACACAGCAGAGCTCTGCATGTCCACCTGTTCCGAGCTTGGCTATAGTATCGCAGCCGTTGGCTACACTGGCCACTGCTATTGTGGAAACGTCCTCTCAGCATTCTCAGAACAAACAGTCGAACAAGGGTGCACGATCGTCTGCCCAGGAGACGCTACCGAAGTCTGCGGCAACAACTGGCGTCTGAACGTCTTTAGCACTAAGTCGACCATCGCACAAAACGCCCCACCAACCGTACCAGCAACAGTGATCAACTACGCCTATTACGGCTGTATGACCGAACCCGTCAACGGCCGCGCCCTCACCAACTCAACCTACGGCGACGGCACGAACATGACAATCGAGTCCTGCGCCACTTTCTGTCAAGGACACACCTACTTCGGCCTCGAATACGCCAATCAATGCTACTGCGGCGACAGCATCGACACAACGACCGTGAACAAGACCCTCGACAGCGACTGCAACATGCTCTGTTCCGGCAACATCAGCGAGTTCTGCGGTGGCCCGAATCGTCTCACAACCTACAAGATGGCCTATGCCCTGCCCGTTCCTGCACCGCCGGAATCCACGAAACCCTCATCGAGCACGACCCCCACCTCGGTTCCGGCCAGGACACTCCAGACAACGACGAAACCCCAGCACAAACCAACACCAGCCTGGAACGCGCATTGCAGCGCACCATGCAAAGCCCCTCACTGCGCAAGCTACAAGCCCAAAGTCCTCTCTTACTGCGCGGCGCACAGCAGGGGGAACGCCGCGACCATCACGAAGACCCACAGCGTGACCGTGACGACGACGAAGACGCTAAAAGGCAAAACCGCGACGGTGCACAGGGCTGCCGGCGCAGATGTCGTCACGCCTACTGCTCAACCCGCGAAGGGTAAGGGTAAGAAGGTGAATAAGAAAGTTGTGGCGAGAGCGACTGCTGCTGCCGTAAAGAAGGGGGCGAAGAACAACAACGCGGCGAGGCAAACGAAGAACCTCGCGACGTGCTCGACGGCGCTCCCGATCATGAAAGGCTACGACTGTAAGCAGGTGCAGAGTCTATGCGATTGCCTGGTGCCGAAGACGGGGACGACGACGAGAGTCGTCGATGTGGTAGTCGCGACTAGCGTTGTCAAGTACTGGCCCGAAGCCACGAAGACCGTGACGAGGAAGTGATGGGTCTCGAGGTAGCACAGCACCAAGCTTGCGGTTGACAAAATAAGTGGCACATACAACGCTAGTTTTAGCTTTGTTAGACTACTGTGTATAGCATCAACCAATTATAATTTAATGTATAGCTATTTGTATTCATCTTGTCATCGATTACAGTAAATCCCTGACACGCAAACATGACATATGATTACAGCCTCTCAAATACCGACGAACGGTTGATGTGTTACTGAGTGCCATATTACTGAGTGCCACTTATGTTGTCAACCGCGAGGATGGGAGAACAGCGTTACGTTAATTTCACAGTATTTCATTTCGTTAGATACCCTGCATATAAACATCAAAGGATAAAAGCACTGCCTGCGGTGCGATATCATCATACACTTAACCAAAAAGAGCATCGCCGAGTCTGATGGACACGGTCTTGGTCTGGGTGTAGTTATCAAGAGCGGCCTCGCCGAGCTCGCGACCGATACCGGACTCCTTGAATCCACCAAATGGCAGCTGGTGGTGGAGGGTGTTGTATGTGTTGACCCAAACGGTGCCGGCGCGGATCTGGTTGGATACCTCAATCGCAGTGTTCAAATTCGTCGTGTGCACGGCGGCAGCAAGGCCGTAGGTGGTGCTGTTGCCGAGCTTGATGACCTCCTCCTTAGTCTTGAACTTGGAGATGGAGCAGACTGGGCCGAAGATCTCTTCTTGTACGATCTTCATGTCCTCGGTGACGTTGGAGAAGATGGTTGGCTCGATAAAGTAGCCTTGCTCACCCTTGCGGGTACCACCGCACTCAACCTTGGCACCAGCGTCCTTGCCGGCCTGAATGTAGCTGTGACGATGTCAGTTGTGGACTGCTTCGAGTTCAATTTTTGCACTCACCCCATGATGCGGTCGAACTGGAGCTTCGAAACTTGTGGACCTTGGAAGGTGTTCTCGGCGAATGGGTCACCGACAACGTTCTTGGACGCTCTCTCCTTGAACCTCTGGATGAACTTGTCGTAGATGCCTTCTTGAACGTAGACACGGGAACCAGCACAGCAGCACTGGCCGTGGTTGAAGAAGATACCAAAGTTGACCCAGGAGATGGCATTGTCAATATCCGCATCGTCGAAGACAATGTTAGGGCTCTTGCCACCGAGCTCGAGGGTGACCTTCTTCAAGTTGGAGCCAGCGGCAGCCTTCATGATCTGACGACCGACAACAGTTGAACCAGTGAAGGCAACCTTGTCGACGTCCATGTGGGCTGAGATGGCGGCACCGGCAATCTTACCGAATCCAGAAAGAATGTTGACGACTCCTGGTGGGAAACCGGCCTCCTTGACGAGGTTGGCGGCGTAGAGGGCGGACAGAGGGGTCTGCTCGGCGGACTTGAGGACAACAACGTTACCAGCAGCGAGAGCTGGACCGATCTTCCACGACCACATGAGAAGTGGGAAGTTCCATGGGATGATCTGACCGCAAACACCAATCTAGGGTATATTAGCTCGAGTCATCTCTTTCTCGGTGTATCATATGACTTACTGGCTCCTTCTTGATGTAGTTGAAAGTGTCTGGGGTGGTGTCGACGACCTTACCCTCGATCTTGTCTGCCCAACCACCGTAGTATCTCAAGCAACCAGCGGACATGGAAACATCGACGTTGGCCATGGTGAGAGCCTTGCCGTTGTCGAGAGACTCGATGGCGGCGAGAGTAGAAGCGTGCTTCTCGAAGAGGTCGGCGAGCTTGCAGAGCAGCTTGCCACGGTTCTCTGGAGTCACTTGTCTCCAGCCACCATCGAAAGCCTTGCGGGCGGCGGACACAGCAATGTCGACATCCTTCTCCGAGGCTTCTTGAACAGAGCAGATGACCTTCTCGTTCGATGGGTTGATGGTTTCAAAGGTCTTGTTGTCGACACCCTTAACCCACTCGCCGTTGATGAAACTGGATTGTGGTCAGCATTGGAAGGTCTACCACGAGAGCTTCGGTTAACGACTTACAGTCCGACTGGCTGCTCGTACTTGCCCGTGGAAGGGGTCTCGAGCGTAATTGTGAGGTCTGACATGATTTCTGATGTGTGGTGGTAAATGCAATTGGGTATCTCAAAAGAAAATGACGGGTTAGGCCAGAGAGGAGTAAAGTCGGGGATGCGGAGGTCTTAAATAAGAAGGGGCAGACACGCCCACTGCAACTCGTCCGAGCATTGCTGATGCGAGCACCTCAGAAGAAGTGGGGTCTCCACTCGTCCTGGGGCACCGGGGCGTGGCTTGACTACCACATTGGGTAAAGCGGACATGAAATGCAACAGATGAAAGGGCACTAACCAGTCAAGCTGTCCTCGGCCTCGCGGGTGGCAGTCGCAACAGAGCATGAGACTGTCACTGGAGTGCGGCTAGTGAGGGGCAGTTGCCTCCAATGCTGGGCTTACCCCGCTGTTTCCTCCAGGCGGTGATCATCCCTGCCTGTTTTGTACGGTATCTGGCCGTCCAGGCGGAACAAGGAGGAGTGCCGAGTTGATATTTCTTGCCTAGATTCAAGCCTCGTCAATTGATTAAGTACATGTATCAACGTTCTCTGGTTCTCTCGAACACTGCCGTATGTATCTGTATATCCAAGAGCACACGTCAGAGCCAAGCGTGCGTTATTAGGGACAGCCCCACAACTCGACCACAACTGACCGCGGTCCCCCAGATGGGGAAGGTAGACCCTTGGGGCTCATGCAGAATTGTGCACTCCAAGGTACAAACAATGCAAAAAGCTGCGAGTGAGATCCAGGAATTGGAGACAATTTGAGTTCCTCGGAAGCCTTTCCCCGTAAATTGGAGAAATGATTCAGGTATGCCTAAATAAACAGTCGTTCATGTGAATGTATCAAATGCAGGCTGGGAGATACATGTTCGACGTATACCCAACATCAGATCTGGATGCAGCCACCCAAAAGTGCATATCTCCGTACTCCCGAACATTTCGCTCCAAGAGACGATGGAAGCCTTGCTGCAGCGCGGGACCATTCCGCGCATATATCAGCACTTGACTTGAGAGACGCGAGACGCGTTTCTTCTTCTTTGGGATAGCAGGTGGAAGGCGCGTCCTAGGCAGCCGCACACCTACCTTACTTGGAGATCGAACAAACTTTTGCCAGTCTCCGCGACAGCGACCGCGACAACGACCTCTGCAGCGATCGCTAAAGCGATGGAAGCGGTCAAGAATCAATATAATTCAGTCTCTCCGCTCCTCGGTGAACCTATATAAGTGTGTCTTTCGACTGTCTTTACCGCCGTTGAAGAGAGCGAAGCCAAAGCCACGCAAGCATTGCAGCTGGCCCTTCACTGGGTATCTTTTCATAAGTATCTCGTCCCGGTCATGTTCATCGTAAAAGTCATCATATCATCAAAAACTTCATCAACCCCTTTTTAAAGGTCATATGCGCCAGATCTTGAGCGTGTTATCGGGGTCGAAAGTAGACTTGGTCAGATTATCGTCGTCCTTATCCAGTCTCAGTGCTTCAGCACGATCTCTCCGGTGTCCAGAAGCTGTTGCGAAGATGGTTTGGCTTTGATGAACTAGGATGCTCGCGACGGTGTCTGTGCAAGTGTTAGCAGAAGCAACGAGTACCATGGCAGATCGAACATACCTCGGTGCGCAACGATGTCCGTCGAAGGGTCAACGGCATCCGTACTACGTGTGACATCCTTCCACACCCTGATATGTCCATCTGTGCCACCAGCCCATATATCGATTCGACCATGATGCAGATCATCTACTGACTGAACTATCTGGAATGACATGCGTTGCATGCTCTTCGCATTTCGACCCTCCAGCCAGCACAACCTTCTTCCTTGACGAACATCAAAGACGAGAATGACATCGCTGTTGCGCTCAGCCACAAACAGGTATTGACCGCAGTGGCTCCACTCGATTTGAGTAATGCCACACCCCTTTGTCTCGGGTAGAGTGTCGTCTCTGACGGAGAATGCAGATGTCTTATTCCCTGAACCACCAGCCTCCCAGAAGCCAAGTTGTCGCTCGGTGGATCCAGCGGCCAGCAGTCCGTTGAATTGGTTGATGGCAAGTGCATTCACAGTGCCACTCAATGGCGTTTCATGTTCTCCGTACTCTCGGCGGACCGTCTTGCTACGGCGTGTTTTGTGAAACTGCATGGGTCCTTCGTTCGCCCTGCTGAGGTCGAACAACGCGATACACTCCTTGGCGCCGGCGACGAAGCGAGTGCCATCTGGGCTGAAGACGAGACTGTGTGGCGTGTTGACTTCCTCCGTATTGGCATTGACCCAAGGGTACGTACTGTGGACGTAGTCATAGTTCAGAATATTTACGAGACGAATGCGAGTATCTGTGCAAGATTGAAGTGCCACTGTCGTGCCTGACTCGGAAAGTAGATAGTGGGGGTACAATGCCGAGCACCGAGTCTTGATTGGGTTCGAAGTCGCAAGAGGTGTCAACTTGAGGATTCGGTCTTCGTTTTCCAGCAAGTTGGTAGGAAGAACATATGTTCTTAATCGTTGGTCCTCGTTGTGTGTAACAATTGTTGTGCCATCTGCAGAAAGTTTGGCTGTGTGGAAGAGGTTACTCTCCAGACCCTTGTCAAAAGAATTGTCGGGTACAGGCTTCGGTTTCGAATCGGTTTGATAGATAGAACCACAGAAACCGTTTCCGGTAGACGCTATGCACTGCGCCGTTTCTGTAGGCAGTCCAGGCATGTCTGGGTTGTCATTGATATATTGATTAAGGTATTCGATGGGCATGCGGAGATGCAGGTGGTTCGGAGATCTGCGGCCTCGGCTTGAGATGCCCTCGAATGGCCAAAGCTTCAGCATGCGGTTACTGGACTTCTGGAATTTTCCAGGCCAAACAGTCCTCCTTTCAAGAACTCATTCCGATATATACATCTGTCGCGCAACCTCGACACTTCTTTCGATCAAATATTTAACCCCTTCACGACCATCACAATGGTAGGCGACAACTCAAACATTCCTGAGCGATGACAGGGCACGTGCTAAGAACATCTTCAGGCCAGCGTCGCAATCAAGTCCATCAAGTCTCTCGCCCCTCTTCTCGACCGTGTCCTGGTCCAGAGAGTCAAGGCTGAGGCCAAGACCGCCAGCGGTATCTTCATTCCAGAGAGCTCTGTTAAGGAGTTGAACGAGGCCAAGGTTCTGGCTGTTGGACCAGGTGGTGTCGACAAGGATGGCAAGAGAATAGCAATGAGCGTACAGGCTGGTGACAAGGTTCTGATTCCACAGGTACGCGGAAAATCCACCATGGAATTGGTCACAAATGCTGATTTAAAATAGTACGGAGGAAGCGCGATCAAGGTTGGCGAGGAGGAGTTCTCCCTCTTCAGGGACCACGAGTAAGTGTTCAGCGCAAATGAGATGCTGTCACGGTCACGGTCACTGACAATGAGATAGGCTTTTGGCCAAGATCAACGAGTAGATACCAGCCTTTACTCGACACTTTGTATGAATATTTTGAACAACATACGGCGCATACCGGCCATGTTAAAAGCAGCGTCTTTGGCATTCTCAGCGATACAATATCCATTATACTCTGTACCATCAGTACCAAATCTTCTCTTCTCTGTTGAAACATCCATCCGATAGACCTGGTCTCGAAGAATGTGGTACTACGTCCATTCCACTCGAATACACCTCGAAAGAAAACCAGAGGACGAAGCCAGAGGGGCAAGCCATACCATAAATGTACACCATGAAAGACACCAATAGTGCGGGTACGTAAGATGGAAGCGGAGCGAATGGTCGTTCGTGCTATGATGCGCCGGTCACGAGTGCAAGGTGTGAACAATAATGAGTAGGCAGACTCACGCGTAATGAAACCAAGCACCTGGAGTAATGTCGATATGGATGATGCGTGAGAACCATATGGAAACTACAGGAGGATCACATGAAGAACGGGAAGATAAAATTTGGGAAGTAGTCATGATATTGATCGCATGTATAAATTAACTCAAGACACCCAACCATTTCCAATATCCCAAGCCAGAACCACAGAAACTCCATCATTTGCAACCATATCAACATGAAATATGTTTTTTGCAGAACCTGTCAGGATTCCCGCGACACCCACCTAGTCAGACCGGCCGAAGCCAGGCATCCGAATAGGACGAGATCATCACCACTTCAATGTGCAAGCACATCAAAGTAAACGGCATCACTCTTGGGCATCGGGGATCTTGATCATCAGCCAGGTTGGAGTTCTGTGGCTCTGGTAAGGAGCTCAGATAAGGTCGTCCACTATAGAATTGATTCTATGAAGTACTGAAGAGGTCGTTAGTATTACTGAATGTATGGGTGCTGAGTGAATACTCACGAGTCGCTTGAAAAGAAAAGAGGAAGAGTGTGAGCGACGAGCTGTTTTTATTAACATCACACCGCGCTAGCTTCACCGCCAATACTTTTCTGCCGCCCGGCTAGGCAGCAGTTCGGCAAGCCGTGCTCGGCGTCAAGTACGGCGCGATGTCGGTACAACTTTCTGACTGCCCCTCCAGCGAATCGCATACAGGCACTGTTGACATTCGACTCGAGGATAAGGCATTGACAAGTTCAAAGTGCCTCTTCTTGCTTCCAGACCCTTCCCTTGAACATGTCGTCCCATACAGATTCTCAGCGCTACCTCAGCACAAGAGGTGGATCTTACGGCGTATGCTTAGCTCTGATTGCTCCTCCTTCATGACTCACGCTAAGTAGTCGTATAGCTTTCATTCGAGGACGTCGTCCTGAAGGGACTGGCCTCAGATGGTGGCCTGTTCATCCCGGAAGAGATTCCTTCCCTTCCATCAGACTGGCAGACAAAATGGAGGAACCACTCATTCCAGGAGCTTGCGCATGAGATCTTCTCGCTGTACATCTCCGAATCTGAGATTCCTTCTGCCGACCTCAAGGACATCATCGACCGCAGTTATGCGACCTTCCGCACCGAGGACGTCACGCCGGTCGTCACTCTGGACAAGTCCAAGAACCTCCACCTTCTCGAGCTCTTCCACGGTCCAACCTTTGCTTTCAAGGATGTCGCACTCCAGTTTCTCGGAAACCTGTTCGAGTACTTCCTGGTGCGAAAGAACAAGAACAAGAGCGGGACAGACAGGGACCATTTGACCGTCATTGGTGCGACCAGTGGAGACACTGGCTCTGCAGCCATTTACGGCCTCCGAGGAAAGAAGGATGTCTCTGTTTTCATCATGCACCCCAAGGGCAAGGTTAGCCCTGTCCAGGAAGCGCAAATGACCACAGTTCTGGATCCAAATGTACACAATCTGGCCGTGGACGGAACCTTTGACGATTGCCAGGACTTTGTCAAGGCTCTCTTTGGCGACCCAGACATCAACAAGACACACAAGCTCGCTGCAGTCAACAGCATTAACTGGGCGCGCATTCTCGCTCAGATCAGTTACTACTTCGCCTCCTATTTCACCCTTCTCAGGTCGCTGCCTTCGTCAGAGACCAACCCTCAGGTCAGATTTGTCGTCCCTACTGGCAACTTTGGCGATATCTTAGCCGGCTACTTTGCCAAGCGCATGGGCCTGCCAGCTGAACGTCTCGTCATTGCCACAAACGAGAACGACATTCTCTACAGATTCTGGCGCAGCGGACATTACGAAAAGAAGGCTGTCCACGGTGTCGAGGCTCAAGGTGGATTCGCAGAGGATGGCGCGAAGGCGCACTCTGACGGCGTGAGGGAAACACTCGCTCCAGCCATGGATATCCTCGTTTCGAGCAACTTTGAGCGTCTCCTGTGGTTCCTTGCATACAGGGTCTACGGATCTGGATCACAGTCGGAGAAGAGGAAGACGGCAGGAGAAAAGGTCAAGACATGGTTGAACCAGCTGAAGTCAGAAGGCGGCTTCGGCGTGGAGCAGTCCATCTTGGACGCCGCAAAGGAGGACTTTGAGTCGGAGCGTGTCAGCGACAAGCAGACTATCGAAGCTATCAAGCTCATCTACACCACGACTTCGTCACCACCGTGTCTCTCGGAAGCGTCGACCCAGACCAAGGGAACCATGCACGACGGCCACTACATTTGCGACCCACACACAGCCATCGGTATCGCAGCATCGATACGATCTGGTGCCAGGACCGGCTCGCAAACCCACCACATCTCGCTCGCGACTGCTCACCCTGCCAAATTCTCCAGCGCGGTTGAGACGGCACTGGGCAACGAGCCAGGCTTCAACTTCGAGACCGTGCTTCCGGACGAATTCGTGGGACTCGAGAAGATGCCAAGAAGGTGTACCATCGTCAAGCAAGGCGCCGGCTGGGAAGACGTGAGGGAGATCGTACGCGAAGAAGTCGCCGCCGAGATGAAGGGCGCCGCGAGTAGCGGACCAGGCGAAGTCGTGAAGGGATAAACGCTGCCAAAACCGAACCATATAAACGCGAAACGGGTATCTATTCACTCCATATAAACAAAAGCTCACTTCTGTACACTCCCAATCGTCCGTCCGTGTGCCTCTCTAGTTCAGCAGCACGATCAGGAGCACCAGAATCATGACCAATATCCCAATCGTCAACCAACTCCAATTGTCCTTGGCCTTGCGAGTGATACTCTTGATCCGCGTATTCCCCCTGTCCAGCGCGCCCTGGTGCCGATCAACCCCCTCATCCACATCGCGCAACATGACAGCCTGCTCGTCCAGCTCCGTGCCCATCTGAATACTCAGATCCCGCTGCCGCCCAATGCTGCGCCCCAGTGTCTCGAGCTGGTCGTCTTGGTCCCGCAGTACCTGCTTGTGGAAAGTGTGGATCTGGGTATTGGAGAGGTCGTCCTGGTTCGGTGCCTCGTCCGAGGGCTCGTCGCGGTAGGGCTGGTTGAAGAGTGCCGACCGGTTCGCGGCGTCTGCGGGGGTTTCTTCCTCGTCCGAGGCGTTGTCGCGGAAGCGCACGGATTTGGAGGCTGGTGATTTCGGTGCGCGGCTGTTCTTGGTTCGTGCTGCCGCGCGGAAGTCGGGGGCTAGAGAGGGGTCGTTTGGTTTTGTGAGCGTTGATGAAGGAGTTTTAGAGGTGCTCTGGAACTGGCTTAATAGCTCTTGGTGTTGCGATCGGAGGCGTGTGATTTGATCGCCTAGGGCGGAGATGCTGGGGTCTGTTAGGAGTGGCGAAGGGCAGGAGAAGTGTAGTTGCAACTCACTCTTGACCGGCGGCCTCATCGTCGAAGCGCTGTCTTTCCAAGGACTCTAGCCCTTCTCGAAGAGTCTCTAGCGATCGTGAGATGTGGCTGTCTTGTTTGGTTGGTTCGAGGTCGAGCGAGATGGCTCGTTGTCGTTCAAGGAGGCTGAGCTTGACATGATCCGCGAGCAGGAACAATTGATGCGGATTTGTCGACATTGTGTAGATCTGTAATGTTTGAGTGCTCGGACGCCTTCTACTTCGCTTGGGACAGTCTTCCTCTGCAGTGTAAGTCGGGTAATAATGTAGACCACGGGCCAGTGTGCCTGTCGAGATAGACGTCAGCCTGGACTGCCGGGACATCCGGGCCGATCCTCCGCTGTGCGACTCTCGACCGAATCCTCGGCTCCACCTTGCTGAGTTGACCTGACTCCTTGCGCTCGCGTCGACTGCCCTTGCATCGAGTTACAACGAACTGTTTCACGCGAAGAAGCGCTATAATTAGATCAAATCACTTCCTCTTGCGCAACGACTGCTTGAAACATCGAGCAGTGACACGCTTCATTATGCTGTAATTCTGATGCTCTAACCTCTGTTCTATCTCGTCCTCAATCCGGCCATCTTCTGCATCTTTCGCGCACACAGAGCAAGCATGTCTTCTTACAGCCGACTTCAGAGGAGGATGGATGGATTCCTACGAATCAGTAATAGCCGG
>Ga0268246_10000216_pt1 | contig 32735 bp, 33 predicted proteins | sample AgamicOrSfe_FD_200242 | JGI IMG/M metagenome (GOLD analysis project Ga0268246, IMG submission 200242) | Agave microbial communities from Guanajuato, Mexico - Or.Sf.e (v2) (version 2) | ecosystem: Host-associated > Plants > Phyllosphere > Phylloplane/Leaf | place: Guanajuato, Mexico | collected...
GGTGCGACACCCACTGCACGCCCCCTCTGAAAGCCGTGACAGGCTCCTCCGCCGGCCGCGCCGCAAAAGACCGCCACGGCGAATCCTTCGCCTTCTACCCGGACGTGCCCTCCGTCCTCTCTGGCGCACGCCTGACAGGCCTCAAAGTCGCTGCTGCATCCCGCACGTCTGCGCCCGACGTCGCTATGGAGTTACTCCGGTTGCTTACGATCACGGACGAGACGCAGGGGAAGGCTAGTAATAAGGCGGCGAAGGAGTATTTCGACAATCTGCAGATATACCCTGGGAGTAAGATTGCACATGTGGAGGGGATTAAGAAGAAGTTGGGCGTAGAATTCGGAGACATGCTATTCTTCGACGACGAGGAACGGAACCGAAACGTTGAGAGGGAGAGGGGCGTGTGCTTCTATCTAGTGAGGGACGGAGTCACGAGGGAGGAAGTGGACCGTGGGGTCGAACGATGGAGGAAGGCCCGGGGCGTGGGTGGTGCGTAGAATGGATACTCTCGCAGCGTCTCTGGGACGGATTACTGCTCGAACACGCATACAAGTACACATATACACGCGCACGACGTATAGCACCCTCCACCTCCCCGACCACTACCCTAGCCGTCGCCTCCCGACCCACGCACGAAGGTTGCTAGAGGAATCGAGAGGTGGAGGAAGGCGAGGGGGGTGGGCGGTGCGTGAGAGAGAGTGGTTATCAGGTATAGGGCATGCTCTTGACAGTCGTGGGACGAGATACTGCTCCCGCGTTCGTCCAAGTTCCAGCGCCGCTGCTTACAGTCAATCCCGAACTGAAAAAGCTCGAGCGCGCCAAAGCCACCGAAAAGAGCCAAAAGCAGCCAAGCGCACGACTCCATTCCACATTCTCTCGAGCCGCCAACCACGCGATCTCTCTCGTTGATCCACGCCAGAGATCAGTTATCAGTATCTCAGGCCGATAACTTCGTTCACTCAGAGGCACATCGGACCGGAAGAACAATGGAAATGGAGTAGAGGGCGGTGATACACAAGGAGCATCATCCGCGTAGTATTAGATGAGGAGTAGCAGTGGAAGACAGACGGACAGGCTCAATCAGGTCGTCATCGAGTCACAGTTGTCACACTTGACCAGAGTCATGCAGACACGTTCGAGAGCGGATGGTACGAGAGCATAGAGGGATGGTCGGCGAGTGGTTGATATGTTGAAGTGGTGGCTACTTGGGAGCAGCGGAGCTCAAGGAGATGTCTAAAATATATTCCTTGCTGCTACAGATGTAGCATCAGACCACAATCGTGCCTGCGAGCAAAGCTGTAATTAAGAGATCTCCTGCCCCAGCCTGTCACCTTGCCACGCGTGACCTGTGAATCGAGAGTGAATGTACGAAAGTCTGATCCGAAAAGCTGCAATTGTATACCATTACTGTTATAAATCCAATTATATCAATACACAGGTTAAAGTGAAAATTGTCACAAAACGCCCGAATGTCATTACTCGTAAAACCAGCCTTGCTATCGAGTCCCCGGCTAGCTGCTTCTTCCCTTCAATGCCTATCGTGCATTTCTTGAATCTGCTCTCATTCCTTCTTGTCCAGCTCCATCTAGTTATTGTTGTTCTGGCTGTTCAAAATCCTCAAAATCGCCAAGAACAAGTTGATAATGTCCAAGTACAAGCTGATTGCGGCGGCAATCTCCTCCTCGACATGATAATGTCTCATAATCAGCTGCGTGTCCACCAAAATATATCCGCTGAAGACCAAGCTAGCTACAACACCATACCCAAGCTCGACAGTGCTGCTATGCGGGAAGAACGCTGACATGAACCCGAACATGATCAGCAGCCAGAGTGTGCCCGTAAGGTACGGCACCCAACTCGTAAAGTCATACTTGCTCTGACACGCAAACAGCGTCAACGCGACAAAAATCCCCGCCGTGAACACCAGCGCACTCAGCACAATCCTACTCTCATAGAAACTCGTAATGACGCTAATACTGTATGCCTCGAGCGCGGTGAAGCCAGTCAGGAAGACGAGGTTCATAGGGTAGCTCTTGCGTTTCCAGTAGGTGAGCAGCATGAAAGCGATGGCGCCGAAGAGGGAGACCCAGGTCAGCCAGGCGTTTGTTTGGATCCAGAGGCGGTAGGAGGGGGAGAAGAAGGAGATTGCGGAGAGAGCCATTGTCAGGGCGAGTTGGACGGTCAGGATGGAGTAGACTTTGCGGATGAAGGACATGCGGATGTCGAGGGTGGCTTCGGAGACGGAACCGCCGAACTGGGAGGGAGGGATGTTAGCTGTGAAACCAGAGCGAGAAGAGTGTTGGAGGGGAGGTGGGGCTCACCTTGAAGTCGTCGGGGATGTTGTCATCTTCACTGCGTGGACCAGCGAACATGCCTGGGTTTGCGTTCGAGTTTGTGGAGGTTTCGGCTTGGTAGGATGGAGGTGCTTGAGAGTACTCTTGCGAGTCGCGCTGCGGCGCTGGCTGGTATTTGGTGGTGGAAGACATCGCGACGTCTGTGAATTTGACCTGTGCACAGGAGGCTGCAGAAACGATGAAGTTGATATAGGATTCACTCAGAGGTAGTGGCAAGCATCAAGGACGTTCGTAGAAGGACTCAGATGATGACGAAAAAAATGCGGGGAGGCGCAGCTGGTGCACGTGACGAGCTCGTTCTCAGGACAATTGACGACAGGACGAAGGGTGACCACTTTGGGCAAAGGTTACACAGCAGAGCTGCAGCTTCTCGATATTCACAATCTAGTTTGTTATGGATTGGACTGGCGATTGAGACACTACAAGCAGATAGGAATTTCACCTCATGTACTATTGTCTAGGTTTCATACTGAACCAGACTACCTTACCTACGTGCTTTGTAGCTTCTACTCAAGATATGGCACTCAACCCATATGGAGCTCATCGCGCTTTTCTGCCTAGGTGCCCAAGATATTGTCTGGAACTTCCTCAGCTTCAGTGATCACGTAGTCTGGTACTTTTACAACGAGCTCAACGCAGCGCTGACACAGCACCGAGCTAGCAGATCATAACGACGGGATGGTGCGTCTCGAACCTGCTACTGTTTTGATAATCGGATGTGCAGGATGTGCAGCACACTGTGCAACGTGGCCAGGTGAGGATCGTACAAGATCACGCTTCGTGAGAGGAGCTTCTTCGGCTGTGTTCAGCTGGTGTGGTCTCTGGATTCCATTCCTGACATTCTGAAGCGAGGCCTGCGGAACGGCGCCGGACGAAGGCAGAGTGTTGTAATGCTTTGTGTGGCTGCCTGGGCGTCATATCTGTCAAGTGAATGGTGCGGTACTTGACAGAGGTTGTTGGTCTCAAGCCGCAGCAAGGCAGAGGTGCTGAAGCTCGAGTCGTGCCCAGTGGATTCCCAGTCTTGCTTTGGGGCAGGGGAATCAGTAGTAACTGCAATTGTGCGTGTATGCAATGTGCGGCGGGCCGTCAGTGAGGAGCAAGACGGTGACAAGCGGAAAGTGTAGTCGACTCCAGCACATCTTGTAGAATGATTGACAACCTCAAGAGACTATGGAATCATGGAAATCGTGGCCCCAGAGCGACCATCAGAGATGATACACCGGCGTCACCTCCGTTCGGACGTTGTCGCTGTTGCGCAAGATTTGTCACACATTGAAGTCTGACATCGTTGCGAATGTCGACGCAGTCTGGCCAGCATGGTGGAAAAGATGGAGGATGTGTGTCTCAGGCTTCATCGGGCGTCTGTCCGGCGGTCAGCTAGCCTGTGAGCTTGAAGGACTGTCCAATGACTGGGAGTCCTCAAAATGATTGTGCGCTCTCCGAAATACGACAGTCTTGAAGAGGTCCATGATGATGATGTTTTTCTGGAGACTTTGTCACGATTCATGTTGGACCGCGACTCGCGAAAAAGAGGATCTATCCGGGCGCCATGCGGATGCCAAGGAACTTTATCGCGATCCAAACGGAGGAGTGCCCGGTCCCGATAAGGTAGCAGTGTGCGATGATCAAATTATCGACAGCATATTTGACACCATGAGGTTGGTGTAAGTAGTTGAGACTTGAGACAGTGCTGAGACAAATAGTAGAGCCAAGCGAAAGTCATTAGGGCGACGTCGAGGAATGTTGTGCAACGTGAGACAATAAGGCATCATCGCTGGATCGGAATTCGGCAAGAGATTGCACGATTGCGCGATCTAGAGCTTCTCTGCGATAATGTTTTTCGCAATTGTCGCAGCGAAAGGTGAAAGGACAGCTTGCACACCGTGATAGCCGGAAGGTCCTGCCAGAACCCAAGAGTAAGTTCACATGGACATGGGCCATAGAGAGGTGTGGATCATGTTGCACCTAGATCAATGATCGTCTGATAACAAGTCTGTCTTGAAAGCTGGCAGCACTTTTTTTTCCAGAAGCTGGCAGCCTATTAGATACAGAGGTACCTACTCCGCCTATTGAGGCGCGACCCCCGGATTTCAATGTCAGGAGACCTAAACTGGCGACGTAAGTGGCATTGGCCAGGTGGACAGGTGGACACAAGGTCAAAGCACTCACGTCTAGTCCCCATCTGGCTTTACACTGCCACCTGCCGCGTCCGAAGAGTAAACCTTATCCACGGTCTATGCTTGTCCTAGTTTCAAGATAAGTTTGGCGGATTGGACGAACACGAGGCAGTATACTGCGACTATCAGCGACTCAGCGTGCTGATCTCGAGATCAACACTTGTCCGCATGGCGAGCGGGCGCTTGCAGAGTCATTGTCGTGTTCTATTTTCTGCTTCCAAGCGCCGTAGAGAAATAATTTGCGACATATGTTTTGTGATGGATTTGCTGTGCCACGTTGTGTCAGTATGAAGCACGAACCTGGAACCTGAGGAAACATTTATTTTCCAATGGTGAATGAGATAACACCTGCATAGGTACGGTTGCCCTTACTTTCCCGGCTGACGGCTGACAAGCGGTTACGAATGGCGTGTCCATTGGACAATGGCGTGCTGGTGAGAGGTACACCAGTATACAGGTTTCGTAGGCTTCGTAGTTGTCAAAGATTGGCGGAAAAGATATGAGGGGTAGCGTTACACGTTCAGCCAGTGTGGCGTATCATGCCGATAGCCATCCAGGTTATAATGACCAGTCAGCTGTTTCACGACACCGCCAATGCGAAAAGACGGTCCCAAACATGGAAAAGATGGCCTGAACGCGAGTCCGGCTAAGGATAAAGCTGACTGGAAACGAGACGATAGTGGTGTTCCAAGCTCTGGCCCGCAAGATAGGCAGATAAACATTTCGATTGGCATGCTTGCTTGCACGGTGAGGAATTACTGGGCAAGAAATGGGGGAGTATCACCGGCATTTCTTGCCTGGAAGCCAAACCAAACCCTGCATTTTTGAATGGGGTAGCTGAGCCATTTACCATGCAGGGCATTTTCACGCTTTCCTTGTTTCTGTCAGCGAGATATATAAATTAATTGTTGTCGACAAAGACAACACCATCGCCTGCCCATATGACGACAGGCAGTAGCATAGTTATTGATGACATGGGTGGTTAGTCACGAGAACCAGCTGATTGAATCAAGGCCCCCTCACGCAAGAACGGTAAAGGCGGTAATGCGCTGGAAATGGAGAGTGTAGGCCGAAGGGCGGAGTATCCACTATCCACTATCCTCTGTGGGGAGAGACAGCAGGCGAGGCTCATATCGATCCACATGACTGGTCTGTTGTAGATAGGCAGCGTCTAAACGTGCACCTGGCACAGCGCTGCTGATTGACCCCTCACATGTGTTCTCCGCGAAACAACAATAGAATAATATTCGTCTCACCTCCCGTCCTGCCTCTGCATCTGCCCTGCTCTGTCCTGCTCTTCTCTCCATCACGCTTTTGCTTTGCTGCTACAGTCTCCAATAGCATCATCTGACCACCTTCTGACACCACTCCGAGTAGAAACACTTCCCCGCAACCTTGCTGACAATCAACACCACTGCCTCGTCATCCAAAGATTCCACTCAGCCACGACATCACAGCACACTACAATTGGCTGCACAGGCTCTTCAAAGGACATACACTTCACTCGATACAGCAGACTTCTTTGCAAGTCTAGAGACAGCATTGCCTAGCAAGACGTGCTTGTCAACACCGCTTCCAGCAAGCGTTTAAAGATCACAAAGACACCATTGGTGACCAGGCACACCGTGCCCAGAGCAACACTACACTACCAAACAAGATGACTGCTTCACGAGTATGGCCTGGCCGCTCTTCTAGCCTGTCAACCCAAACTGACAGGAATCCTAGGAGATCCAGACATCTCGTTCGAACAGGTCTTCCATGAATCTTACACCAGCCAGCCTTCCCTCTCGCAACTCCTACTCCTCCAAGAACTTCTCCACATCCATGACACTCGGTGCCAACAACTCAGCGAACAGAATCAGCCGCAGGAAGAGCTCGATAGCCACACCTGTCAGTGCGGCTGCCTTAACTGCGATTCGTAATCAGGCTGCCCAAGGCATGTTCAATGATTCTGCTCGTCTTGCCAACTCAATCGACCGGAAATCACCTACTGCGAGCTCAGAGGCTGTTGAAGATGGACCAGCACTTTCCAAGATGATCAAGAACCGTGGACGGAGAATCAGTGATGCACCCAAGTTGACGAAGGAGAGGACAAAGTCGTCCAGTACTGCTGCTGGCTATATCAAGTGTGATACCTGTGGAAAAGGTTACAAACACGCTTCTTGCTTGACAAAGCATCTGTAAGTCTACGCGGATGTGCTGGCATCTGTCAATCGCTTACTGATAAACCTTATCAGTTGGGAGCATACTCCAGAATGGCAGGTAACATCGAAGCTCCTCATCTCAAAGCATCAGCAAGTCCAGCTTCTCGAGGCAGCCTCCGTCTTGATGGGGATGAACAACAAGGACGACACGGTCATCAGCGGTATGGCTATCGAGGAGAGCGACAACTCGTCCACGTCTCCTGCTGCTTCTGGCTCGTCTGATGCCATTGATTACGAGTCAGACGACGACCGTAGCTCAAGAACCTCGACACCAGAACAGGTCGAGCACGCTAAACCTGATCATCTTGGTCAGCGTATGAGAAGTGACAGCTACAACAGTGCCTTTGTTGGATCTTATCAATCAACTCTTGCTACATCTGTCGCCGCATCCAGCATGCCATCATATGGTGGATACGCCATGGCTCGCCAGTGGAGTTCTGGTTCGCGTCCGTCGACATCGCAAGGTCTATCCGACGACGAGAGTGCTGATCTCACCGTAGCCGCGCGTGGACTCCAATTGATCGGTACACCCCAGACCATGCCTATGGTTCCCGAAATGGAGATTCCACCTGTTCCAGCCTTGCCTGCGCAATACCGCGACCAGAAATACTCCGATGTGAGAATGGACGAAGATGAGGGCGTCTTCGGCATGGAGACATGACACTGGTTATGACTTTACCTGGCGATGTCTGATCTTCTGGCAAGCACATAACATCCCGTATATCACGATCATAAACACATTCCCCGACCATTGAGTGGTCGACCTCCGCGGCTCATATCGCGTCAACACCGAGGAGTGGTGGTACTGTACCACACCATGAGGTTGAAGGTGGCGCTTGATATTGGAGCTCGTGTTGAGCAGGCATGATTTCTCATTTTCACGTTTTTCCTTGTTGCATCTTGGGGCATTGAGCTTGTTATCGAGCGCGAGGAAGCATGGAAGGTTTTATTTTGAGCATTATCATGCCAACTATTGGCAGTCTACTCATGTACCTTACATTGAGCAAATTCATCAAGATATCTTGATCATTCCAGTCTTCTCCAAAGCCTCTGCATATATGTGAATTAGACGGAAACCTGAGCTTGGCCATTCTCCACTATTTCTCCGCCTTTCACGTGCCAATATAGTGTTTCGAAAAAAAGTCTCTGAGAGTTCGTCCCTCCTCATCCCATCTTGTCGTCAGCAGTATACCCAGTATGAAGCGCAAGTTGAATGAGAATGATGTGCCCGAGGAGGTCGCCCCTAGCAGCGAGGCTAAGGAAGCCGGAACAACTTCCACGCCCACCTTCGAAGGACTAGGACTCGACGCTCGATTGCTCCAGGCCATCGCGGATGAAAAATATGCTGCTCCTACACCAGTACAGTTCAAAGCTATACCTCTTGCTCTCGAAGGGCGAGATATACTAGGTTAGTACTTTTGTCCGTGCTAGATCTACAGGATGTTGACAAAAGATTACAGCACGAGCAAAGACTGGCTCAGGCAAGACAGCCGCATACGTTCTACCCATCCTTCAGTCCATCCTCAAGCGCCGATCCAACACGAACTCGACACCAAGTACGACCGCGATCATACTAGTCCCTACGAAAGAGCTCGCCAATCAAGTCACGAAGTCAATCTCAACCTTGGCTGCATTCTGTGCAAAGGACATCCGGAGCGTGAATCTTACACCACAAATATCAGAACCTGCGCAACGAGCACTACTTGCTACCTCTCCAGATATTGTCATCTCCACACCGTCACGTATAGCACAACATCTCAACAGCTCGACACTTATCGTTACGGACCTCGCACATCTTGTCGTCGATGAAGCAGATCTCGTCCTTTCCTACGGCTACGAGGATGACTTTCAGAATATCGTCAGCCTGATCCCGAAAGGCGTGCAGACGTTCCTTGCTAGTGCGACACTCACCACCGATGTCGACAAATTGAAAGGACTCTTCTGCCGCAACCCCGTTGTTCTGGACTTGCAAGAGGAGGAGAAGGAATCGCAGAACAATGTCAGCCAGTATATTGTCAAGTGCGGTGAAGACGAGAAGTTTCTACTACTCTTTGCGCTATTCAAGCTGAAGCTTGTCAAAGGCAAAGCAATTGTGTTTGTTGGAGATGTCGATCGTTGTTATAGGGTGAAATTGTTTCTGGAACAGTTTGGCATCAAGAGCTGTGTATTGAACTCGGAGTTGCCAGTGAATTGCAGGATACATGTGGTGGAGGAGTTCAACAAGAACGTGTACGACATTTTGATTGCAAGTGATGAGCATGAAGTCATTGGAGAACAGGAAGGTCGCGGGAGTGGAAAGTCCAAGAAACAGAAAGCCAACAAGAAGCTGAAGAGGGAGAAGGAGGCGGAGGCTGAGGCTAAGAAAGATGACGCAGCAGAAGACGAAGCAGAGGACGAGGATAACGACGAAGTGACTGCAGAGGCAGACGCCGAAGAGTCTGCCGCCACTACCACAAACGACGCTACGCCAGATACCAAGGACATACCAACACCCAAGAAGTCCAAAAAGTCCAAACCTTCACAACCACGAGAATTCGGCATCTCTCGCGGCATCGACTTCCAGCACGTCTCCCTCGTCCTCAACTTCGACCTCCCTACCACCCCATCCTCCTATACCCACCGCATCGGCCGCACAGCCCGCGGCACCACCCGCGCCGGTCTCGCCCTCTCCTTCATCATTCCCACTGCGCAACACCACAAACACAAACACCTTTCTGTCGCCAGCACCGCAAACGACGAGCTTGTCCTCGCCGCCATCACACGCGCGCAGACGAAACGCGGCGCGGCGCTGCTACCTTATGACTTTGATATGGCGAAACTCACTGGCTTTGCATACCGTGTCACCAGTGCGCTGAAAGCCGTGTCACCCGGTGCAGTGCGAGAAGCGCGTATTCGGGAACTCAGAGCAGAGATGCTGCGTTCCGAGCGGCTGAAGCGCCATCTTGAGGAGAATCCGGCAGATGCGCAGTTCTTGCGGCACGATGCAGAAGTGAGGCCTGGGACGGTCAGGGTGGAGATGCGACATGTGCCTGAGTATTTGATGCCTGAGGGTGTGAGCGCGGCAGGGAAGAAGGATGGCAAGAATGTGGGATATGTGGGATTTCAGAAACAGAGTGAGAATAGGATTAGGGCTGCGAGGGCGAGGAATCGGATTAGAGGGAAGAAGGCGGGAGGGGCGGGCAAGGCAGGGAAGGCGGATCCGTTGAAGACGTTCAAGGGATGATGGGGGAGATGGAAAAGTTGGTGGTGTGTGAATAGCCAAGGTGGAATGAAGTGCTTGGGTAGATCTCGATCACTTGCGAAAGTCTCAGAGAGGTTGCCTGCGTTATGTTGTGGTACTTATTCTAATATACTTGAACTCTCACCGCCAATCCCATTTCACATGCGTCTTCATGCGCCGGTACCCCTTATTGCACGAGTTCTGTCATCGTCGTCGCTTCCTTCACAAACTTTTTACCTTGTCACCCTGCATGACTCGTGGCTCACGTCTCTTCCAACGTCGTCCGTGCCTTCAATTCCCTTCCATACATCATACAGCTCTGATATTGCGCATCACTGTCACGCGCGCCCGCCACCGTTTCGCATACTGTTGCCTCTGGCTCTGAGGTTCAGCTGTGCGGCGCAGCAACCGCCACTAATCGACACTGGACTTGAGATTCACTGAATCAATTCAAAATACCTTTAACATCACTATGTTGCCGTGACGTGACTTGGTGATACAATGTAATGCACAGAAAGATGCTATGGCACGCAATGCATGATGCACAGTCAATGACATTGGTGATGCAGAGTGTCTTATTATTATAACCCTCCACCTCAGTTGTCCTTGTCGAACCCTCCCAGTTTCCTAGTGCCAGGACTCGAGAGAGTATGAGCTTTGCTCTCCAAACAGGCCACTGAACTGATCATCCTCGCCCGCCACGCCATACACCGCGCTGGGCAGGTCGTCCACCAACTCCTGCACTTGCTCCTGCACTTGCTCCTCCGCTGGCTCCTGCACTGGCTGCTGCACTGGCCTCGGAGCAGCGTTCGCCGGCCACTCCAAAACCGCCCTCGGCTCCAACACCCCGAACTGGTTCATCTCCAATAACTGCGGGTCCACCGGGACATCGCCAAAGCCTGTCGCCGCCTGATATAACGCCGGAACAGTGCCGTTCCCGCTCATCCACGATGGCGGAGCCATGTTCCACCTTGCCTCCTGAGTCGTCTCTGATGCCAACAACAGTGCCGTCACCGACTGCTCCGCCCCAGTCACACCCGGGAGTGCACCGGCAGGAGCCCTGAGACTCCCCGCCGTGCTTTTAGCGCCACCGCGCGCCCGCTTCTTCCGTGATGAACCCGCCTCGGCGAGCTCTTCCTCCGAACCGGCCTCCCTTTGGAGGGTATCGTCCTCCCTCTCACGCTTTAACGTCGCCGACTTTGTTCCCTTCAATGTTCTCTGCGCCCTCTGCGCCGTCGCTACCTTCCCGCTCACCAACTCCCTTTCTCTTGCCGCGAAGTCCGCCGGATGCTTCTTGAGGTGCTTGTAATAGTACGATTTATCGGCCATCGCGGCTCCACATCCTTCCCACCTGCATTGGTACTTCTTCGGACCATCGTTATGCTTTGAGTCCTGGTGAGCGCCGTCGAGAGCCGTGGGGTTGTTCCCCGTCAATTCGCAGTGGTTGCACTGCCACCTATCCTCGTTGAAATGCTCTCTCCTGATGTGGCGGACCACATCGACCGGCCTGGTGAAGAGTGTCGTACAGGCACACTCGTAGGCCTTACCATCGACCACCTCGGTATTCTGCCTCCAGTATGGAAGGAGAGCCTTGTCTCCGTTACCCTCGGTGTGGGCGGAGACGAAGGTGGGGAGAGCACCCTGCCACTTTTCGATGGCGTAACGCTCGGCGGAAGGGGCGGTGGAGTTGGGGATCTCGGTGATGTTGACCGGGACGAAAGTGGAAGGCATTTTAATATTGGTAGGCTGTGAAGAGTGTCAGCTAATGTTCAACCAGGGTTTCTACACGATTGGCTGACGAGGCCGAGCGAGATTTGCACGAAGAAGGAAGGGGATTCGAGGTAGGGTATCAGGCCCTGGTACTGGAAGGAGAGTGTCGTGCAAAGCGTGAAACGATTCCGAAACGAGATCTCATGGTCAAAACGCTGAAACATGCTGCATGGAAGCGGCCCCAGTTTCAGGCTGAAGCGTACCGTGGGAAACGAGGTAGGCTATCCAGCAACAGGAACACAAGATAAAAGGAAGGAGCAATGCCTGCTGGATACGGCCTCTGGTTCCCCAGGTGGAGAGCCGTCCACAGTCAGGCATCACCGCCAGCATCAGGTATATTAGACTTCGAAATGGAAAGTGCGACTTGGATACACGCCCTGGTTTGAGGCAGGAGCGTGCCGTGGAAACAGGAAGAGCGACTGGAAGGTGGAGGGAATACTTCGCAGCACAGGTGAGTGAAGCTGACAAGGTAGGAAAGGAGGGTTGGTGGTGTGACTGGGGAGGAGGAAGGAGCATGCCGTAGAAAGAGAAGGAATGACCGAAAGGCAAGGGGAATACCTAGCCAGCTTCACAGAACGAGGCTGACAAGGCAGGAAATGGGAGTTGGTGATGTGACCGGGAGGAGGAAGGATCGTGCCGTGGGAAGAGGAGGAGCGACCAATGGGCAAGGGGAATACCTAGCAAGCTTCACAGAACGAGGCTGGTATGGTAGGGAAGGAGATGTGGTGGTGTAGCTGGTGAGGAGGAAGGAGCGTGCCGTGGAAAGAGAAAGGAGCGACTGGGATGGGGCAGGACTACCTTGCCAGCATTACAGAACAATGCTGACGAAGCTGGGAAGGAGGAATGGTGAGGTGACCGGGGAGGAAGAAGGAGCGTGCCGTGGGAAGAGAAGGAGCGACCGGAAAGTGAAGGCAATACCTCGCCAGCATCACAGAACGATGCTGAAAAGGCTGGGAAGGAGGGATGGTGATGTGACTGAGGAGGAGGAAGGAGCGTACCGTCCGACGACAGGGAACACCGCCACCAGGACTGGATATCGACGGCAAGGTAGGAAAGAAGGGCTGGCAATGGACACAGGCTTCACAGGAAGAGTACCGCACGAAGCGGAGACTGTCTTTCTGCACTGATATCACCGCACAGGAAGGTAAGAAAGGAGAGAAAGCACAGCAAATCACACGACGTCGTCAGAGCAGGAAGGGTGTCATCAGCAGGCTGGACTTACAGTTGAAGTGGTAGGTTCGAACTGGCGAGATATCTGGTTTGGTTGAAGTTTCGAGAAGTCGATATGACTATGAGGTATATCAGTATCTTTGCGGATGTCATACTGAAACCAGGGCGAAACAAAGCGACATACCTTCGAAATGGGTAGCTATGAGCAGTTGCTAGAATACTCGCAAGGTATCTCTAGTGGTAAGTTGCTTGTTGGAAGCTTGGAGTGTGTCGTGGGTGCTAAGAGTGGGTGTTTTGGAAGTGGTGGTTGTGGTGGTATTGGTGGTGGTTCAAAGTATGTGCAAAGTGCTCGAAGTGCTGATAGTAGTACTGCAAGCTGGCTTGGATACTGTGAACTGGGTGATCTGTACGGTGAGCAGGCAGCAAGGAGGGCCGCCATTTCGTTTTTATATGGCAGAGCGAGAGAGACAGCGCAAAAGTTAACACAAAGACCTTGGGTGTGAGTATGAAGAGTATGAAGTCTAAGCAGTGGCGGGGCTTCGCTCAGGCAGGCGGAGGCAAGCAGTGTGAGCTGTGAGTGGTCGAGCTGCAGTGGGCATGTTGAGGTCTGAGCGAATGCGAAATGCTATTCAGGAGACGTGGCATGGTGTTGTTTTCCTGAGCAAAGGACGCTCAGATGTGTGGGTAGGCGACGAGAACGTTCACAGCACTCGACACGGGAACAGGCATGTAGTCAGATAGGTATGGCATTATTGTGTACAACTAGAGCTATCTACAGCACTTCTCCGCGTCCTTTTCCGACATCTGTAGCCCTCGCTATCGCCGCCTGCAGCACATCGCAACATTGCGAAATGTGCGCAGAGGTCATCGGATAACTACCACCCAGTTCCTGATTCAGTTAGCATCGAGTAAAGCTTTGTGAAGTGACCTGGGACAGCTGGGAGAGTTTGAAGTGACTCACTTGTCTGGGTTTATTGGAGTTTTTGATCGACGTGTAAATAGGCTCGGTTGTGAGGGCAACGTCGATGGGGTCGGTGGATCGTTCGACGGGCTGAGGCATGATGGCGGAAGAGAGTTGTTGCGGCGAAGCGTATGTGTGAGAACTGGAACGATGTGTCAGCAGTGTCGGGGGTGAGCTCCGTGCTGGGTAGGAAAGTGCCGACGAGGCGCGGGAGGCGGAGAGGAGGCTGTGTGCATCGAGCACAGGGAGGTGATGTGTCCAGTGCGAGTGTGATATGTCGACGGCGAGGGTAGGCACGCTGCCAGGCGGGAGACCAGTGCTGGTGGGAAGGAAAGGGCAAGGCGTGATAGCCGGCCCTCGGCGATGCTGCTTAAGCCCGAAAGCATCATGACATACATCGGGCGTGGTGGTATGTCATCGCTCCAGCTCCGGCGTGGCAGCAAGTGTGCCGACAGTATGGGGAAAGGCGCGATCGACGGAAAGGTGGACGCCGCTTAGCTCCGAGTCGCTTCTCGACATGCTTCTCGACATGCTTCTGCAACGACGGTGTGTCTGCGCTTTGTCGTGGCAGGTAGTGTGCTGTGATGAAGGCGATGAGGGGTTAGTAACAGACATACACGACAGCGACAAGCGATGGCGATGATAGCGCAGTGCCGCCAGTATAGCATAATCCGCCCGGTTTGAGCAGGGAATGTGTCGTGATTGGAAGATATATGGTAACGACAGCATAGCCAACGAGGCATGCCGGATGGCACTGACGACATAACAACAGCATAGCATGCCAGACGCCAGTGTTACCAGAACACTCTCCGTGGTAAGAAAGAGACAGGAGAGTAGTAGCGATAGCATAGCCAAAGGTATTCCCGGTGGCAATGCTAACACGCTATCATCATAGCACTACTACGCCCCAGATCTGCCAGGAAGGGTATCGTGCTAGGAAGATAGCGGCAACAGCATAGCCAGCATGTGTGCCAGGGTGGCAATGACAACATGCCTCAATCTTGCCAGGAAGAGTATCGCAATAGGAAGAGATGTGGAAGGCAATGGCAAACAGCCATATGCCGTGGCAAATGCTCCATGGCAGGAGCATAGCACCCCTCCGGCGCAACATCGCGTGGGAGACAACCGTGATACGAAAAGGTAGGAGAGAAGCAACGACAGTAGGAATACGTGGCGGCAAAGAACTTACGGAAGGAGCGACCTACACCACGCCCTGAATCCACCATTCAAAGAACCATCCGCTATTAATTCTCTGCCAAAGCGCTAAGCGCGCCTTCCTCAAACACATCCACCGGGTCCCAAACGGCCCGATTCTTCTTGTTCTGCGCATACACAACATCACCTTTCAGGTACACCACAACACCACCACTACCCGTCGCGCTGGCCGTCACGCGCATCAGCGGTAAGCCAGTCTCCGGGTGTGCTTTGCGCAGCGGTATTAACATGAGTCCTTCTTTCTCACACAGATCTTCCATGATGTCACGCAGAGTTATGTCTTCATTCGCGGTCGATGCGGCGGCGGCGGCCTTTACCTCCTGGGCTTTGACGGCGTTCTTCGATTGACTGCCGGGACCGCTGATGGGACGGGCAGGGCCTGTGCGAGGAGCGGCGAGATCGGTCTTGACGCGGTCGGGTCCGAGGTCCATGGCGGAATTCATCATTGCGAGACCTTTTTCCCATTCGGCGGCGACGGCAGGGACGGCGTTGACGTTATCCGGGAACTGGCTCTGCCACCAGGCATACCACTGGCCGATTTCCTCATAGCTTGGATCGGATGTCAGCCAGAGATGCAGAACATTGAGCCATTTGGGGAAGAATGCATCGATCAAGATACGGCTGAACTTGTCGGCGGTGAAGAAGGGCTTCCATTTCAAGATGTTCTCGATGGGTGTGATATCTTGGTCAGCTGGATCGACTTCGAAGCTGGTGTGGAGATACTGTGCTAGACGAGGGAGAAGAGTTATGTCAAGAGCATGCTTGAGCTCTGAGGAGAAGATTGCGACTTCTTGCCATTGATCAAGACCTGCGATGACACCTTTGGCAGGATCCAGGATCGAGAAGGCTGTTCTGAACTTGCGCTTGACTTCTGCGAGAAGTCCGTTTGAGCTCTTGGGATCGAGATGGTATTCGTCAAGATGCTCAAGCCATGGAAAGATCCAGGTGTGAGGTTCTGGTACATACTGCTTGCTTGTGCGAACAGCATGAGGGCGCCATGCTTGGATCGCGGTGGTCAACTTTTGTACGACTAATTGATTCACGACTACATCATATGCCAGTGGAGGCAGGATTTCCTTCCAACTGCCGATTAGGTTCAGCATGGGTGTTGGATCTGTCGAGTCCCAGTCATTTACTACGACAGTCCGGACTTTCGGCATCCAAGTGGAATAGATCAAGCTCTCGTATGGAGTGCAGAGCTGCTGGCGGCCAGAGAGACCACCAAGGTCATCCAGCACTTCAGGCTCGGATGGCTGGTTGACTCCAAGGATACCCTTCAGTCGTACCAGGTAAGGTACTACCCTCAAAGGCTCTTCCAAGGGATGCCAAAGATTGATGAACTTCTTGAATAGGGGCTGTAATGCCGCTACAGCGACTTCATACAGATCAAATTCTTGAATCTGCTCATTGTACTTCAGTTGAACTTCTTCGAGACGTGAAGTAAGTGATTCAAGCTGCTCGTTGAGCTCTTCTGATGTTATGACAGACATGTTGGTTGAACTATCCGAGACGGTAATGGAATTTATTGCGTCTGCGATTGATCTCAAGTTCAAGGCTTCTGCTTCCTGCTTTTCGATTTCCTCTTGAATCTGCTGGGAGTGCACTGCAGCAGTCTCCTTTCGTTCTTGCAAATCATGCCATGCTGAGGCAAATGCATCTAGCTCTCTTCGGGCATATATTGCAATCTTCGATTCTTCGGTATTGGCGACTGACGTCGGCGTCATTAGTCCAGCCGTAGATGTCAGCAGCTTGGGCCCTTGCGATCCAGTGTGGTCGATTAACGATTTGAAAACATTCGGCACCTCAAGCCCTTCTTCAACCTCAATCTCAGCAGCAGTGCGGACCTTCTGCTTCGGCTTGGCAACAGGCGTACGTCCTGCAGATCCGACAGCTTTCGCGACTCGTTTCCTCTCTTTCCGAGCTTGCCGTTCTTCCTCCGAGGAATCATCATATTTTTCTCCTTTTTGCTCTGCTCGGCGTTTCTCTTCAGCCTTTGTCTGTGCAGTCTTCTCCTTTACTGAGCCCACACCAGCTCCGCTTGGGCGCATCTTGACTTCGATCGGATTGACGATACCACTGCCTTCTTTTCCCAAACCCTGGCCTTTCTGATAACCCATCTTTGCCATCATCTTCTGTGCGAACGTCATGCCACCGGACGGAGTCGAGCCTGAGGTGTTGGTCTTTCCTCCATTGAGTTTGGTTCTTTTTGAGTCGCGGGAGTCGGCGAAGGGAGATGCCCGTTTCGGTAATGGGTTGTCCATGATTGGCTTCACTCAGGCTGGAAATATAGCTTGTCTCAGAGGAGTTTCAGATTCAGATTTCCAGTGCCAAGTCTCAGGATGATCCCAGTACTTGAAATGCCGTAGGTCTTTCCGACATCAATTCGCCACCGCTAAATTTTTTGCGAATTACCGCTCCTTCCTCGCTTTTATATGAGCAATTTTTGCGACAGTCTGAGCACGAAGTATGCACTATCCTGCGTCAATACTAGCCACTTGCTATTGCTGGCGACAGTATTGTGCGGCTTCTGCTGACTGAGCGTTGTAGGGATTATGCGATTCTGACGCGACTTAGTGGGCGACCCAGAGTCGACTTGGAAGCTCCGGTGTTTCAGGTGTGTGGTGCGTAGTATGTGGGCGGAGTTGGTGAAGCTACCCTGGGCTCATGATCTAAGTTTACCTCATAAGGCTGCAGATCTCCGATAAGATAAGATCCCACGTGACTCAAACCGTGTATCCCTTTCGACAACAACATGGCTGTCATTGTTTTGGTTCTTCCCCGTCTGTATGCGGAGATGGTCAACTAGCATGCCGCCCTCGACCTGCCCATCGCCTTGCCATAGTCTCGCAGTCGGCGCCTGACGCGCACTGTTACCTATTCAGACATACTCCTCCTACACGACAATGACAACACCACCGCCCCCTGTACCCATCATCACAGACGGCCTCATTCTGCAGCACCCCTCACCCGACATCGCCCACCCGCGTTCAAAACACAACAGCATCAATGCCGCTAATGGGACCGCAAGCCCCACGGTCGAGCTTCTCGAAAAGTCTGCAGAACGCCTCAGTCTCGGCGCTGGCACACATGGAGATCTCAGCCGGGAGATCCAGAAGATGTGGGAAGAGGAGAAACGGCGGGACAACCTACGCGACAGTCCTGTGATGCGCAATGGCAGCGATGCGAGCGCAGTCAGTCCGTGGGGACTAGGCGATGAGATTCGGAAGATCTGGGCGGATGAGAAGAGGAGGAGCAATATGAGTAGTCCGGTGATGCGGCATTCACCTGTGACAAGTCCGGTGTTGGAAAGAGTCGATACAGCTGGTGGACGCAGCTTGAGGAGTGTGAGCTCAAGAGGGTCTGTATATGCGGCTGGCAGTGATACTGGGACTGGGTTTGGCGCAAGATTGAGCAGGACCACCACCGGAAGCAGGAGTGTCACATCACCACTTGTGCCAACGAGGGATGTCAAAAGCCCCCTTGGTACATCATTCCGTGTTCCTGAAGCCGATGAAGCAGAGGCGGCCTCACCAGTTGCGCTCGACAGCCCAATACAATCACCTAGTCCGACAGTGGGAAGGCTGGCTGTCACGAACCCAGGTCTTCTCAGCCCCATCAGTGACGATGGTAAGGTTCCTGCCAATAGAGACACTATCATGATGCGCAAGCGAGGTGGAGGTATTGCACACGATGACTCAGAAAACGCATCGAGGTCAACAAGTACAGCTTCGAAGACGACATTGCAAAAGGCGGAGTCAATCTTCAGAACTTTCGACGGCGTGCACCGAGATATCTCACTCAACAGCGCTACCGACTCAATACCGAGCAAGTTTGGCGATGAGCTGGATTTAAGTCTTGGTCAGAGAAAGACTTCGATGCAAGTAGCAACACCACCCGACGATACTATTGATGTTCCAACTGGGTTTCAACTACCTTTCCGACCTGTCAGCACCAATGCGAACAGCCGACAAAGCCGTTACTCTCAATTCTCTCCACCATCAGAAGGCATGGTGTACTACCCAGCGCCTGTTCCACGCGTCCTCAATCTCCCTATGAAACTGTCAAAGCGTGCCAGTGCAGCTGCGCCAACACCACAACAATCACAACGACAATCTGTCTTCTTCGCCGACGCTCGGAAATCAGCAAGGTATAATTATGGTCCTCCACATCAATCACAACCACGAACACGAACGCCAGACTCTAATGCTGGTTCTGATAGAGCTAGTAATAATGGCTCGCCAGAACGGCTGACTCCTGGTAGACTTTCACCATCGAAGCAGCGACAGAGCATGATGAGTATGGGTATGCACGGTGCAGCACTTCCACCACAGTTACGCGCAAGCATGTATTTTGATGGAAACAGTCAACACGTTCCCCACAGAGTAGAGGTCAAGGCACAGTCAGCTGTGTTGACACTAGAAAGCATGCTCGATGCAAGTGCACAAGCTCCTGCTGCCGGTCGGGATAGTCCTAGTGAAGGAATCAGTGCTGGCAGGAGAAAGAGTCCATTCGAAAGAAGAGCTGTCAGCAGTATCATTCCTGGGCGCAAAGACAAGAGCCAAGAAAGAGAGGATAGAAAAAGCAAGATCAACTACTTGTCACTCGGGACATGGGATCAAGAAGCCGACCGTAAGAATGCTCGAGACATCCTAGAAGGTGCAGAAGAGAACAAAGAGAATGATGCTGCTGGAGTCAAGCCCTCCGATAGTATATCGTCCGATACACATGAGCCCAGCGCCATTGCCCCTTGGGCTTCCACCGTCCTCACATCCTTCGACCGGTTTTCCGTCATCGAGGAAGCAGAAGCAGAAGATGCAATCTCGCCGCCAAGCCCATCGGGAAGCTCCACTACTTCACCACCTCCTCCACAACCCTTCACTGCCCCACCGAACTCACTTCTGGCTGAGCTTGCGACCCGCAAGGCTGCACAACGTGGCCGCAATCGCACCGCTGCTGATGCATTCCCTGACGGCACAATGTCTGCCACCCTTCTCGAATTAGATGCCGTGGCAGAGCACGAGCGCGACAAAAGAAACAAAAATCGGACTGTACTCGCCTGGGAAACTGATGAGGTCGAGGATGCTGACGCTGCGCATCACACAAGCGAGAACTGGCAGGTCGAAGGTGCAGACGATGATGAGGTTCCTTTGGCTTTGCTCCCTGTTATTCCACCGAAGAGCCCGAGGCGGAAATTGATGCAAATGGCTTCTGCGATCCCCGGATCCCAGCCCACAACGCTACTTGGAAAGAAGCTGGTCGAAGATGCAGAACCATTGTCGGCACGTCGAAGTCGGCTATTTGGCTTTGGTGGTAATGCAAGATCAGGCGCACGATCTGTGTCGAGTGCTGCGCAATTGCTTAGCTCTTCAGGAAATGCAAGCGACGCGCGTGCCGACAGACCTGAGCATGGAGATGTGGCTGAGCCCGAGAACGAAACTCTTGCACAACGTACTCAACGACTAAAAGAGCTCCGCGTGTTGAAAGAATACCTTGCTGGTGATGACAAGCTGATGCGCGGAAACACTATCAGGGCAATCCAGCCTTCTGTCGGTGGTGTCAATATGAAAGACACTGGTGATGCCGACAGCACTGCGAGCTTTAGCGACGAGGTCCTTGCGCTGGCTAATGTTCCGCAGCCTGCAGTATCCCAGCCTCTGATCAATGACGCCAACACGGACGGCGAAGTGGAAGAAACGCTCGGACAACGCCGTCTCCGCCTCCAGCAAACACAACAAACACAACCATTCATGCAGCCCGCACTACGCGCTTCCCCGTTCAATCCCAACCCGAGACCACAGGGTACTGTGCGCGCTGTATCCACAGCCTCCGCGCTAGGAGGCTTCGGTGCGCCGGGGTACGGATACACAGGTTCAGCTTATGGTCAAGGATATGGTGGAGGTCTCGCGGAATATGGTAACATGGCATATGCCGGGTCCGCATACCAGGGTGCCGGGCTCGCTACACCTATGCACGCGCCAACATTATTGGAGCAGGCAGATCAAGCTACAGGTGCGAAAATGCAGAGGAGGAGTATGATGTGGATGCAGCATCCGGGTGCCGTGAACGGCGGTGTGCCGATCGGACTTGCTGCTCCTGGCGTAGGCGTGGGGGCGAGGACCGAAAACTGGGTGGCTAATGGGTGACCTGGGGTTGAGGATGCATGGGAGAGAATATAGATATATATGTACAGTATCTCGCTTAGATGTACTGTTGATTACCACCAGTATAGCAGCATGAAGTTTGTTTCAATTCCTGCAATCACTCCTTCTGCCCCTCCGCCTTTATCTCCACGATCTGATCCACACCCTTGTAGTCTGGCACATCGATATCATACTTATCCGCCACCTTCTTGCTCAGAAACCTCCCACCCACAAAGTGACGTCCCTTGAACCACTTCACCAGCGGCTTTGGAGCTGTCAAACTGATCAATGCGTCTGGATTGTACTTGCTGCCTGGTCCAGAATCAGGAGGTCCGCTGTCAATATTCCAGGATGAGGGTGAATCGACAGCTAGTATTGGTATGTTTGTCTAAAGCAGATTAGTAGTACCCTCTGCGTTTGCGGCGTTTGCTCACCTTTTCAAGTTGCGATATCACGTTATCAAATGGTGGTCGGACCGCCCCAGAGAAGGAGAACCCAAAGATAGAATCAACTATATAATCCGTCTCCAGCAGCGCCTTGCCAAAGTCCTCCGTGAAAGGAATGTCCAAATCCTTCAACTGCTTTGTCAATCGTTCAAATATATCCTTATTCGTAGGCTTCGGGTAATACATCGTCGGCTTATAGCCGTAGTGGTAGAGATGGCGCGCCGCTACTAGGCCGTCGCCGCCGTTGTTGCCGGGGCCACAAGCTACGAGGATGCGGGCGCCAGCGGAGACGGGGTGTAGTTTGTAGACGGCTTGGGAGACAGAAAGGCCGGCGAGCTCCATTAGCTGGTCCAGGCTATAGCCGCCCGTGGACATGAGCTCGGCATCAAAGGCTGCTGCGGCTTTGGCGGAGATGGTCTGTGGGTGCAATTAGCTAGGGAGAAGTACAATCCTTGCGTGGATGTTACATACTCTTAGGGCCATTTTGAGTCCAAGATGGTGTATTGTGTTCAAAATGCCCTGGACTTCGATAATGTCCAATGAGGAAGTCTGTTTATGCATGATGTCACATTCGTGTCACGTGGGTACGTTTCCGAATTGTTTCAGATTGAGACGCGTTGTCTTGGTCTGCTTCGCGATGAATCATACCCATCGCTCTTCTCTCACACCAGACATCAGTCAACATGATGCGCACACGCACGACCACGCAATCGAGAACGAAAACAGATTCAAATATGTGGATGCAACTGCTTGAGGACGCATCAAATGACAAAAGATTAGCCGAGAAACACCTACTCGTTCTTGGTACGTGAAACGTATGGTATACTTGTCGGCTCTGGCCAATATGTAGAGTTAGGAGGCACGATAGCATCACAAACACAGTTTCTTGACATAATAACGCCAAAACCACTACCTCAACAAGGACGACGACCATATGAGCGGCAGCAAAGACAGAATCCAGCTGTCGCAAATCGATTTGGTCTCGGGTATACGTATCAAGACGTTATGGACGTTGATCAAGAAGGTCAGTATGCTGTGACTCAAGCTGCTACTTATGCTGAGCAATCATTAGATACACTCGCACGACTCTGCATAAATCTTCTTGCTAACACACGTTCCTCTTATGCCCCGCTACTATCGACCACTTTCACCCCAGAGAACCTTCCACATAGTCTTGCAGTAATACTGCTTGACTGGGAAGACCCTTGGAATTGGCTTCAGCAGCTTCTCACCACCATCCAGACACTCAAAGCTGCACTGTCATCACTCGATCCCGCATGTCAAGACGCTATTGATGAGGTGACCGCCCTTTGGCAAGCTCGTCTCGCTGGTCCCAACTATGAAGGATCAACCCAAACGTTCACATCTACGAGCAGTACACGTCCCGAAACCACCCTTCCACCACGCGGCCCAGGTGAACTCGACACACCCCTTGGCATCCCACTGATTGTACTCTGCCACAACGCAGAATACACACATACACTTGCCCGCGAACATGGCTGGTCAGATACACGTTTCGACTTCATCCTGCAAACTTTACGGACTATCCTACTGAAACATGACGCCTCGCTTATCTACACATCCTCCTCTGATTCCAGCAAGCCGCTTACAGACCTGATACACAGCAGTCTCGCCATTCACAGTCTCATACGCAAAGCAGTCGTGAAGCCTGAGGCGATTGTGCGAGATCAGATACTCATTCCTGCACATTGGGATACGTGGGGAAAGATCAAGACATTGGACGCAGAGTTCGATGTAGAGGGTGTGAGTACCGCTTGGGGCATCGCACTTGACCAGAAAGAAACGGATCAAGCTACAACACAACCTATTTCAGGAACAGAGTCTACATCACAGCCTACATCAACACCAGCAGCCACAACCTCCAGTCTCTTCGCGACATACGAGCAGAAGATACGAAATCCTAGACGCATGATACCCAGCACGCTTGACTCCGCAGATGCGTTCACCACTGCCACATCTCAGGCCAGACCAGACTATCAAGCTTTCCTCGCTTCGCAGCTGCCAATATTGAAGCGTCTTGAAGCAGAGGATGCTGCGGAGATGGAAGCGCGTCAAGCCGCCCTCGCAGCAAGTGGTGCACCGCCACGAGAAATTCCAGCTTACAAGGGGGACGATGGGTCAGAAGCACAGGGCCATGGCGCGCTCGATTTTGTGGGACCTGTCCAAATCAATGTTGGCGGTGTGACTGTTGACGTGGAAGCTGCGCTACAGGGGATGAGAGATCGTGCTGCCGCAAGCAGTGCGGAGGACGAGACAGAAACAGCGAACACGGAGGCGAAGGCGAAGGTCGATGATGAGAGTGCCGCAGATAAGAAGCGGCTGGAGTGGTTCGCGACGCTCGCGTCAAGGCGGAAAAGTGGCGGTAGTAGCATCCCTGGGTCTCCGGCTGGTGGCAAGTCATAGGATCGTTGGAGGGTCATGATGATATCCAACCATAGCAACGAATGACTCAACAAAGCCTTATTGCGAAGTTTTCATGGCTGTTCTCTAAATAACACAGTTGCGGACTGCCATGCCGTGCACTTGCCTATACTGTACATTGCAGCATGAATCACCCCTGAAACAGGTGGACCCTGATTTTAAGACAGCACCTGAAACACGGGTGTGAGTTTAACTTCTCAACTTAACTCCACTCACTTGTCTTTCGCAATACACCTCCGAACTGAGACACAACCTCTCGTGTGGCGCGCACCATGGCGCAAACTCCAACGCTTAGGTCGGACCTTCTCGACGCACGCCTACACGCCCATCATGCGAGCCTCTCCCAAAGTCGACCTTCTAGTGTGCGACATCGAGGACGCGACGACGACATCTTCGATTCACAAGACTTCGATGAGGAGCTAGCCTCACGCGACACTCGTCGGGCGAGCACGCGTGAGCATATCAGTACGCCACAATCTGCCATCCCAAGGCGCATATCAGGCGCAAACGCACGACTCGGACCTTCCGGTACCTCCATGTTCTCTTCTCCATCAGCGCAGGCAAGCTCATCCGCGTGGCGCACCTCTTCTACTACGAGACCCAGCAGTCGTCGCACGAGCGGATCAGCAAGTCATGCCCTTGCAAACAATCAGACACCCCGCGCCATGGGCGCCCGAGAGCTTGAGGATCACGTCGACAAGCTCTCGAAACAGAACTTCGATCTCAAGCTGGAAATATATCACAGACGTGCTAAGATAGAGGACCTGGAGAAGAAGTTGGCAGAGAGTCACACCTTGGAGGAGGACAACATGGAACTTCAAGGAGTGAACGAGGAGCTGCTGTTAGAGCTAGAGAAGAGAGATCGAGCATTGGACGAGGCAGTGTTGCTGATCTGTAATCTGGAGGACAAAGTAGCGATGATGGAAGAAGAACTTTGCAGGGACAGAGTCAGAGGCAAGGATCCAGCTACGATGACTTCCCGAGACAGAGCACTAAGCACAATACCTGATGACACGAGCGAGGTGTATACGGACACAGCCAGGACGAGACGAGAATACATGACTCCGGAAAGGAACAATAGGTCAACCAGACTTCCCTCATTCATTCAGCAACCCAAGGCGAGCGTTCTGACTCTACGATCACTCTACATGCATGACGGAAAGTCCATCAGACCAATTCCTAGCTTTGCAACCATTCGCTCACGAGAGGACAAAACCGAGCGGGACCTAGATGAGCCGCAATCACCAGTCTTCTCTGCCCTAAGCAGAAGCGATCTTGGCAGTCTGTACGAGCACGGAGAATCTGCTTCACAGCAGCCAAGCCCGAGCAATAGAGGCAAATACATACGAAGTTCTGATCGTACATCAGGCACTATGCTCAGCGATGAAGAGCTAACACAAGACGTTCACAATGCATTCGTGAACCGGTGGGTAATGACAGATCGAGCCACATCGCCTCCAGTGGACTTGCGAAGCCCTCGTGGTCATGACAGAAGCGGTGATGATCCAGCATATCAATCTCTCAGCACCATTCTCGCACGGGATGAGCAGGTCCAGTCTAGTTCACCTGGTCAGAAGAGGAAGCGGCCCAGTTTGCCACATGCGGACTCGCTGCAAGCCACTCCGCTTCCATCACGCTCGACATACGGTCCAGATGTGTTCCCTCCAACACCAAACACCATGAATACAGCTGCACTGCATCGTGCAAGAGAGTCGCCCCCACATCAGTCAGTTTCTTCACATGTATCACATCCTTCGGGGCAAAGCCAACATTCGAGAGCTTCTACTCTACGATCACCAGCTGTTGAGAGATCGAGCAAATACAAAGATTACACCACACCTATCAGGAACCCCACTCTCCCATGGGAATTGGAAGCGTACACTGATGGTCATGCCGAGTATCCAGATGATGGCAACATGACCAAGCAAGACTCCGCTGTTGCAGTATCTGCTCCTGAGTCTATAGCTGAACTGCCTATACCTCTAACGACCGACACTCATGCATTGTTCGTCACCGACGCTGCACACGAAGAGGAGGACGGAGTCGAACATTCACCCGCACGGGTCAAGATCAGGACGGGAAATCGTCGATTGCTTGTGCAGCGAGGTCGTTCTTTTCATGGCGACTCTTCCTCTCCTGCATCATCATCGTCTCGACCACAAATGACTCCTCGAACGATGACCGCGCCAGTCACTCCGCAAGAATTGCAGGAGTATGAGGATGGAATGGAGGAAGGGTTTGGCAACCAGGACATCGAGCAAGATAATGACGACGATCCCACACTGGAGGCAGTAGCACCACCACAACAGAGTTATCACAATGCTGAACAATCCACACGGTCGCATACAGATGCACCAAGCACCAGCGCTTTCGACTTCACTGGCTTCGAGCACGCTCTTAACACAATTCAAGCACCTTCCACCGCCCCAAGCAAAACGCTGGATCGTGCCTCTTCTCTTCGCCAACGTGTGAAGCGCTTTGTCCGTCGAGGCAGCACATCCAGGAACAGCAATATGAGTCTCCCGGCCTCCGTTTCATCCACGCCGAGCCTCGCCCTGCCCGCTATTGAGACCAAATCGAAGCGATTCAAATTCCATCGCACTTCCAGTACACGGAGCAGTGTGCTCAGCCTCGCACCAAGCCAGGAGGCTACACGTCCAGCTTCTGCACGCCCAGGCGCTACAAGTGCAGCATCGTACAGCGGGAGACGCGGAGAAGATATGCTTGCTGTCAGCAGACCGCCAACAAGCAGGTCAATGTCGATTGGTGTCATGCTTTCACCACCGATGCAGTCGGGCAGTGTGTCGAGAGCAAGCATTGAAAGCAGGCAGAGCACTAATGCGAGTGGAAGCTGGCATGGTGCAGGAAATGTCAGGGAGAGTGAGAGCAGTGGTAGTATGTTCTGAGGCGAGGATGACACGTAATGACACTCATGTATGGCGTTTATGGATGGATGCTCTGCGAAAGGAGCGGGCTCGAGTTATATGGGTGCTCGGGATGAGCTGGCTGGCTGGTATACCCATATTTCGATCGTAGACTGTAGATTATGGAACTCACGAAACACACGAATGTTTACAAAGGTTGGTATGATCCGAAGCAGAGTCGCTGTGATTCCTTATATCTTCCCCTCGGAGCATCTGTTAGGCCTTCGGCATATGAATCGGTGATGCTCGGCAATAAATTATGCGCCGCAGTGACCTCCGAAGACCTACTCCAGTATTACCAAATCACGAAAGTGTCAGACGACATCATCTGTATATAATCTCGATAACACCATAAGACTGCCCAGACGTCCTCTCCGTTCACTCACACCGGTGCTCGCCTGCCCATCCGATCCATCCACCATGAACGGCTCATCCTCCACCCACGACTTCGACTCAATCCCTTCCTGCATCGAAGCTTTCTGTACACCTCCCCTCGCCCATCCTTTTTGCTCCTCTCACTCCAGCATGCTAACGTCTACCAGCTCATGGCGACTTCCTTATAGTTCTCGACTCCCCCTCCCGCGAAAACGAAGGCGACCTGATAATCTCCGCACGGCACCTCACCCCCTCCAAAGCCGCCTTCATGATCCGCTACACGTCCGGCTACCTCTGCGCACCCATGTCCTCTGCGCGCGCCGCCCTCCTCGAATTACCAGCGATGGTGCCAATGTCGAATAATGCGGATCCGAATCGGACGGCGTATTGCGTCACGGTGGATGCGGTGGACGGTGTTGTGGATGAGTTAGGACTGAATAGCGTTGAACAGGGCGAGGGGAAAGATGGGAAGGATGAGAGAGTGGAGACGACGACGGGCATAAGCGCGAATGACAGGAGTGTTACGTGTGGTGTGTTGGCGAGTAAGGGCACGAAGGCAGGGCATCTACGGAGGCCGGGGCATGTGGTCCCACTGACGGCGCGGGATGGTGGTGTACGGGTGCGAAGAGGGCATACGGAGGCTGGTTGGGAGCTGGCGAGGCTGGCGGGGATTGAGCCTGCGGTTGCGGTGATTGGGGAGATGGTCGTTGATGGGGAGGAGCCGGCAGCGGGAACTGGGAGTGGTGCAGCACGGATACCGGAGTTGAGAAATAGTGGGATGATGCGCATGAAGGAGTGTTTGGAGTTTGGGAGAAGATGGGGCATCAAGTGTTGCACGATAGAGGATTTAGCGGCGTATGTTGAGGAAACGGAGGGCCCTTATCAAGGGGCAAAGTAAGCTATATACAAGAAACCCATAGGCCAAAAATCGCTTCGATTGAGTGCCATGGTGGGACTGATCTTCGGATTAGAAATCGCTGTCGTCCTCGTCGGATACAGATTCATCCTCAATATCAGAGTCCAGACTCGCATCCTCATCATCACTCTCATCGTCCGAGTCTTCTTCGTCCACATCTGACATGGGATTCACCGTTGGTGCTAGACGTCGCGCTATCAGATCTTCTTTTACCTTTTTCGCCAGTGCATCTGTCCACTGGGAAAAGTCTGCTCCATCAGTGCTCGCGTTATACGCAGCGAGTCTAGTGGGGTGGCTCGTTCCATCTTCTTCGTAGAAGAAAACCGGGACTGGTGTTGATGCACGGCGAGGAGTTTCGGTCGTCGGATAACCAATTGTCATTTTCTTCATTGTCCTGGTGTTGGTCCTGGGTCTGGAGGGTGCCGTGAGTGTTTGGAGGAAGTCAATCCAAGGTGAGTCGGTCTCATTTTCGTACTTAGAAATCAGAGTGATCTTCCAAAGATTGAGCTCCGTGAGGTTGAATTTGGAGACGACACTTGTCAGAAGTGACTCCTTGAGGCAGACCATACCGATATCAAGACAGGTCAAATTTGACCACGCCATTGATGTGGATTTGGGATTCGCAAACCATTCCAAGTATCGTTGCGCAAACACTTGGTCAGGACTGAAATTGAGACGCAGTCTCTCCAGATTCGGCGCATGTTCGAGGAGACGCTTCAGAGGATGTGCAACACGGTCGACCTCGCTACTCTGCACGTTCAGGAGCTCTGTGAATGAAGAGTCAGGTCCGGCCAGAGTGAGCATCAGTACCTTTAAGCCTCGCAACACGTTTTTGACGGTCCCAGCGAGTGGTCCATCGAGTATCCTCAGACCGTGTAGCGGAAGGCCAACGCCATCATCGCACCGATGGCGAAAGAAGACCTCGAAGCGTTCCGGAGTTGAATTTGCTAGACCGAGAGCGTGTAGAACGAGTCCAAAAGCAGTCGCGTAGAGGACTTCTGCGCGTGCACCGTGGTCCAAGCCATTTTGGGCTGCTACACCCTGAAGAGCACCGTCGTAAGACCATCCGTAACTCTTCCATGAAGCTCTCTCTCCATCACGCAGGCGCCCTCTGGCGTTGTAGTCACGCAGATTCAGACTCCGCAAGTTTGGTAGTCTGGAGAGAGCCGCAACTAGCATATCCCTTGCTTGACCCGTACTTAGAAGCACGTCTTGCGCGAGATGGCCATGATGGTGAAGTAACTGGTCGTAGATGTGCGGTAGTATCGAACTCTGGACACTATGTAGACTGATAATAACTTCCTGGAGGCTCTTGCTGTACACTGGGTGCAGCGAGATGTCGACGAGGGCCTGTAGACTGATTTCCTCGAGCATGAATTGGCGCTTCGTGAAGAACTCTCGAGTAAAGCTGTGTCGCAGGGTCCCCTCCACATCCTTACAGGATCGTCTCAGCGAGCATAGCTCGGTCGTAGTCAGGTAGGAGGATACCTGCAAGAGGAGCTCGGCAGGTAAGGCGAGGATAGTGCCCTTGACAGACATAGTAGCTGCCATCGATGTGATACTAGTACTATCTATTAACAGCCTATAGCTGGAATGTTGAAAAGAGCAGGTGTCTGATGGTCTCGCGGGTTGTGCTGGAGAGTGCCATCAGTGCTCGATGCAACGACTTAATAGTGAGAATCTCTTCCTGAAATAGCCGGACAAAGTGCCGATCGTTGCCTGAAAGCTGGTCAAGCTGGGCATCCATTTCCTTTCTCAGCCATTGCTCAGCCTTGCCCTCACTTGCGCCATGTTCACTCCTCAGCACTTTATCTTTGATGTAGTCAACTCTTTGCCCACTTTGTCAATACTCACTGCTCATTATGCAGGTTGGTGACTATAGCCAGTTCACTGTCGTTGAGTTGAAAGACCTGCTCAAAGAACGTGATATCTCTCTGAGTGGTCTCGGCAAGGCCAAGAAGCAGCAGTTGATCGATGCCTTAGAGGCCCACGATGACTTGACAATAAGCTCATCACAACCTGCAACAACTGTTGTGAGCTCTACTCCTGCTGCGAAGGTGGCCTCGAAGAAAAGATCAGCATCGCCAGTTCCCGACATACAAACAAAGCAACCCAAGCTTAGGCCAGATGTCGATGATGCTCAAGTTGCAACATCGTCCACAGTCCGAGTACCCGTCGACGAGGAAAGCGGTCTGAGTGCCTACCGTGTCTACGTCGACCCAGTCAGCAAAGTTATCTATGATGCGTCACTGAATCAGACAAACGCTGGAGACAATGCCAACAAGTTCTATCGCATTCAGGTATAGCCTAAGCCTTCACTTCACTGTCGTCCAATCCCAAGTCGACTTCACGATACTGTTTGATGGCAACACTTCCGTAGACTGCTCGTCCAGATCTGTTAAGGAGAATGCACACTAACAGTCTGCTTCGTAGTTGCTAGAAGACACCAATGGCGATTACAAGACCTATACGCGATGGGGCCGCGTAGGAGAGCGTGGACAAGATGCCCTCCTTGGGGATGGTCTCCTCGACGATGCCATGAAGCAGTTTGGCAAGAAGTTCAAGGACAAGTCCGGTCACACTTGGGAGGCCAGAAAATCTGATCCAAAACCGAAGAAATATGTTTTTGTCGAACGTAGTTATGCTCCAGACGACGAGGAAGAGACTCAGGAGACGACCGAAAGCCCGCAGAAGCGTAGTTCATACAGTCCGCCGAAGTGTACTTTGCAATCGGAAGTCAGGTCGCTCATGGGTCAGTAATTGACGAAATCCTTACGGCACTCTCCCGAAAAAGGCTTTGCTGACATTTTCAGATCTCATCTTCAATCAAGACTACTTCGACGCAACCATGGACAGCTTCAACTACGACGCCAACAAGCTTCCTCTTGGCAAGCTCAGCAAGGGAACTATAAGCCGCGGCTTCCAAGCTCTGAAAGATTTGTCGGCACTCCTCAGCAACTTGTCTCTTGCCCAGTCGTCATATCAACTTTCTCCACAAGGAGCAACAGAACACCTCTCAAACCTGTACTACTCCTATATCCCGCACGCCTTTGGCCGGGATCGTCCTCCGGTTCTTACGTCTATGCACATGATCCAGCGAGAAATCGAGTTGATGGAGAGCCTGAGTGAGCTGAAGGACGCTAACGATATCCTTAAGAAGGAGGGAGACGGCGACACTCTCCATCCTTCGGATGCTCGATTCCGCGCGCTTGGTCTACGGGAAATGACACCCTTACAATACGATAGCAACGAGTTCAAGCAGATTCAACAATATCTGTTCGACACCAACGGCGCAACACATGGGTTGAAGTATAACATCAAGGACATCTTTAGAGTCGAACGGCAGGATGAGCTTGAGCGGTTCCGAAACAGCAAGTATGCCAACATTGCAAGTGATCGCAGATTGCTGTGGCATGGGTCGCGAGCAACGAATTATGGCGGCATTCTCACCCAGGGCTTGCGGATCGCGCCTCCAGAAGCGCCTGTTTCTGGATACATGTTCGGGAAAGGTACGTCTCTAGCATTCCACCTTCATAACATTCTGACCACCCTGACTAGGAGTCTATCTCGCCGACATGTCATCCAAATCCGCCGGCTACTGCTGTCCCCACATCTCTGGCGGCGATGCACTCCTTCTGCTCTGTGAAGCCGAGCTCGGCGACCCCATGCAGGAGCTTAAGTCTGCAGACTCCAATGCCGGTGATCGCGCACTGCAGATAGGCAAGCATTCGACCATGGGTCTAGGTAGGACTGGGCCGGCCAAGTGGAAGGACGCGACATGCGTGCATGAGAGCTTGAAAGGTGTGAAAATGGTATGTTTCGTACTTCGATCTCAACCGCTATCTGCTTCGCCCTCTCATATGTTGCACCTTCGCTGACTGCTCCGCTCCAAACTCTAGCCCGACACCTCCGCGACGCCCCCGGGACCTACAGGGGTTGACGGAGTCCATCTCCAGTACAATGAATACATCTGCTACGATGTCGCGCAGGTGCGCTTACGATACCTTCTACGAGTCACGATGGGTTGATGCAGGATATGATTGAGTCAACGATATCAACAAACGATGATGATGAAGAAATGAATGATAAGGACACGATGAAGAAATACACGATATGGCATAGCATGGTAACGGTACATAGCCCGCTGATGCGGCACGTATTACAGGCAGGGAAGTCGCATTTCAGCCAAAGTACAAACAAAATTTATTGCTTGAACCATTGAACCGATTCATGCAGATGCTTATCTAGCACATAGCTTAGTCATGTACTATTGCACTACAGCCACCTCACTTTGAGCTTTTGTCTTTCCCCTGATGCAAATGCAAGCCAAACAATCGTGTTTTCATTCCTCGTCCCTCATGTCTCATACACTCAGCTACTCATCGGGCTTCTACCACAGCCCCCACCCACCCCTCCTATCCTTC
>Ga0268246_10000218_pt1 | contig 32713 bp, 32 predicted proteins | sample AgamicOrSfe_FD_200242 | JGI IMG/M metagenome (GOLD analysis project Ga0268246, IMG submission 200242) | Agave microbial communities from Guanajuato, Mexico - Or.Sf.e (v2) (version 2) | ecosystem: Host-associated > Plants > Phyllosphere > Phylloplane/Leaf | place: Guanajuato, Mexico | collected...
CTAAGAGTTTGTTGAGGTTGAGAAAGATGTCATATATAGCATCGCCGGGGATGAGACATTGCAGCTCGACCTCTTTCTTGAATGCTAGCAACATCTGCAAATGCTGGACATATGTCCGTTCAGTGCGAACAAGCTCGTCTACGATATGTTGTCTTTGAGTCTTCTTGGTCTGTGACAGCCGCTGACTTTGTCGTTCTGATTCCGCAGACTTGGGATCGTCTGCGTCGATTGTTCCATTCCGTACGAGCATATCCACGACCCTGTTCACAACATTCACAACCTGCATTGACCGCGTGAGTAGATACGCTTATATGTGTCCAGCATCACTTTACTAACCTTGACAAAGCCTGTCGTATCATCGCTGTTCAAGTCAGAGACCATAAAACATTCTGCTTGGGGAAAGTTGAGCTGTACGTGGCAGGCCTCGATAAACTTGTACACTGCATCTTTCTCTCGTTTCATCTCAGTCTTGAGGACCTTGCTGATTTCTAGTTGATGAGGTAGTCCAAGGGCATTGTATATTGCGATCAAAGAGTAACCACGCCGAAACGTTTCCCATAGCAAATCAACGGTGCTAGGTCTCTCCCCAGCTTGCTTCGCTTGCGCATCGGTCTTGTAGTACTCTTCATCGAAGCCTGGGATTTTGCGCAGACGATTACGGAGGGTGATGCATTGCTGGTAGAGTGAAGTTTCCTTGTCGGCCACTCTATTGATGACATTGTTTGAGGCTTCTATGATGGCACCAATAGGCGGTGGAGATGTGCGAAGGGCGAAGAGCGCAGTTGTGGAGTCTTGGGTAGTTTCGGAGGAGCGTGAGGGGCGAGATCCTATGGAGTAGGTATTGGGAGTGCTGGAAGAGCTTTGGGAGTTGTTTAGGCGGGAGTGAGAGGAGACAGGAGCAGTGAACGTGCGCGCAAGGATTCCAGGAGCGACTTCCATGCCGATGCAGATGAGTAGCGGAGATTCATCGACTTGCAAGGAGAGCACAGGAGGTCGATATTGGGATCATGAAGTGGTGGCGGCGTCAGAGCGAGAGCGAGGGTCCTGGAAACTCTCGTGCTAGACGAGGCGTTTCAGAGTAGCAAGAGCAAGCTGATGGGCAAAGACGAAAGCGCGGGCCAGGCGTCTCAAGTTCTGGCCTTCAACCTTGGATCGTGCTTTTTTGTGGATACCAAGCTCCTGAGCTTATCGTTGAAGTTGCTTTCCAGAGACACTTCTTGCTTGTTGCGAAGTGAACGACGACTTGGATAACGTGTGTGTGAAAGAGTGTGTAGAGGGATGAGGGCGGGTGTATGGACTGGCAGTGGTCTGTCGCACAGACAAGGGGTAGGAATGCAAAATCAAGGTCGGCTAACAAGAGTAGACGGGAGGTGCAGCACGCTCACCCAAAAGTCAGTCTGGACCCCGTTGCAAGTCTAAAAAAGCACGGTCACTCTGGCCTCCCCTCCTCCTCTCACCTGGCCTGAGCTGACCTCAACCAGTCGATGTGTTGATTTGCAATACGCATCCTGTTTGCATGATCTGTCAGCTGGCATGGGCGCGTGCTGGCGAGTACCTTATAGCCAAAGAAACTATTTTGCGAGTTCAAGCTCGGCGCTTCGCAGCACGGAAGTGTCAAGTGAGTGGTTCGGACGGTGTCCGACTGCTGCTAATCGTGCATACCCCGGTGCGCTGACTGCTCAGCTTTCAACCAGTAGTTTGAACTTGAGATCAAGGCGCTTAGGAAACGTTGACGCCTCTTCAGACAGTTATACTGCCAGGCACCTGCACCGCCTCTGCAGTTCCCATGTTCTGGCTGTTATCTGAAACAAGCCTAGAGAAGGAGGGGGATCTCGCTTGTAACGAATTTCAAATCATGAAGGCTCAAGTTCGGCTTAGTGCAACGTCTGATCTCAGACACATGGGCGCTAGTCCTACCCGGCATGACCATCCTTGTTGACTTTCTTGTTGTCGCGACAGCGTTTCACATCTTGATTCACCAAGGCTCACTCGAGCCTATCTGCCCGCTGTCATACAACTTTACAACTCTTGACGACGGCCATCAGACCTCTTAACTAAGACCACACCATAATCGCAGTACAGATCTTGCCACCGAGGCCCGATAAGATCCACGGCGATAAGAATGTCGGCCGACTCTCTCTTCAATGCCACTCCTCCTTTCATGCCTGTCTCGTCTTCGGTGACTGACAGGTCGATCAACCCGAGTCCGTTTCGCATTGACGAGGGCTACTCTGAAGATATGAGGACACCCACCGACAGCATCATGGCCGATGGCGAAGATGACATGACAATGGATCATAGTGGTGCACCCTCGAGCCAGCAGTCCATCACCAGACAGTGGCTGCTTTCACAGCCGGCCGACTTTCGATCATGTAAGCTCAAATGCAAATCGATTGACTATGGAGGCTAATCTACATAGTGGTTGCAAGAGAGCTACTACTTTCATTGCCCAACTACACACTGTCTGGTATTGTTCGAGATGCGAATGCGCGCTTACACTTCGATCCAGTCCACTACCTACCACCAGAGATCATCTCTACAATCTTCGAGCATGCAGATTCGAACACACTCATCAGTGCTGCAGTAGTGTCAAAAACGTGGAAACACATCACATCGGAAGCTCGATTGTGGCGCAGGCTGTTCATCCAGGAGGGTTGGTTGTACGACAAAGACTATCTGGAGAACTTTATGGCGTTGGCAAATGTCCACATAAACTCGTTGCGCATGCTACTGGACCCCACTTGTCGTGAGGGGGTCTCATCCAGCATGGACAGCAGGGAAGCTGCGATCATGAAACATATAGAAGAACACAAAGGTCGCCTGAGATTATGGGTGAAGCGTGGAAAACTTGGTGTCGACAAGTCCCCGATCACTCCAGTGGCATACCAGAATTCATCAGAAGGAACCTCCAGGCAATTGTCTATATCACACCACGACGAGGAAATGGTGGATATAACTGAGCGAGACTCGGGCGCCGAGCTCTCACCTGAAAAGCATGTTTTCACGCCTTTACTGGGATCTGCGAACCTGCTGGACAGAAATGTAATTCCTACTTTTGATTGGCAGCACCTATACCGACAGCGCAGACGTCTGGAGAACAACTGGACAGCTGGTCGCTTCGTGAACTTCCGACTGCCACGACATGATCATCCTGAAGAAGCACACACACAATGTGTATACACGATGCAATTCTCGCCAAAGCACGTTGTTACGGGTAGCCGAGATAGGACAATACGTATATGGAATCTGGAGACTAAGCGACTGAAACTACCGCCATTGACAGGACATCGCGGTTCAGTATTGTGCTTGCAATTCGACGAAAGCCCTGATCAGGATGTCATTGTCTCTGGTGGCAGTGATTCAGATGTCATCATCTGGACCTTTTCCACGGGGCAAATATTCAAGAGACTCAAGAACGCGCATAGTGAATCAGTGTTGAATTTGCGTTTTGACCATCGATATCTCATAACATGCTCAAAGGACAAGACAATCAAGCTATGGAATAGAAAAATACTCAAGCCGACAGACTCCGAATACCCTCGCTCGAACAAAGGCAAGGATGCAGTATTCCCAGATTACATCGTTGACGTCGACAACATGGTCAACTCTGCAGCATTGCACCAAGTTCCATCTCTGGAGCGATATAATCTATTGATGACATTCATTGGTCATAACGCTGCAGTGAACGCTATTCAAGTATATGAGGATGAGATCGTCTCAGCGTCTGGCGATCGTAAAATCTTCTTGTGGAGCATTAAGACTGGCCAGTTGATACGTCAATTTGGAGGACACACGAAGGGCATCGCTTGTGTGCAATACGACGGTAAACGCATTGTTAGTGGCAGCAGTGACAGAACCGTACGTGTATTCGACAGCTCAACAGGCGCCGAGATGGCAATACTCGATGGACATCGAGATCTCGTGAGAACTGTGCAAGCTGATTTCGCAGATGCACCACATTCCGACGAGGAATATGCCAGACAAGCGAGAGAGCACGACCAAAGGGTTCTGACAGACATTGACTATCGGAATACACATGGTGTCAATCTAGTGACAGGAGCAGCATTGCCGCCAGGTGCTGGAGGAAACCAGTGGAGCAAGATCGTGTCAGGATCGTATGATGAAACAGTCATGATCTGGAAGAAAGCTCGAAACGGCAAATGGAGTGTAATCAAGGAGCTTCGACAGGACGATGCTATGCGAGCGACATCGGGCATACCGCTCTCAGCACAAGAATGGGGACCTCGACCACACTCCGCTGCTCTTGTGGCGATGGCACAGCAAGCGCAGACTGATCTGCAGGCGTTACATGCACGACAGTCGCAGATCGTGCAGATGCATAACGAAGCCCTTGCATATCTGCAGGCGGCCACAACGCAAGCGGGCACAGTGCAAACACCCACACAACCTCGGAATGATAATGGAGATGCAGAGACGTTACCAACTGCCGCCCCAAGACTAGCTATGATTGACACTGCAATGGGTAGCGCACCAGATACTGGTGATTCCTCGATACCACCTCAACCCTCTGCTGAGATTCCACGACACTCCTCTATCAACACCTTGCGCACATCACGTCCAGCCATTGGTAGTGATCCGAGTCGTAGCGCTCGCCCATACGCACAAGCATCACATGCTCCAACGCCGAATGTGCCCGCCACAGCACCTCGACCACTTGCTGCAGCAGTAACCGGTCACAGACAGCGGCAAGCAAGCACAGCGAATGCTCCTCCAGCCTTACCACAGACAGCAGGTCCAGGCCATCACCACCATCACCACCACCATCACGCCCCACGAGCAGCTGCAGCACCGCCGGTCGATGAGGCTGACCTGATCGGTGCGAGCAGAGTGTTCAAGCTGCAGTTCAACTCAAGATACATCATCTGCTGTAGCCAGCAGGCGGTGATTGTGGGATGGGACTTTGCGAATGGCGATAAGGATATCGAGGAGGCGAGTGCGCTGTTTGCGATGCCCGAGTCAACCGCATGAAAAAAATATTTGGTCACTTATTTTCAGCACTTATTCTGCAAAGAATGCCAATATATGCCGCACGAGCACTTCTGGCTGTTCTTCCGGCACATAGTGTCCACCTTCCACAGCCTCACTCCTGTCATCCCACATCCCTTCTTCACACACCTTTTCCCATTCCTTCTTCGCATTAAATGCCTTCTCCACCACACCCAATTTACCCCACAGACACATCAGCGGACACTTGATCTTCCTCCCCTCACTATCCTCCCTCTCCTGTTCATCGCAATCTTCTTCCGCTCCAGCCCGATAATCCTCACACATCGCATGCACCCCGTCCTCATCTCGAAACAGTTTACAGTACTCCTCCCACGCCTCATCCACAAACACCTCCTCGCGCTTCCTTCCATGCAGCATCCTCGTCAACTGCTTCTCCGCAAACACGTCCGGCGCCGCAAGAATTGCCTTCTCTGGGAAAGGTGCTGGCTGGCTGAGGAAGAACCAATGCCAGTACGCTGTGGCTAGCGCACGATCAGTCGCTCGGAACATCGCCAAGGTCGGCACAATGTCGAGCACCATAACGCGCTTCACACGCTCAGGATATCGTACACAAAGGGAATGAGCGACGCGTCCGCCGCGATCATGTCCGCACACGGAGAACTGCTTGCCCTTGTAGCCAAGCGCATCCATTACGGCAATGCAGTCGGCAGCGAGGGCAGACTTGGCATAGAGGTTGTTGTGGTCGGAGGGATCGGAAGTACGGGGTTTGGAGGAACGGCCATAGCCGCGGAGGTCAATGAGGATGCAGGTGAAATGGGGAAGGAGCTCAGGGAGGACTTTGTGGAAGATCAGGTGGGTTTGAGGGTAGCCGTGGAGGAGAAGGAGGGGAGGGCCCGAGCCGCCGGTAAGAGTGAAGATTGTGGTATCGGATGTGGTGGGGATGTGGACGGCCTTGAGTCCTGGGAGCAGGGAAGATGTGGCGGGTGGGAGGGCTGTGGGCTGAGGGCGGGGGCTTGTCATCTTGGGTAGACCTCGATGCGATAATCTACTTCAGTTTGCTTCAAAATAGAGGTGAGACATGAGACAGAAGGAACAACCATTGAATGAATGCGGGGTAATGACGAAGTGCCGGAGCTCACGCCGGTTAACGCTAAATAGACGCGACGCGACTCAGATCGTGCAAGACACATCACAAGCATCTCACACCACCCTCTTCACTTCCGTCAAACGACCTCCCTCGCATCACACCATCATCTCCCTCCCCCCTGTCACCCAACTATATCACGAAACACCTGATCTCACAACCACCACGATGCCCTCCAAAACAAAACCCAGCAAAGCACCACCTCCATCCGATCCTCTCGACGACCTCGCAGCAGAGCCACCAACCGAAGAGATAGACCCCTACGCCGTGCTCTCCGTCGCCCGCGATGCCACAGACGACCAGATCAAGAAAGCATACCGCAAAGCTGCACTAAAGCATCATCCAGGTAAGCTTGTGCCGTTTTTGACATCCAGCACGATCTATTTCGCGCGTTGTCCTCACTTCCATACAAATACTTCCACATCCACATCTGCTGACCCTTTACTCTCTCAAACAGACAAAGCAACAGGCCCCCACGCCGCCACAGCCCACACAGACTTCCAACGCATCGCCTTCGCATACTCCATCCTCTCCACGCCCTTCCGGCGCTCCCACTACGACGCCACCGGCTCCACCTCCACTTCCCACCTCGACGACGACGACTCCGCCTTCGACTGGTCCACCTTCTTCCGCTCCGCCTACGCCGAAATCACCCTCTCGTCCGTCGCCTCCTTCCGCACCACCTACAAGAACTCGGCTGAGGAGCGCGCGGACCTGCTTCGGGAGTTTGAAGCTGCGAAGGGGAATCTGGATAGAGTGTATGAGTGCGTGATGTTGAGCGATGTGCTGGAGGACGATGAGCGGTTTCGGGGGATTTTGGACGAGGCGATAGCAGGGGGGGAAGTGCAGGGGTGGGAGAGGTATGTGAAGGAGAGTGAAGAGAGTAAGGCGAAGAGGGTGAAGAGGGCGGAGAAGGAGGCGAGGTTGGCGGAGAAGGAGAAATTGAAGATGGAGAAGAAGGCGAAGGAGAAGGGGAAGGGGAAGAAGGGCGGTGCAGATGATGGAGAAGCGGGCTTGATGGCGCTGATACAGGGAAGGCAGAAGGAGCGGGGAGCGTCGTTTTTGGATCGTTTGGAGGCGAAGTACAAAGATGAAGAGGCAGGGCAGAAGGCAGGGAAGAAAGTGGGCGGTGGGAAGAAGCCAACAGGGCCGGGGAGCAAGAAGAGGAAGCAGGTTGAGGAAGAGGAAGAGGAAGAAACTGGAGATGCGGTAGACGAGCCGCCGGAAGAGGCGTTTGCGGCGATGCAGGAGCGGATGGAGCACGGAAGGAAGAGGAGGAAGTGAAGGGAGGGATATACGCGGTCTGCAGGTTCTGAGGGTACAGTAGCGTCTTTGGCGTGATTGGAATAGGGCATTTGGGCAAAGGGATTGCATGGCAGGGACATGGATGGGATATGGCATTATCGCGGAAGGTACTACGATGGGGTTCAAGGCTGGGCTCCAGGATTCTAAAGGTACATACATAAGTGGGAATGACGGCAGATATCAGTACAAAGTGCACACAAGCCATCGTGTCCCCGGATGTCCTCAAGGCGCATCAACTACAACACAATGACCAAGCCGCAGCTCTGCTTTGATTAGGTAACAGATAACTCCTTAGCCTATGCACTACACTACTCACACCTCGACTTGGACGTGCCAGGACTGCGTCAAGCACCTCGATCAGCCCTCTGAGCCATCTTCATCGATAACCTTCCGCGGCATCTTCACCCTCTTCCTCATCACCTGAACACAAACTGTCTCCACAAACTCTCTACGCACCCTTCAACTTATCCTGCTTAACAGTAAAAGCCATCTCCAACAAATCCTGCTCCTCCTTCATATGCGTTCCCTTCAGACCCGTTGCCACACTAGCACTCGGCGCTCTTCCAGCATACATGACGTGCTTCCTGTGATGATGTTCCGTGTTGTTCAACAACGTCTCGATTCTCGGCTGCATGAAACTCCACGGTCCAGCATTCAGTGGCTCTTCCTGCGCCCACACAATCGTCTTCGCGTTGGGGTACATGTCGAGGTTGTCCTTGAGGTCCTTCCATGGGAATGGGTTGAGCTGCTCGACACGCGTGATGGCGGCAGAGGTGATTTTGTTGGCGGAGCGGTACTTGTGGATGGCGGCGTAGGCTTGGCCAGTACAGATGATGACGCGCTCGATCTTTTCGGGAGCGTCAATGGCGTATGTCTCGGCGCGCTCTGCGATTTCTGGAGATTCGTGGGCCGGGTCGGGAATGACCCATCGGAAGTGGGAGTCGCCGGTGAAGTCTTCGATGTTAGAGCGGGCGAGAGGGTGACGAAGGAGCGACTTGGAGAAGAAGAGCACCAGGGCTGGGAAATAGGTTAGCATTGCTTCACGAATTGACGAATCATCAAAACTCACGCTTGCGGAATTGACGGTGCATCTGGCGTCTAAGAATGTGGAAAACGTTGGCAGGGGTAGTGAGGTAGGCAATCTGCATGTTGCAATCCTGGTGTTGGCGGTCGAGCTTGTCTGGGCTGGGGAAGATACGTGGGTCCTCGTTGGACATCTGCAAGAAACGCTCCATGCGCCCAGAAGAATGCTCAGGACCTTGTCCATCATAACCGTGAGGCATACTCATAACAATTCCAGATCTTTGGAGCCACTTGACTTCAGCAGAAACGATAAATTGATCGATAATGACTTGGGCGCTGTTGGCAAAGTCACCGAATTGTGCCTCCCACATGACAAGTGCGTTTGGAGAATATAGAGAGTATCCATACTCGAAGCCGAGTACACCGAACTCACTGAGGGAAGAGTTCGAGATGACGAATGTTGCCTGGTCTTTACTCAGGTGTTGAATCGGTGTGTAGGTCTTTTCGTTCTCCTGGTCGTGAAGCACGGCGTGTCTTTGCGAGAATGTACCACGCTCGACATCCTGGCCAGACACACGAACGTGGTGCCCCTCCATAACGAGCGATCCGAAAGCCATAGCCTCCGCAGTTGACATGTCAATGGCCTTGCCCTCGTTGACAGTCTTCGAACGGTTTGCTAGAATACGCTTGAGGTTCTTGTGAGGAGTGAAGCCTTCCGGTGTGCTGCCGATCGTGTCTGCGATGTGCTTTAGCTTGTCCGCCTCGACCGCAGTGGGCAAGTGGTCGAGGATCTCGGTAGCGAGCTCTTTCGGCGACTTGAAACCGTTCCATGCGGATGTGAGCCACTCTTTTGAGTTTGACTGGTAGTCTTTGCTTCGGTCAAAGCTCTCCTCAAGCATGCCCCACACCCACTTTCGGTGCTCGTCGATGTCCTCCTTGGTGAATGTCTTTTCAGCGATGAGCTCCTCAACGTACTTGTCAAGAGCAGGCTTTTGCTTCCCGATACGGTTGTACATCAAGGGCTGAGTGAACGCTGGCTGATCGGTCTCGTTGTGACCTGATTTACGGTAACACACGAGGTCGATCACGACATCCTTGTGGAATTTTGCGCGCCAGTCGGCAGCAAGCTGAGCCACAAAGCTGACAGCCTCAACATCGTCGCCATTGACGTGGAAAACTGGAGCATCAATAGCCTTGGCAATGTCTGAACAGTAAGGAGTGGAGCGGGAGAAACGTGGGTCAGTAGTGAAACCAATCTGGTTGTTGACGACAATATGGACCGTACCACCAGTGTGGTAGGCGGGAAGACCGTAGAAGCCCATGGTCTCGTAGACGACACCTTGACCAGCAAAGGCTGCGTCACCGTGTAGCAGGACACCCATGGCAGACTTGGCCTCCTTTTCGTCGTTGTTGTAGTGCAGAATAGCTCTGGTCTTACCAACGACGATAGGGTCTTCGGCCTCCAAATGGGACGGGTTGGCTACGAGAGAGAGCTGGACACGCTTGCCGGATGGCGTTGGACGCTCGAAGTTCATACCTAGATGGTACTTGACATCTCCGGAACCCTCATCTGACGGCTCTCCAGATCCAGCAAACTCGCTGAAGATGGACTCGTTGGCCTTACGAACGACGTTACTGAGCACATTCAGACGACCACGATGCGGCATTCCAATAACGATATCCTTGACTCCGTGGTCGACACTACGGTCGATGAGAGCCTTCATACCAGGAATGAGTGTTTCTCCTCCTTCCAGACCGAAACGCTTGTCATTAGGGTATTTTGTGGCGAGGAAAGCTTCGAAGCTGTGAGCCCAGATGAGTCGATCTAGCGTCCTGCGCTTTTCGTCATTGTTGAGCTTGTATGGTTGAGGGATTTCGAGACGTTCGCGCAGCCAGTCGCACTGCTCGCGGTCAGGAATGTGGATGTATTCGACACCATAAGAGCCACAGTACAGCCTTTCGCAGTTGGCGATGATGTCTTTGAGCTTCATTTGAGATTTCCCTTCAGTCGCGAATCGTGGTAGGATACCGGGGCCCAGTGCGAACTCTTCCTCCAAGTCGGCTTCGGTGAAGTTGTAGTGAGACATCTCCAGCTCCTTAGGTCTACTGTATCCGAATTGTTCTGCCTCCAAGCGAATGCCCAATGGATCGATCTTGGCCTTGTGATGCCCACGAGCTTGGTATGCACGCACAAGTAGCTGAACCTTCAGGTGCTTTGTGAGATGGTCGTCTGTGCCAGTTCCAAGTCCAGGTGTGAATGCAGGTGCGACACCCTCCGCGTTTGGCATAATGGTTGGCGGCGGCTGGAAAGCTTTCGACATGGGCATATCACCAGACTCCATGTTCTTGAAGTAGACCTGCCATGAGACGTGTACGCTTGATGGGTCGTCCTTCCATGCCATGTACATAGCATCGACATAGTTGGCCGTGTTGCCAGAGAGGAAGTTGTCGTTCGGGTCCTGTATAGCTCAATATTAGCGGGGGTCCGGGGACTCAGAAGTATAGTCTGACTGACCACTCCTTGTGATGTCTGCTCGGCAGCAATAGCATAGTTTCGTCGATGGTCGTATCTTGTGCTGAGAGCTAATGGTTTCCGGATCGTAGACAGTGTGGAAGTGTTGCGCACATTAGTGAGGCGAGGGCGAATCGCCGCACGTAGGCAGTTGAGGCGCATCATCTTGAGACCTGTGATCGTGAGGTGTCGTCGAAGGAAGGTCGTATGCGTGAAATCCTGCGGATGTAGAGCTTGGCTTAGGAGATTACGGGAAGAGCTTGCCCGCCGTATGCGGAGCTAGATTAGTTCGTCGTCTACTGAATGAGCAGCAGGCGCCCTAGGAGATTAGTATAGGTAGCGGTTTCGGCTCTGCTACAGTGAGGTGCTGAAGTGCTGTACAACCTGGAAGCTCAGATGTTTTCGCCTTTGAGACGAAAACGCGGGGATGGGAAGCTCGGCAAGTCACTCGCAAAGTCACAAACAAAAACCGCACACTGTCACAAGTCACAAGTCACCACACTACAATGAGCAGGAGCGATTCGGCAACAACAACAAAATGTGTTCTTTCTTTCTCTGTCTTGTTCTACCTTGGTCTTCCTCACATCTGCTGCATTAAATGCAGGAGTACAATTCCCTTTGTCGTACTTCATACTCCGTGTACCCTTGATAGCATGTCTCAATTCTTGGTGACTCCACTACCACCTCGTCTCATCTGTCAGTCGGCGTGGCATGATACACCAGCAGCACATCATCCGGTGACACACCCTCGCGCCAATCTTTTCCTCCACAAAGCAAATACACAATGTGTTTTGCGAAAATGCTAACCTTTCCACGACTCTCCGTGAAATAGGGAGACGTGAAGTATGTGATCGCTTCCTTCACTACGCGACTACTGCTGGTGATCTGATGCGGGTTCCAAAGCATAGACTGGCGGTTTGCTCGTCCTCCTGGTGTCTTGAACTTGCTGTAGGTCCAGAGTACGAAGTCGCGCAATGACATGGATGCATGCTTGGCGTCCATGTAGTGCAGGTCTTTCTCGATGTCGACTCTCAGGTGTTGCAGAGTAGTACGGATGGCATGCGCCATCGCTTGACTGCCCTTGGTGGTGGTGTTTGTGCTGTAGTAGTTGTACTGCGTCTCCATGGTAATAAGGGTATGGTAGTGATCCTTTGCGGAAGCCGTGGTCTGGTCCATTGGACCGTAATTGAGAGGCATCGAGAATCTGGAGCTGTACCTATCATGCAGCCAAGTGAGGAAGTCGCCAAGATGCATAGTAGTGCTAGTCTCTCTCACAACGCAGTATTCCAGGAACGTGTCGCTCGGAGAGGTGAAAGAAGTCTTTCCGAAATTGTCACACTCGAGCTTCACAGGTGGGAGAAAGAGCTCATCACGAGCGGGACCATGACGGCTGTAAGAAGGGACTGGCGGCAAAGGCTTATCGACATTCATGAATTGAACGCTCGCAGGACGTGCTGGAGCATCTTGTGTGTTCACAGCTCCAGAGAGAGGCCAGCTCGATGCTCTGGGTAGTGGCGACGGTAGCCAAGACTGACGATTTGACTGCTTTTGCGCAGCTTTGACATGTGGTCTGTATGGTATGTAAGCGAGGGGAGGCATCGTGGAAGATACGCCGAGGTGGGATGCTTGTGGCAATGTAATAACATGAGTGGCAGCCATGCTTGCGGGATGTTGCAGAAGATGTTGTAGATACTTGCTCAAAGATAAGCTTTGGATAATAAACCAGACAGAAGAGTGAACGTGAAGAATGACTTATTTCTCTCGTGAAACGAGGCATTGTGCAAAGCAGTCTCGAGCCAGCGTGAGGCACAATGCTTCTTTGTCTTGACGTTGTGCACGATTCCCGCTCGACCTCATGCACAAAGACGCTTATGATTATGTCTTAGAAGCGTCTCAGTAAAGAGTATGCGAAGAAAGTATGAGCATTTTTTGAATATCATCCAAGAGTAGCACGTTTTCCAGCATGTCAAAACATGGAGATTTTCTTGTCTTTCTTCCTCCTAGGTATGGCATAGAGCATGAGACACAACATCGCATGGAAAAGAAGTACTACGTGTTGCGCGCATCGGTGTCGCTCATCAGTCGGACGTCAAAAGGAGCATGCGAAAGAGGTAGTGGTGGTGCAACAGAAGTGAGTAAGGACCGAGGGAGGACGTGAAAGCGGTGATTTGTCATGCGCTAAGCCGAATTTGGCATAACAATATGCTTGGCATGACTCTCACGTACAGTCACAGGACAGAAGTCTAAAAGCCTTTTGGGGAGAGTGCCGGAAGCATTCTGCTCAGACTAATGTCCTAGTACCGTATCATACCAGAAGCACGCTATAAGGGGGCATAAGAACTCGACACAATTCCGTGACTTAGAGTGCTTTCCTGACTAAACCTCGTCTTCTCAAGCCTAGACTGAAGACACGACATAGCATTTTCGCCGAATTCAAGTGCTCCTAGGTATTTTCACCATACCCGTCGTCCCATGCCACAAGCGACGATACGGTAGTTTCTTGGTCAGCAGGGAGGGATTAGGAGTCTGGCATTCATAGACATGGCCTCTCGGACTACTACAAAGGTAAGTGTTGGATCTTTGTCCGTCGAGAAGCTCACTAATCTATATTTGAAGGCGGCAACGCAATATAAGAAGCAAGAAGGCACACTCCAGTATGACAGCACAAAGAAGGCCGTCATCTGGACTGCAGCAAACGGTACAAGTGCCGCAGCATCAATAGCACTCGCCGACATAACCAATCTGCAGCAAACACCTGCAGCCACCCCAAAAGTCGCGTTGCGAATAGTAGTCCAACCCTCGTCAGGTTCAGCGGCTGAGAACTATGTATTCAACTTTACCTCAAAGTCTGCAGCACGTGAGGAGCAGGTTGCCATTACTGATGAATTGCGCAACGCTATTGCTTCGCTCAAGGCAGGAGCTCAAACATCCACTACTAGCACAGCAGCCGGCACGAGTACGCCAGCAGGTGTCGATGGCCAACCCGGGTCATTGGCAATGGCATCTGCTGTAAATGCTGGTGCCAAAGCATCTGCTGCGGCCGACAGCTGGTATGACGATCAGAAACTGAAAACAAATCACGAATTGCAGCAGTCACTTCTCCGCAAGGATCAAGCACTGCGAGAACGCTTCGAGCAGAGTTTACGCGAGAAGCCGGAGACCATCACAAATACCCAGTTCTCACTTCAGTTCTGGTCAGCGCGAATGCACCTCCTCCGCGCGCACGCGATGGAACGCAGCCAGATGCAAGGCACATACAACGTGCTAGCTGAAGTCAAACCCAAAATTGTCGATGGTGTAACACGACTCAACCTGTCCAAAGAGCAGATCCAGCTCATCTTCACACAACACCCACTCGTCAAGCACGTCTACAACGAAGCCGTACCGCAGAAGCTCTCCGAGATGGAGTTCTGGGCCCGTTTCTTCGTGTCACGACTCTTCAAGAAGCTCAAAGGTGAGCGCATCACCGACGTCGACTCCACTGACAGCGTGCTCGACAAATACCTCACACTGGACGAAGCTGCCTTGACAGGGACCCAGCCCGCTGACGCCCAACATATTCCGCACTTCATGGACCTCGAAGGCAACGAGCAGAACCACAGCCAACGCCGCGGAAATCGACCAGACCTCGATATGCGACCGAATGCTGCAGACAAAGTACCCATATTGCGGGCACTCAACAACATGAGCGAAAAGATGATGGCGCATGTCGTCCCCACAGATGGCGGAATGTACGCTCCAGTCGGCATGGACGAAGAAACGTACAACCAGCTCCGCCTCCGCGACCTGCAAGCCGAAACCGCCGAAGACCGTGTCGTGCTACGTATTGCGGACCAGCGTAAGCTGTTCGGCAGTTCCAGCACCAACGGCACGCAGCATATTTCTCCCGAAGCCGCCCTTTACTCAACACAAGACCCAGCAGCTGTGCTCACCGCCCTCTCCACCGACCTCTCGAAACCTCTCTCCCTCGCAGCCGCAGCATCCCTCTCCACCAACACCGCTACACCCCCGAGCACCGCGCCCACCAGCACCGCCGCCTCGACCGCCCAACTCCTCACGCTCCTAACGCAACAGCGGGACCTCCTCCTGTCCACCACCGCAACCACGACCCTGACCCCTTCCTCCCTACAAACCCTTACCCTCACGCAAGCCACCACGACCGAATTCCTACACTACTTCTGGACCCTACTCCTGACGCCCAATACCGCCACAGCCATCCGCGACCTGCCCTCCCTTCTGGGCACACTGACGAATAGTGCGGCACGAATAGCGGCAGTAGCGAGCGAGGCTGAGAAGGAAAGGGCCGCGAAAATTGCGGAGGTCAAGAAGAGGGCGAGGGAGTTTGAGCAGAGGACGGGGAAGAGGCAGAGGATTGACGAGGGTATGGTGGGCGTAGGCGGAAAAGCGGAGGTAGAGAATTTGATGGGATGGACGGTCGGGGCTATAGAGGTGGCGAAGGGGCGATTTGAGGAAGTAAGAGCGAAAGGACAAGGCTCTGGCTTATGAGTCGTGAGGGCAAGCTGCTAGCACGCTCTACGCATGCCTTTCACGGCCGCTAGCGTCCACCGCCTCCCCGACCACCACCCATGAGGATGAAGATTGACGCGGGAATGGTGGGGGTTGGTGGTAGGGTGAAGTTGACACGCTCATGGGATGGACGGTTGTATAGAATAGGGGTGGCGAGGGGGAGGTTTGAAGAGGTGCAGGCGTAGAGGCAGGGGACTGGGACGGGAACGTGAATGACGAGGATGAGATAGCAGCTCAAAGGCACGATGTTGCTAAGCCCGCGATTCTTGGTATAGTGCGATACAGATTATAGCGTGTCCAAGGATGAAGTCACGAAGGTGCATCTCGAGGCTATCTAGAATAACAATGGATGACTATTTCAATAGACAGTTTCAATACAACAGCGAGCAAAAAGGCCAATGAATCCAGAAGACCAAACACAATATCAATTCCAGTTCCCAGGGTATCTATGTGCAGAATCGAACCCAAAGCCAAAGCCCAAGCCACCATACGCCTCGCTCATATCCCAATGCAAAGCGCTGCGTATATGCAACCTCGAATCATCCCATCCTCATTACAGGTGCCCAGCCAGTCGAGCAGCCAGTCACCGCATTATCATTCATCGTTTCCATCATCGTCAGAACTCCATCCCCACCCCACCTCTCCACCTTTCCCATCCCCTTCCCACACCTACAGCCCTACGCGCCCCCGAGTGCCGCCGAAAACGCCAAATACCACGTCCTACTCGCCCCCCCATCCAACCACTCCGGGCTAAACCCATCCATTGCAAAGAAATCCCACGCGCTCTTCGGGTCCACCAGCGCCAAATTCGCGTACAGAATGCCCTGCCATCCGTCCCCCGTGTTGGCGCGGCCGCTGCTGAAGTACGTCTCCCATTCCTGTTGGACAAAAGCTGCGGGGCGGGTGAAGGCGGAGGAGGGGGCGAGAGGCAGCATGTGGATGCCTTCGATGTAGGAGTTTAGGGCGCCGAAGTAGGTCGTGTGGTCGATTTTGCCTTCGAATATCTGAGGGGGGTGTTAGTTGGGGGTTTTGAGGAAGGTGGGAAGGAAAGGAGAGGGGGAGGGGAAGACTCACGATGCCAGACACCTTGTTCGGCACGATGTACGAAGGCTCGACTGTGTTGTCATTCTGCAACAAGTAGTAATTGCTCAGCGCCCGTGCTTGCACCGCCAGCTGCAGGTTACCACGGGCTTCCATATTCGCATCACCGATGACTTTGCCCCACATCTTCATAGCGTAGAGGGAGAACGAGTCTTCAGACGAGGATTCCTGGTCTTTACCGTCGCCGGATTCAAACAGGCCGTGCGCCCAGCTGTGTCCGTGGTACCAGTCGAACATGCGGGAGAAGGGGAAGTATGCATCATCTGTGACTGGGTTGGCGTAGTCTCTGATGAGCGCGTTGACCCAGGCTTTGTTTGTGCCTTCTTCAAGCCAGGAAGGGTCGAGGTATGCGATGACGGCGGCGGTGTACACGAAATAGCCGTAGTGAAAGTGGTGGTCGTTGTAGTATGTGTTGCCAAAGTCTGCACCGGGATTGCCGGTGACGTAGGACGCGTCGGATACAATGCCGCCCCATGCAGAGTCATAGACGAGAGGGTAGATCTGCTCGTTCTCCACGAAGCGACTCATGTTGCCCTTGAGGTTGACGAGACCGGCGGATGCGAGTGGGCTGTTGTTACCAAGATTGGCGGTCGCGTAGATCATGGCGGCGAATTTCGCCAGACCTTTGCCGGCGTAGTACATGCTGTCTAGGTTGGTCTGCGCATCCATATCTTCGGCAAGCTCGACCGCGGCGACTTGATTGAGTAATTGTGCTGCGGTGGAGGATATCGAGTCTACGCTTCCGGAAGTCGGGCTCCAAGGCGAAAAGCCCATGGTGACTGGCAGGTCAGACTCGGTCATAGTCCATGAGTCTCCAACGATACCGGTGGCGACACCTTTTGTCGTAGTCTGGAGGAGGATCGCTGTCTTCTGAGTAACGACACTCTGACGGCGTATCTTGGACCTTGCCGGAGCAGGAGCGGCATAGTTACTTGCGCTCATTGATTGAACATGATGAGGAAGTGCGAACATTAGAAGAGGTCTGCTAGTGACGACACCACCTTTTGTCCAGGACAAAGTGTAACTTCCGGAAGATCCGGTAACACTGCCGCTGATAGCACCTCCAGTTGGGTAGACGCCGGCAGAGTTGTCGTAGATCTGCAAAAAGGGAATTGAAGCGTTGGGGTTCTTCGCAATCTGAACAGTGCCAGTGAATGGCTGATCTCCGATGATGGTGGTCGAGTTGAGCGCGGTGAGTACAGGTGCAGTACCACTGCTCGGTGTGATGTAGATTAACCACTGGTGACCGTCATTGAGTGTGACGTTATATCTGTAAGTGCCCTGCCCAACGTTGCCAGCATACAATAGTCCATTGACGCCGTTGAAGTACAGCCCAGTCGATATCAAGGGCGTGCTGTCATGGTATACTCCAGTGACGAACCCCATGCCTTGCACAAGAGGAAAGGTGATCGCAGGAGCCTGACCAGGAGCAACAGCAAGATTGACGTTGGCAGCAAACCCGGTCAAAGTGTCCATGGTCAAATCTGTTGTCGCTCCAAGTTCTGCAGCAGACAGGATCATGTGGTGTACGCCCTGAGCAGTGCCATAATATTCTTGAGTGCCGGCGCTAGTATCCGGCTGAGTGTTACTGACGTATGCTGGAGAACTGCCACTGTAAAAGTCTGAGGCCTCGAAGTGTGAAATACTCATACCCCAGCTGTTGTTGCTCATTCCGGCCATCCATGCAAGAGAATACGGATGCGTCCAAGCGGGGTTCAGACGTGTTCCGAGGAAGAGATTGGCGTAAAACTTGTTCGTCTCAATCGGACCGATTTGGTTGTTGATGCCTTCTCGCGACACAGGGTGGTCACCACGGCTTGTCAGTTGCGCCGGTGGTGAGTCGGTCTCAATGGGCGCGTCGAAAATATTCCCTGACATGCTAGCTGTAGGAACGATGGTTGTACTAGTAGAGATGACGTTTGAACCGCTCGTGATGCCCGATAGAGTCTGTGCGGCTGTTGTGCTGATGATTGTCGTTGGGAATGGCTGCGAGCTGGCGTGATTCGTAGTATTGAGGCTACTTTGAGCAATCTAAGGATATGTTAGGGACTAGGTGCGATAAATGTTGTGCAATGATGTTTAAGATAGTGTTTTTGCCAATGCATCTTGGGGAATTCGGGATTCTTAGATGGCCTTTGTGGAAATGGCATCTCCCGTTCGGATACAGTTCCACGCGACAAGCGAGGCCACGATCGTTTTGCCAGTGTAATGCCGAGATGGTTTCTGAAGATACAATTTTGGTACAAACGGCCTTGTGTGCACTGGCTCGGATGCCGTCTCCGAGGACGTGAGGGTGGCAGCCTTGATCTTCGAGCGAGCGAAGGTTCGGTAGTTGCCGACATGGCAGGCACGACCCTCGAGGATTCGTCCAAAATATCGTACCAGCTCACGACTTCTGCAATGACATGGAAAGCACAAACTTACGCCAGTGTTCGAGCTCATCATCGTGGTAGCTGAAGTAAACGTCTGCACCTCACTCGTAGTAAGTGTCGTCTTCAAGCTGATCTGGTTTGTGCTAGGAGTTGCTTGTGCAACCAATATGCTCGAGCTAGGTGGTTCCGCCGGCGCAGATGCACTCGCCGGTTCTATAGTCTGATAGATTGTCGTTGTCCCGGTGACAGTCGATGTTCGTGGTGTCGTGCATACTGATTCAGATGCCGCGACCGTAACTGGTGTCGTCGTAGATTCGATACTCTCATAGATAAGGCTTCCAGATGTAAATGCGATTGCATCTTCAGGACCTTGTGGTAGAGGACGTGGTAATGCTGCAGCGAGAGAGATCTGGAGGGAGAGAAATTTTAGTGAGAGGCTTGCCTTCATCTTATGTAAGTTGGAGGTGGCGATGGGGTGAGGATGAGGTAATGGAGGGGAAAATGAGGGAGAGGAGAAGGTCTGATGCAGGTGTGAGGGCAGGTGGAGATAGGAGAGTGTGAAGAAAAGAGTGAAAGTAGCCTTCTGTAGCACTTAGCGGTGTCAGACTAGTCCGAGAATTGTCTTTGATGAGGACTGGCGAGCTCAAGAGTTTTCACAGATAGAGATCTTGCGTGAGGTAGAGGGGAGGAGAGATGAGACAGGCGAGAATGCACTGGGTTACGTGCTGTTTGAGATTCGGAGGAAAGGATGAAGAGATTACTGTATTCAAGGAGGAGAGAGAAAATACAATAGTAGTAGCACTGTCTAGCAAGCCGAGGCAAGGATGTGTAGAGAGGAATGCACACAGCATATATATCTGCAAATTCTTTTTCAGACGAACAATGATGCTGCCAGGATGTCTTTCCGCGCACTCGTATCACCTGCACGTTGCTCGAGCCAACATGGAGCATTTTGGTAGATCATGGTCGCTGTTGTCATTCCAACAAAATCCTCCGGCGTTGCAGGGCAAGGAATGGACGAACATCAGTAGCCCGACACTCATGTGCTCGATTGAATCGGGCAAAGGAACAGAGCGGCTGGCAGGAGCGTGCTTGATCGGGCATGAGTGAGGCGTAGGAGAGTTTGTGCTAGGCTGTCGCTGATGGCAATTCGGGAACTACCAGAAGCTTAATTTGGACGAGTACGTAGGTACCTCGACGCTGAGTTTCAGATGCGGTGCTTGATGTCCAATCTCTGTATGAATTAGCTGTGGCCGAGGAGTAGGTGCTTCTGCTTTCACAACAAGTACATAACGCGTTGTTGGCAAGCTCATGGTAGACAAAGTCTCGGTAACTCTGGCAAGGACTGGGCGAGTGCCATGAAAAGAGATTCTGCTCGAACTTATATTCTCCTACTGTATACGGAAACAGATGAGATAAGGCAGACGCTGCCCGGAGACCTGCCACCTATACGAAACCACTACACGTCTATATCTAGCTCAACAACCATGAACATATAGAATATTGCTTTGGAGTGAAGACTTTGTGCAATAACCCCGGCGTTCGGAGACGCTGAACAACCACCAAGACCACCCTCGTGAGAGAAAACACCGACAGCATCATGGTCAACTCACTAGTCATCATCCTGCTCCCCCCAGCCATCCTAGGGTACATAGTCTTCACCTATTTCCTAGATCCCCTATTCGACCCCCTTCACAAAGACGTACCCGATGCTCACATCACCGCGACATTCTCACGCTTCTGGATTCTCTACATCCGCTATACTGGCCGCGAAAACAGGACCATACATGCAGCACACGCTCGTCTCGGACCCATCATCCGCTTAGCGCCAAATGAGATCAGTGTCGCATCTATCGACGGTGGCGTGCGGACAGTCTACGGGGGTGGCTTCGCAAAGCATCGCTGGTACGACCAGATGCGCAACTTTGGCAACGTGCCGAATATGTTCAGCACGTTGGAGAACCGCGAGCATTCGCTGAGGAAGCGGGGTATCAGCCACGTTTATGCGAAGTCTGTGCTTCAGGGATCGAAGACGCTTGAGGGTATCTCGAAGGTTTTGGTGGCGAGGATGTTGAGTAAGGTTGAGAAGCTCATCGAAAGTGGCGGTAATGATCAAGGGACGGTAGATCTGATGGCTGTGATGAGTGCCGCTACCATGGACTTTGTGACAGCCTATCTGTTCGGACTGCAGAATTGCTCCGAATTGCTGGGCAATGACGACAAGTTGGCGTGGTGGTTGGATGTGTTTCATCGTCGCAGACCGTTTGGCTTCCTGGATGCAGAGTTGCCTGGGTTGAAGAAGTGGCTGACTCGGTTCGGTGTGAAGCTAGCACCGGATCATGTGGCACAAGCAAATAAAGAGATTGGAGATTGGGTCATGGCAATGTGCGATAGAGCAGATGCCGATCTTGCTCGTGGAGAGTCTAATTTGAAGCCAGAGGAGATCCCTGTGGTGTGGCGACAGCTTCGGAAGCCAGCAGCCAGCGACAAGGAAAGCGTGAACAATGAAGGATATGATGACAAGCTCGTTGCGGCAAGCGAAATGTGGGATCATCTTTCAGCTGGGCAGGAAACTAGTGCTATAGCACTTTCCTTCGTCTTTCACGAACTGACCAGACATCCGGATGTCCAGACTGCATTGCGGAAAGAGGTACAAGGGCTTACGCCGTCTCTCAGCCTTCCATCGTCATCTCAATCATTCAGTAGCATACCAATCGCAAGAGAGATCGATGCTCTACCTCTTCTTGATGCTGTTCTTATGGAGACTCTGCGACTCCACGCTCCGATTCCTGGTCCCCAGCCACGTATCACACCGTCAGAAGGCTGTAAACTAGTCAACAAGGACATACCAGGCGGTTTCCGTGTGAGCTCGTTGCCATATACCCTGCATCGCGACGCGAATGTCTTTCCGGATCCGGACACTTGGCTGCCAAAGCGCTGGCTTGCTCCTATCACGAAAACTGGCACCAGTGTGGTAGATGACGCATCCCGAGATGAGCGTCTGAAGCAGATGCACCGCACTTTTTGGGCGTTCAGCAGTGGTGCCCGAATGTGTATTGGAAATCATCTGGCGTCGCAGGAGATGAAGCTGATCATTGCAGCTGTGTTGAGCAATTTCGAGCTGCTGGACGCTGCCAATGCTGAGGTCGACGCGGGCATGGTCCAGGAAGACGCATGGACGGCGCAACCCATTGGCGGAGAATTGTTGTTGAAGATGAGGCGATTGCCTGCTAGGACATAATTATCGATATTCTTTGCCGACGGAGGCAAATGTGCCTCAAGCAATCTTCCTTCCAACATTCCCAACTCCTTTGCCAACGATCGTGACAATAATCTCATCTTCTTTGTCAGGTGCATCGCGTAGACCCCACCCGCTTGCACCGAATGTCTGCAGATCCCGAGCGAGTGCGATGATGCCTTCTGTGCTGGCGATCTCCTTACCAAGCTGTATACGACCTACGTCTTCGCTACCCATGGCCATGAGGGTAAGCATAGTCGTTGCTGCTGCCTCAGATGAACATCCACCCTTTGAAATCGCCTCCAGCAGCTGGAATGCACATTGTCGACCGATATCCTCGGGTGGCACTCCTCCTGAGGTCGGAGATGCTACATCTGCAGAGAAGAGACAATTCGTTGAAGATTCGGCCACGAGAGATAAACCAAAGCCCACACCGATCTTGCGTCGTGCCTTGGGATTCGATTTGTCCGTAGATGGAAGATATGGAGCGGAAGACACGTCTGAGAAAATGTATGTGTCTGGAACGTAGGCGTTCAGGACTCCTCTGGCTGCCTCGATCATGCGAGCGTTATTCGCAGCAGCGACACCCGTAGCATATGCTACACCGCGAATGCGCTTGACCCGTCCACCATTCAGCAGATGTAATGTCTTAGGTAGTCGGACCTGATGTCCAAAGACTAATTGCACTTCCCCAGCACCGCCAGCACCGTTACTTCCAGGGCATGATCGCCGAATGATGCGCAGCTCGAGGTTCAATAGGATGCCAAACTGCTTGTAGAGAGGAAGTATTGCTGTTCTTACCGTATCCACCGAGATATCGCCTGCTGCTGTTGCTGAAGTGATCACACCAGGACCAGTAAAGATAACATTAACCTGGGCTTTGGAGAATGGTGCCAGTAGGCAGAGTGGCAGCAGGAACCAGCTAACGCCTCTTCTGCATCCTTCTGGCAGCTCGTGCCGTATAACACCTGCTTCTGCGCCGTACCCATTTATGCTTCCAGTCAACAATCCAGGCTTATATACCATAGTCGTTCCAGTGTAGGAGAACTCGATAGCAGAGCCATTGGTGATAGATTCAAGAAGGCGAAGGAAGGAAACCTCGTGAGGTGCAAGACCAGGATTCGTGGGCGAGTTCGGTCGGATCTGTGAGATGCGGATGGGTCGACCTGTGAGTGTAGAGAGCACTATGCGCTGCGCAAAGTGCTTGTGACCGCTGAACCGCAGCGGTGGAGTAGTAGGAGCTGTGGCCATTGTGTGCTCTATGGTGATTGCACTGCAGGTCTCGCTGGACTCGAAGATCGACCAAAAAAATGTCGGAACTGCCAGGCACGTGGAAATGCCAAGCAATGACGGGATTGTTTACCTGCTCACAATGACCTCGAATACAACAGGTGAGAGGACTGGCAACAGCACGCCGCCCAGAATGCTGGCCACAGGTACGAACCCACTCGTCCTCATATCTGGGTAGCCGCTGATCTATCTAAGAATCTAGAGAGGACCGCCACCTCATGCGCCAGCGTGGTGCAGGGTTTGTTTACTCTGATATCAGGCCTAGCAACGAGTTGACTGATAGCTGTATAGAGCACGAGAGCTGAAGACAGCACGATTTGGGTTCTCTTTCAGCACTTTCGCACCTTCTCTACCAGCCCCAGGACCAGCTGACACAATCGGAGCCCGGCAGTCGCCAAAGAGGTCGTCCCCGAAGAAAGCCTTACCTGTGAAGAAGACGTCTCCCGTCAAGCAATCACAAGTCCCTAGTGTTGAAACGCACAATATCAATACTGAAATCCCAGCGACAATCTCAAGGAAACGCTCAGCAGTTGTTCTGGATGGGGACAGTGCGGGCACCGCAAGATCGAAGAGGAGGAAGGTCGTTAAGGAACCTGCGGCCACAGCTGAGGCAACTCATGTCAAAATCCTGGAGGGATTCAAGGGCGCTGAGGCTCAGGACGGATCAGAGCCAATTTTGTCTGATGAGCTCGAGCACAATGTCATTGCGAACGTGGTGAACAGGAAGCGTGGACGACCGGGAAAGCCGAAGACAACTGCTGCTAAGACTAAACGTGGGAGGCCCATGGTAGTAAGAGAACGATCACCGAATACCGCGCAAGAATTAGTGCAAATGTCACCCATCCAACAACCTCCCGTTCAGGCTCGAGTTGATGATCCTGTGGTAAAAGCTTCCAAGCCGAACTTGCCGAAGATGAAGACTGGTTTAAATGTCGGGAAGGAGCTGAATGGAGAATACATCATTGAAGCAGCGTCCCCCAGAGTACGGCGGAAAGCAGAGCCACTTTTGGAACCTGGACCGGTCGACATGGAAGCAGAAGCATCAACAAAGCCAGCAAGACGTGCTCGAAAAGTCCAAAAGCCTGTACCCGAAGGCCTGGATGACACAGTCGATGCCAAATCACAGTCTGACATTAAAGCGAGGCGCAGAAACCTGAAATTGGTTAGTGTTTTACCTGAGCCGAGGGCGAGCAGAATGGCATTGTCTGCAGTGACAATGGCCGCCACAGCTTCCGTCGTAATGGAAGAGATTAAAGCTGAAATTGTCGATGCTGAGCTCGCGCCTGCTGTGCCCCTGCCGCGGCGAAGAGGACGACCTGCAAAGGCTACATTGAAACCAGGCAAGCAGGCGGAAGTGCTTGCGCAGGATGATGAGGCTGGGGAACCAGATACTCAGGAGAATGCGAAGACCGAGGCGAAGATCGAACTAGGACGGACCAAGACGAAGCCATCGTCGTCAACCCCGACAGACACTGCATCCATGAGATTAGAAGCCGTAGCATCTCAGTTTTTTGAGCAGGACAGGGACGTCCCGAAAGAAACGAAACCTCGACGAGGCAGGCCGAAGAAACCAACCATTGCCGGAAAGTCTACTCATGAAGACGATGTTGAAGATAAGATCCGCAACACGAAGCAAGCCGAGGAGGAAGTGGGCATACTCGAAGAGATCCAACCTAAGCGACGGGGCAGAGCGAAGAAAGCGATCATCGCCGAGAAACCCAATCATGAGGACGATGTTCAGGATATCATCAGTAAAACGCAAAAAGTCGAGCAGGAGGTCGAGCAGAAGGTCGAGCAGGAAGTTGAGCAGAAGACGGATACCCCTGCAATTATCCAGCCTAAGCGACGAGGTAGACCACCGAAAGCCGAATCCTCTGAAAAGCCTGCAAAGCCCACGAAGAAGCAGAGTCAGTCTCGCCAGAAACATGAGCCTGCCCCCCAAGCAACCGAAGTAATCGAATATGCGGCCGCGATTGAAGAGGTTCACACCACTCCGGAAGATATAGCTGGCGTTCTCAGCAAGACACAGCGAACAAAGCGCGGAAGACCAGCGAAAGTGCAGGTTCACATTGAGGCCGAGCCTGAAACAGCAGGTATTACACGGGATCTTGACCCTAAGGGTGCAAGAGTGCCCGAAGATGTGTCTCTCTCCACACCAGCGCTGACTTCCGAGCTGCCACCCGACCAGCCAGCAGCAGAGTCCCGTCACGGTCGTCCGACCAAGGACCACTCCCTCCAACCTACCGCAGGTTTCGACCCTAGCGCCGCCAGTGTACCCACTATGACCGAGACCGAGCCGGCCCAAAAGCCGCCCCGTCCACAACCACTAACGACGCAATCATCCAACATCTCCCTTTCGCCACCAAAAGCGGACGAAGAGATGAGGAAAGCAGAGGGTACGAAGAGAGGAAAAGGAAAGGGTACATTGCCTGTTTTCAGGATGACGGCAACGCGCTCGAGAGGCCGGGGACCAGGTCTTGCACCGAATGAGTGGATGAAGGAGGATTGGTTCGAGCCTAGCGTGCCGGCGAGTTTGTTGAGATGAGGCGTATAAGAGAGGTTGGGTGGAGGTGAGGTGGCACGGTCAAGTGATGGTCAGGAAGGCACGCATGGGAAAGGGGGTATTCTTCAAACTAGTGCGGCTTCGGATGGAACGAAATGGGATGAGTGTAGGATGTATAATTAGCGTTTGGATATGGACACGGGTCGTTGTCTGGATATCTTCCTCATTCTTATCTAGGTAGAACGACGACAAACGCAGAAGAGAATGATAACGCCAAAATGTAATGTGGGTATAATGTACACTTGCCTCTTTCCCGATACCATATCTACCTACCCATGCCAGTTCATGTCTGATTCATGCCCCTTCCATCCCAGTCCATTCCAATCCTTTGTCGTCCATATCATGTACAGTTTCGATCCTCTGATTCCCAGTCGGCAGAGTCCGCAATCATGGCCTCAACCATCAACATCCATCTCGTTGTCGACTTCGCCCTCCGCATCTGGATCCTCCTCTTCATCCTCATCCAATTCCCCCTCCGCATCAACCTCAGCCTCCACACCCCCATCACCATCAACCACTTCATCTTCCTTCTCCAATTCAGTCTCCTCCTGCACCACCGTCTCTTCCACCCCAATCTGACTCCTCCCTCTCCTCAACCCCCTCCCACTCCTCCCCACACTCTCCGGCGCCACCGCCTCCTCCACCACAAGATTACTCCTCGTCCTCCTCACACTTGCGTTCGCCGTCGCCGGCGTAGCAGCCGCGCTCTGCATACTCCCTCGCCGCGACGGTGTGCGTGTGCCTAGACCTGCAGCCAGTCGAGCTCGGGCGCCGCGGCCAAGCGGCCGACCAGCTTTGCGCTTCGGATGCATGCCGGGAAGGGCGGGGAAGACTTCGTAGCGGGTGGCAGGGATGGGAGAGGCTGATGCAGGGGCGTCGTGGAGGGAAGTGCCGTTGGAAAGGGCGGGGTGCGGTGGAGGTGAGCGGGGTTTAGATGGTGTGGTGAGGTCGAGCGACGGGAAGGGGTGGATTGGTGCGGGAGGAGGCGGCGCGGATGTCATGGTGGCTAAAGGGCCAGCGGACGGGATGGCGATATCGAGAGCTAGCAGGGCTGGGTCGATTGGTGGGCCGTCATCGAGGACTGCGCCGCCAGTTGGGTCGTCTGGTGTGGCTTCGGCGGCTACAATGAAGGACTCGGCTTCCGTCATGCCTAAATCTTGCTGTACGCCCTCTTCTGGTGGTCCGGCGGCCTCGAAGGCGGCAATAGTCTCTTCAGGCTCCTCGCGTTGCTTGACTGTGGTGAGCTGTGGGGTGTTCTCGTAGTGCATGTTGTCTTTTCCCATGACATAGGGCACCCAGATTAGCGAATCGGCCTCGATCTTGGTGTAGCCTTTCTTCTCGTAGTTGTCGATGTATTGACGGTAGTACGGCAAGTCCAGTCGGAGAGCATAAGACTTCGTGACCGGATCCCGTACGAGAGCTCGTAGACCTTCGAGACAGCTGACGATGTCGTCTGCCGTCATGCCCGTCCTCGAAGACAGCTCCGTGACACTGATCGATTTTCCAGCCTCATGCAGGAGGAGCATTTCCTTGCAAAGGACCAAGCGCCAATAGCTGCGATAGGATACCAACCCCATGTCGCTGAGTGGTTTCTCTGGACTGCCAGTACGCTTTTCGACCTTGGTGAGGAGGTAGGAGAATTCGATGAGCATGTGTCCGAAGCCTCGTCTTTGATGCACGGGAAGTACAAGAATGCAGGAGACATTGTTGAGGCTGCTTGGTCGTTTCTCCTTTGAGAAGTAGCCGACGAAGTGTTCGCCGTACTCGTCGTGTTCAGTCATGATGTAGAACAGAAAAGGCTCGACGTCGTAGTAAAGAGTCTTACTCCCGAGAAAGAGTTTCGCGAGAAGACACAGATTTTGACAATACACAGGATTCTTGCGGCCATCGACCTCGAAGAAGGAAAAGTTGCCGTCTCTATAGATTTCGTCCCCGGGTGGGTGTTTGGAAGGACATTTGAGCTAGAAGTGTTTGTTAGCAAGTGATATCCCTCGGACGATGTGGCAACTAACCTTGTGACGCCACGCAACAAAGTCAGAGCTCATATACTTCAAGCAAAACTCGCATATGTACAAGACTCTGTTTCTACTGTACTCTTCTGGATACGGCGCAGCATGCCATGTGTCGACCTCAAACTTGCCAAAATTGATGCACTTTATCCTGCTCGGAGGACCTGATACCTTCGTGGCAGGTTTCGTCGGATCTGCTGCTCGAGCAGCCTCGATCTTTTTCTTCCATTCTTCTTCTGCTTTCTGTCGCGCGTCTTCAAACTTCTTCCGATCTGTAGGCTGAGGGAATGTTTTCGTGGTGTCCGCTTCAATCTCGGAGAGTATGCCACCATAGGGCTTCTTTGCCTCTTCACCTTCACGTTCTTGCAAGGCAAAGGTTGGGGCAGTAAAGCTGAGTGCTATGCCTGGAAAGTGTGGTATGTCTGGCTCTGGTGGAGGAGCTACTACCATTTTCTGGCGCGCCCTCCGTGCTTGATCACGTTCCCGACGCTTCGCTTTCTTCCACTCATGCTCGAGGTCGGCCAGACTGGACGGCAATGCAAACGAGAGGATGAAACTATCTTCAGTGTGTTCCACGATCCGAAATAGCGGTCCGGTCGACTGTCTCTGTTGTCGTGACCTTGATACTCTGCCCGTGCTTGGTGCAAGGCTGTCACCTTCACCTTCTCCAATAACACTCAGACCCTGGTCAGCATCTACCGTACTGACTTCGCGCTTTCTCCGCTTGCGGGTGGGAAGTTGTGGTTTGTCCTCGGTCGAGGTTGTTGACGTTTTCCGTTTTCGTAGTGGTCTGGATCCGTCCTCCTCCTCATCGAAGATCACATTGGCAAAGACAGTATGAGCTCCAGGTTTCAGGACCGGCTGGAGTTCTCTAGTCAGCTTTGAGGAAGATCTTCTTCGGCGTTGTGGTTCAGTGTCACTAGCAGTATCGTGTTCGTCTTGGCCATCGACATCGTCTTCCACACTAAGACAATGAGGACATCTCCATGCTGTTGCGTCTGTTTCACAGCAGTTAGTACTGATTCAAGAGGACATTCGATTACCATTTACTGACCTTCCTCGGCTTGAAGTGACTTTTCCTCTCGTGCGCATGATCGGTGAGCTACCAAAGGTCAGCATCTGCCACATAGTGAAGGCCAAAATGCCACATACCATGATCACTACATCGTGTGCACGTCAAGTACTCCTCAAAGTCCGAGCTTGGGTCGTCCTCCTCGTCTTGTTTGCAGAAATAGCAACGATTGGGATTGTGCACTTCGAGCTGAGCCGTCTCCTCAACGTCTTCTTCCTCTTCACTCTCAGCTTCCCACGGCGCCACACCCTCTTCCTCTTCTTCCTCTTCATCACTGTCACCGTCGTCCTCAGCGGCATCCTCTTCTTCATCTTCCTCCGGTGTTGAGTCTTTCCTTCTCCTCCCTGGCCGTGCTCTCGTCCGTCCACTTGTGCGCCGTACCTTGACTGTGCGTCTGGATTCCTCCTCATACGCATCGTCATCCTCCTCCGCCTCTCCTGCTGCTGGTGTCTGTATAGGATACTCTTCCACATCAGGTGAACCTTCCGCATCCGGGTCTTCGTCCGCGTCATCTTCTGCTGGCTGATCTATCTCTTCCTCATCAAGCGCATCACCCATGCTCACATCTGCTCGCGCATTGTGATCGAATGCTCTCTTGTTCTTCGGGCTAGCAACTGCTTGACTATTGACTGAAGCATCAGATTGGCGTAGAAATCGTCGTCGAGCTGGCTCCAGAATGCGCGTGAGCACGGCTGCCATGACTTCGAGCTTGAAGTAGAGATGATGTGGTGATTGAAGCGGCGTGAGGAAGTGTAGCTGGTCAAGCAGTCCTTACACCGGCTGCTCTGCCAGCTTGAGCTGTTGTGATCAAGTGCGCATCCACTACGACGATGCTATGTGCGCCAAGCGCATAGCCAGCGCTCTACCACGTCGGTCCTGCCTTGTTTGTTGCCAGTACTTATCACTCTAGACCTGATGATGATGATCGTCACTTCTGACAAAGTGTCGCGTCGGGTGAGGTTTTGGTGTTTTTGGTTGAGACTTGAACAAACAAACGCGCTTTTCGACCTTCTTTATATTTCTTATCGTGCTTTGAGTGACTGCGACACGGTTTTTTGGCTTCTTGCGATGTCGAGATGTCGTGGTAAATGAATCAAGGGCCCTGCGTCCTGTGTTGCACTGAGCTGTTGCCAGTCGATCGCATGATCAACACTTTCTCAATTAAGACTAGTGTCGTTCGGCGATCCTGCGCATTGAAGCGTCACTTCGGTCGTGATCTCTATCTCGGCCTCAGCTTTACTCGGCATTGGCACATCGCATCCTCCTCCTCAAATACCGCCGTCATGCCTGTCCCCTTCGAAGCTCTCCTCCCCTATGGAGTCTGTATCACGGTAGGTCGGCAGTAGCTTTCCCATGGACCTTTCACCACACCACCATCTCGACCTACGATGAAACAACGACCTCCTCGAAGATACCCGTTCAAAGGCCCTTCCACCACCGTCTTCGATATTTTTCACCACCCGCTATCCACCACTGCCACTATGATCACCAAACTAACACCCCCTTCTCCAGATGTTCGTCGTCTCCGGCGTCGGCCTCGGCGCAATCCGACAATACAACAACGGCGGCAAGAAGCCTCGCTACGGCGTCGGCTACTGGGACACATGCATGATGGACCGCGACCGGCGGCTGACAGGATATCTGCGTGGCCAGACGGATAAGGTTGCGGCGCCGCCTGGGTTCGAGCTTAATAATCCTTGGAAGGTATGTCTGTCTGCGGTGGGATGATGCGATTGAGGCATTGGGGCGCGAGTGTGGCAGGGGAGTGTGGAAGAGGCAGGGACAGGACTAGAAGGGATAGGTGGTTAGGAGGAGTTTGGCTGGAAGGGGACAGGAAATGGTAGAGAATACCTTGGGAGGAGGATCGGAAGAGCCGGGGACAGGCGGGGGTGGAGGGGGACGAGACGACAAGCTGGATTGAAGACATCACTAATCACACTCTTCCTCATAGGTGGAATACCTCGTACGATAAACGCCCTGGAAGTTCGCTCGCGCTCGATCATTATCACCCAAGCAAAACAACACAGCCTCGAGGCATTAATGGAGCACTATAAGGTCAAGAGCATTTTGATGTAGCCCGACGGGCTTCAGAGCTGTGGCTGGGCATGAGCAAGTTGGACGTGGACGTGGACGTGGAATGGCACGGAAGAGAAGGGCAAGGAAATGGGGAAGGAAGCAGTTCTTTATACCATGACAATTTCACAATTCACAATTAACGTTTAAAATCCTGGGACCATTGAGCTATGCTGAGCTCGTCGATGGAAGAACGTATGCAAGTTCATTTGCCGATGAGCACGGCTCGTGTATTCAGCATTGCGTAGCCTTTCGGGGTATCGAATCCTATGGGTACGACATTTGCGCATTCTACGCCTCCTGAACACCAAACACCCTCGCGTCTCTCCATTCGCTTCGCCGTGCCCAGTCGTTGTGGTGCGGTCGTCATTGCATGCCTACCATTGCCTATATGTATTGCAGATACACAAATTCCCATCCTTCTCCCTCTCCCTGCCCCTCATCGTCAGCATCGCAGCGAACGCGACAGCGTTTCATTCAAGCATACGGCAGAACAAGCCAGCAGTGAAAGGAGCTCTACCGTATTCTTCCATATTCACTATCACTACTCTAACAATACAACGCATCCACACCTAATACGTCCAGCGTTGACACTTCTCACTCGTCTCTCATTCCCCTTCGCACTCGCTATTTGATACAAGAAAAAGCACAAACAAAAAAGACAAACAACCGAACCCGTACTGTGATCATCCGATACTCCTCGCTGAGCGGCAAACTGCTCATTGCGATTGCCCATTTCCTGCCATTTTCTGCCTCCCGTGCTAACCCACCATGAACTCGTGGCAGACACCACATCCTTGGGTATATTTTCCCTGCCGAACCGCATGCAGGCGGTACATGCATCAATCATCACCAACAGAACCAGAAGAATCGAAAACAGAAGCGAAGAGTAGAGAGAAGAAGGACGTGCCAAACTCAAATCCTTCTCGCCGTAATATGTACAAAAGTCGCCCGGACGATGCTGACGATCACAACAGCTCTCATCGTCGAACGAAGAGCGGTGGGCTTTGATTGCCGACAGCAATCGGGCAGGCTAGTCATCGAGATCATGACAGGCAGGAGTCGGCAGTATATTGTTAATGTCCCCGACGACTGTAAAAGCTGTGAGCTGGCCTTGCTCGCTGTTTCGAAGTGTTCGGTGTGTCCTCGTCAAATGGGGAACGTAGCCGTTTCCAATCGTGCCTCGATCGGGCTTCATCGTCGTCCTCTTTTTCATAGTCAGTACACACTGACAACAGCGCTGGTTCGCGTTGGCGAGGTATCGTGGGTAGATAGATATGCTGGGAAGTGTGCAATGCAGGAACATGTGACGTGCACATCTATCAAGACTCGCCTGCTCCATGCTGCATATGCTGGTGAGCTGCAAGATCGTCCTCTTCGGTGCTTTGGACAATGCCTCCATGCATTTGGGCGAGATGTGCCGCATTGTTTGGACTTCCCATGGACCTCATAGGTCTACACTGCCGTGATTAGCCCCTGGACGTCATGTCTTGGGCGTGCGAACCGACTCACTGTG
>Ga0268246_10000219_pt1 | contig 32659 bp, 28 predicted proteins | sample AgamicOrSfe_FD_200242 | JGI IMG/M metagenome (GOLD analysis project Ga0268246, IMG submission 200242) | Agave microbial communities from Guanajuato, Mexico - Or.Sf.e (v2) (version 2) | ecosystem: Host-associated > Plants > Phyllosphere > Phylloplane/Leaf | place: Guanajuato, Mexico | collected...
CCTAAATACTAGTTATGTCATATAATACCAATTCTAAACTACTGCTCTACTGTCCTTCATGCTAACTATACGTTATACACACATTGCTATCTCTGCTTATATTACTCTCTATACCTACTGAGAAAGACCCCTCTACAACAACAGTAGGATATTACTTAAAGAACCTTTAGGAAAGAGGTTATAGAGTAAGAATATTATGAAGGGATATATTAGCTTCTAAATTAAGGATATTACTCTAGACTAATTATAGTCTGTCTTATCTTTAAGCTTCTTATAAAGTTATAGAACTTGAAGTACTAACTCTTGACTATCTAGTTTGGAGAGAATCATTTTAATAGCCACTATATTTATAGAATTGTTAAAGGGGTATTACTTTACGTTTTTATATCCTTACCTAGACACTCGAGCATTTCCAACCTTCAAAGGAAGCCTGCGCGCAAGAATAGTTCGCTTTATATTGGTTCCTAGATCACCAGCTTGTGACCATTACCCGCTTGCCATGATGGCCACCCTGCTTCGCCCTGATCTTTAAAACCTGAAAGCTCCAGGAACTGCTCCCTTGGAAGGCCGCATGATGCGATCTAGTCCCGCGGTTGCAGGCGCGATGGTAGACAGCACTAACAAGACCGGCCTACAGATAGGTCATGGTGCGTGACATAATGCTCGTGGTATGATAGCAGATCACGATACATATTGCGCCTGTATTTGACCCAGCCGCACATCCGATTGATCACACGACGATAGCATTCCGCTTGCTACATACTGTTACACTCAAACTCATTCAGTGATACCGAAAATGTCATTTACTGCCACAAAGCGGGAGCTACGTCGACGACCCTCCTGCTGCGCGGTCTTCCTCTGCGTAATGTCATCTATCGCAACCTTGAGCGCCTGAACTTGAGGTGGTAGCGGATCCAGTAGAATGTCTTTAGAACTGTAGAGACCAAACTATGTACTACCGTAAGGACTATATAGAACCGCTTCGAGGAATTTCCTATTACTAACCTTTGATCTTAGTTCGCAGAAAAGCATGTAGAATTAATCTTCTTCGTCATAAAACTCTATAAGATAGTCCTAAGAGGTCATTAGTCTATCGAGCCTAAAGATTAATATAAAGCGCATACCTTGTTGTCTAGCTAGAGCTTCTTAGAGCCTCCTAGTAAGACGCTTGCTCAGGAATATATCTTATATCCGCTATTGTCTAATCTCTAATCTGTCTAATCTCCTCTCTCACGAAGTTAGATTTCTCTCTCCTTAGCCTTATTAAGAACGTGAGGCATGTAGTTCAATTGTGCATCACCTTTGACAATCATGATTTAAATACTAGGAAACCTAGCTTCCGATGCCAGTTCTTGTATCACTTTCTCCGCTTCTAATTTCGAACTCTCACGGTATCTTTGTTCTTGCGCTGGAGAGCTAAAGCGAACGATGCCCACGATTGAAGAAGGAGTCTCGCCGTTTGTTCCGGTAAATATCGAGGAGAGCGGTTCACTTTCTGGAGGATAGCTGATGTGCGTGGCCTCATCGATGTTTACCATGTGATGGTAGAGATGCCTTTCGGAGGTAAAAGCAATCTTGCATGCTTCACATTTCCAGGGCAAGTCGCCATTTTGGTACAACTGTTTGCCGTGGATTCTGGCCTCGTGGTTTGACAGTTTAGCACCACCTCTGACGATCGCTCTGCAAGTTGGGCATTCGGTGTCCTGGTCTCGCAACCCTAGCTCTGGCCGCCGAGTGCATCTCCGATCGGTGTAGTGCATGTTCAGCTCAAGCTCCGTCGCGCAGTGAGTTTCGCAGCCGAATATGCAAGGATAGTTCGCAGGCGCAACTCTGTTCGCCTCGTCCGAGTTCAAGTCACCGGCGAGACCGGTCGAATGGCCAGCGGCATCTCCATCAGGGGCAGGGTCCCAAGCGGAACCTCCCTCGGAACCTCCGACATCATTCGTGCTTCCTCCGCCAGGAGGTCCAGCGTTTCGGCCTTGGGGCCCAATTGGATCTCCCTGTCGCCAAGCCACATACGCTAGAGGTTTGATGTCGACCGCCCACCGATCTTCAGGTCCGCACAACACGAGCAAGTTCTGGATCATCTGCCGGCGCATGTCCACAAGTCGGTCATCAACCTCGACTCGGAGCTTGAGTGGCGTGTCTGAAAGTATGTGCTCTGTTAACAACGCGAGCATAACGAAGCCGCCTTCCTTCTTCGACGCTTGATACCTTGGGGCGATGTCGTATCTGGTCGCAAGCTCCGCTGCGGCTCATGTTGTAAACAAACTTGCCAGTGAAGACATTCGCTTCGTCCTCTCCTAGTATATTAATCAAGCGTGTGAGAGCCTTGACGAGTACATAGATTTTTGTCGCTCCAGTTCCGGAGTAGCCCATGATAGGTCTCACCGTGATTTCTTCTTCGTTGCTTGCGTCTACGAGGATCACGGCCCATCCGGTAGCCCTCTGTAATGGAAAGATGATCCTCTTGACGTCGTCGTCAGGAATAAGAGACAGGAGTAAGTCGCTCCTGACCTTGCGCTCTCCCAAGTTGTGACATGTCACGAGCACTGATTCTGTGTCTTCCCATGTTATGTAGTGGACGTCAGGGAATAGTACCTTGAAGATACCAAAATATGCATCCATGATACGCGCGTCGACCTTTGACTTTGGAAGAAAGTTGATAAGATCGTTCAGTGCCAGCTCGAACTCGTATGGACCACATGAGATTGCGCCATCGGCCAGACGTGAGAGATCTCCTCGTGGAATGTCGAAGCTCGTAGATAGGTGATCGATGATGAGATCGGGGCTTTCAGGTAAGACCGGTGTGACTGGTGTCCGACCGATATTGAGTCGTTGCCAGCGGCCATTCATCCTTGACTCACGGTCGACGCCGTCATCATCATCCTCTTCATCATGGTAGTTGAGTGACCCAAATGCGCGTTATCCGGAAGCAGACCACTGAATAGTCGATGCAGCATGCATTGTTCTGTCGATCCTGCGGGTCTGATGATAAGCAAATAGGTACTCCATGGTAGCGTTGTGAGGTTGCAGACGAAGACGGACGAAGGGTGTTGAACACGAGAACAGAGATATGAGAGAAAGATGCGTAGAGCACCAAAGCAGGCCCATCCTGTTCACAGCGACTGTGTTGCACACCAAGCCCTTGTACACAGTTTCAAGTAGTACGTTGATAAGTGGAGGAGAAATATTTGATAGCGATCGGATGATGTAGATCAAGTAACATTTTAGGAAGAAGGGGGCAGTGGGTCGAACGGTGATCTGCATGACCACGACGATTTGGTATCGACGATCAGGTCCCACATCGCATTTGGTCCCAGATAAAAAGGACATACCGGTCAAGCGGTAGATGGGAAACATCGACAAAGGAACCCAAACTAGCATGCCGATTGATTTGTTTTGTACTATTTCCCGCAAATCATTGCTGAGCTGGCGACTGGAGCCAGGTCCATTAATAAAGTACGCCATTCTACCTTAGGGAGCCTTGATGTGACAGAAGGCGTACTCGTGCCTAGTATTTCAGCAAAGCTGCATTCAAGTCGTGACCTTGACGTCGTCGACGAGCGCAGCGACCATCTTGGAGCGCTCAAGAAAGTGCTTCTCGTCCTCGGCAATCTTCTTAGCAGCTTCAGGCTGCCTCACACAGCCCATGAACTGCCGGAAAGCTTGCACGTCTTCAAACACGAGTTCGGCGTATGCGTCGTAGTCGAACGCTTCCTGGGCTCCTACCAGTACGGTGGCAGGATATGCTTTGTTGGACTTGTCGTCCGAGTCGCCGGTGTGAGTCCGCTGGACATAAAAGCGAGTATGGGATTTCGGAAAGAGGTCTCCCGAGATCGACTTTAGTAGAGGGATGTGGGATTCTTCATAGTGCTTCTTGAACTCAATCGGCGTAATGCCTTCTTTTCGGGTAGCGTAGATGATTGCTGTCAGCGGCATTTTTGCGAGGGGTGATTCAAGCCTTGAGTGATGTTATGGCAGTATTAAGCCTAAGGTAATTGACGACTCTTGAGGGTACTACGCGCCATGTTAAATATCACTTGAAACCCATGCACAGTTGTCTGATAAGGCACAATTCCCGCATGCAGAGCATGAAACAATTGGTTGTGAACATAGACACGGACACAGTTCATGTACCAATCAACGTCACACCGCCAGGCACGAGGCAGGGTCCAAGCGCGAACCAGAATAAGATAAGCAACATACCTTAGGTAAGCGCCGTCGGGTTTCTATAAATAATGTACTTGCCTTGCATACCTTACAGTGGGGATACTCACCTAAGGGGTCCAATGAGGTGCCTTTTCAGTCTCAAATCAATGGTATGTATAAATTCAGAACATAGTAGTATTTTCATTCCTGCAAACATAACATAACAGTCGTAAAGAGCGTGTTGTCAAAAGACTAAAGAGACAGATCTACAAGCTCCACACGATAATTCCAAACATCTTCTTTCGCCTTTGAGCGCGATATTCTTAACCAGAGTAAGATGAGCCTTGCTTGAGGTAGGCGTAGTAATCGATGTTGTCGACAACGATCACCGTAGTTTCTTTCGTGACCTCGTTGCCGTTGACCGCTAGCACAATACGGTCAACATCCTGGAACCCGCTGTTGAAGGTAGCCTTGGTCATGGCGGGGGTCGTAGCCATATCTTCGAGAAGACCTGAGCTGTAGGTGAAGATCTGGCTAGTGACTTGCTCCTGGTTTCTGTATCCGGTCACCGTAATGTCGCACGGCTCTGCAACACCGACCTCAGTCTCTTCGCTGGCCACGGCGCATCCGAAGTACATGTAGTTAAAGGCGAAGTGGTCGGTAATGGAGTCGTCGTAGTCGGCGCTAATGAAGGCGGTACCGTCTTGTTGCTCGATCTGTCCCATGACAATGAAGTTTGGCGCTGAAAAGGCCCTGACTCCGGTAGCACCCTGGGAGATGACGCTGATAGAGCCGTAGTAGGCGCCGTCGCTATGAATTGGTTAGTGCCTTCTTCAGCTACACGATAACAGTGAACGGCGTACTATGGTCCAAGAGACGCAGCAGGGTTGGGGACTGGAGCGCCGTCGGTTCCGGCAGTCTCGTCATCGAACTTATTGTGTCAGTACAGTGGATGTCAGTTGCATCGTGGTCTGTCATACCTTCGCAGTATAATGGACGACTTGCTGGTTGCCAACCATGTATGGCTGGCCGATGGGCGCGTCAGGCATAGCCAAAGGAGAAGAAGCAGCCATGCTGGCCAGAGAGAGGGCGGCAGCGACGATGAAAGACTTCATGTTGAAGACGGTGTTTGCGGTTTGACTGGAGGTACAAGAGAGAAGCGGAGGAGTTGAATTGTGAGGTATGTGTTTGGGATGGATCATGGTCGAGAGAAGACGGACCTTATATAGCATTCTGGTCGGCTTACTTTCGTGATCGGCCACCATACACTTCCTCAACCACATTCGTCCAGTCTGCTCAATTAGGAGAATGCCCTTTACTGGCTTCCCAACTGACTGAGCTGGTTCGAGGACGGAACCTGGCGATTGGTACATTGCCCCATGATCGTTAGCGTGCTTCAGTGTGGGAGCTTGCATCATCGTCGTTCACCGCGCTACTGATGCAAAGACACGCAGTTCTCTGCATATAGCTGTGTGGAGACTCAAAGAGCACCGACTGTGTTACTTCCTGCTCCACTCCGGCATCAAGAACTCATGATTGAAGCCTCCAGCCATGAAGGCGTGGTGGCATGATAGCGGGCTTGGTGGATTGTCTCACGGTGAGCGCACTATGCTAAATGTTTCGTGAGCAGATCACATGGCATGATTCTATGCTCACTAATCTCAGTCGAACGCATGTAGGTGGTATACAGAAGCATCCACGATGTGGTATTAGGCTGCGGAATGAAGATCACTGGGTCGCCAAGCTATGATGCGCAGTGCAAGATCGGAACCTCCGCGAACGATGATCTTCATCCGGTAATTGTCCGGCTCGACCCTAACTCAACCACGAAAGGCAAATGCAACATTCACATCCTTTTCAAAAGGACCGTTGTGCAGTGCTAGCTGGTGACAAACCTAGCCAGACGCTGCGACCTACTGACGCCAGTATGGCTCAAGAAACGGAAGTCACAGTTGGACGATGACCGGTGCAAGTCGGTCATGTTGAGTCTCGTAACGGCGTATGTGGAGCGTGGTATGCACTCTTCAGACGTGCTTTTTGTAATAGGTAGTCCTCCGCTGATCATCTCGACGCAGTGGTTCTAAAATGCAACCCTAGTCCTCATTTCACCAATCTTTTTCTCCACCTCCCGCACGCTCCTGTCCAATTCCGCGGCAATTCTCTCCTTGGTGTCCCTGGGCAGGACAAAGAATCTCTCGCAGAGGTCGCCGTCTACGCTGCCCTTCATCGGCATGTAGTAACTCCTGTACATGAGGTGATCGCGACCCGCGAGAGGTGGGTCGTCAGTCCTCAGATGGCCCTCCAGATTCGAGAAAAACTCAACGTCTTCTCTATCCACAAACGGCACCAGTATACCCAATGTACCTTGGAGACCCGCCCAGAAGAGAATCTCCTGACCGCCGGCGACCAGAGTCGTTTTTTGAATGCTGGTTGGGATGTCTTGCACGTAGTTGTGTAGTTGTAACTGCAATCGGTGTGGTGTACCCCCAAGGTAGCCCCTCTCGTTGGCGAGGAAGTTGCCCGCGCCCGGCTCATCCGATTCGTCCGATGCATCCTTTGGACATCTCACAATCCAGAGATTACCGAATTTGTCGCCTCCAGCAACTGTGTCGTAATCGAGCATGGCCGTTGTAGTTGTCCATCTCGCAACACTGTCGTCCGCGAAGGGTATCATTTTATTTTCGGTGTGTTTGTAGACGACATAGAAAACACTGTTCTGGATGTCACCGGCGACAATACGAGAGCCTTGTGTGTTGAGCGAGACGACTTGCTGACCTGGTAATCTGCAGCGTGATTTGCGCAGCAGTGAGCGCATACCAAGGTCGTAGATGAACAGCTCATTCGCATTGGCCGTCAGCAGGCGACCTTGGAAAGCGAGCAGGGTAAACACTGGACTGTCGAAAGCCGTCTTGTGGATGAACTCGAGGTCGTCGCCATTCTCGAGAACTCGGTAGACGTGTATGGACCCGCCAATCTTATTCGTGGGCGGTGCTGAGCCCGTAGGCATGTTGCGGCCAGTTCCGACGAGGAAGAAGGTTTCTCCATCTTGATTGTCGAAAGGTACCATTGCGCAGCACAATGCAGCCTCATTGTCTTCGAGGTCGACAGTGTGCTTGATCGCTGATTGGTCCGAGTCTGCGAGCACGTCCACGACCTGGATGCACGACGACCAATAATTATTACCCCTCGGCCATCGGAATTGCTGGCTTTGTGCAACCTCAGTCCCGTTTGTCTCTTCCTTCTTCGAATCATTCTTCAGCTGCTCAATGACCTTCTTGGGCAGCGTATTCGCATCCGACTGAACTGTGTACATGAAGCGGTGATCAGGATGCTTGACAAACCCGCGAGGGGTGTGTTGAAGAGGAAAACTTTTGGTAAGAACATTAGAAGTCATGTCGGGAATGCTAAAAATACAAATGTCGGAACCCTTGAGAGCAACGATGGCTTGAGGCACATTGAAGATCTCCGTTCTAAGCATGCTCGCCGAGTGGAAGGGATAGTAGTCGAGAGGTGTGAGCAAAAATTCTTTTGTCTCTGGATGAGGATAGCTGGCAAACGTTCGGGCACCGCAGGCGAGCATGACTGGCTGGTCATTGACAAGGATTGAGGTGAGCTTGACCGGCTCAGCGCCCAGGAACCTCGACCGGACATTGCTGAGTTCTCCGGCAATGTCGTCGAGGACAGCTCGAAGGTAGACTCCAGAGAACAGACCGACATGGACGTACGTCGAAATGCCAGACGAGTCCTCCATTGACATGAGCTCGATGGACCGTGGTGGTGATGTGAGAGACTGGATCGATTGTGAGGCAAGCATGTTGTCGGGATCGGTCGAGTATACACGGATGGTAGAGTCATCAGCACCAATGACAAGGAAAGGGGCTCTGACGCGTCCCTCCGGAACATCTCCCATACTCATTGCTTGAACATTGCCAGAAACGGTCAAAGGCTCGGATCCCTGGTTATATTCTTGGATCGTGCATAGATCTGATGAGACCTCGAAGTAAAGGATTTCACCAGAGCTCAGCGCTAGACACAGCTGCTGATGGTTGCTGCAGGCTTTGAGAATGGTGCGATGTGCAGGACAGTTCCAATCGGGCTGCTCATTGTCCGGACCCGTGTAGTATCGGAAACCTCTGTCCCAGACCTGAATTAATCCGTAGTCTCCCATGAGGCCCATGTGAATTGTGCTGACATCGGCGCGCAGACCGTGATCGTGAACTTCCTTCGTTTCTGCGCCTACTTCCAGGAACATGGTCACGTTTGAAAAGGCAAGTACCATGTATTTGTCGTACTGCGAGAAACGGTCGTTTGATACGGCCCAGATTGCTTCGGGAACACTGGGTAATTGCGCTTTGGTGTGCTCGTTAACGGAGAGGCCGTTGGTGATGGTCTTGATGGAGCTGCGGTTTCCAGTGCCTGCAGTCGTAATGATTCTCGGCTCGTCTTTGCCTTCGATATCTTCTACAACGGTGTGCTTCTGGGGGTTGAGGCTTGGTATACTAGATGTGACATCGACGTTTTCGTATTCGTGTACGTCAAAGTAGATCGGTTCATAGTCTGTCGCTCCAACTGTGTAGTCATCGCTGGTCCACATTGGTTCGATCTCGTCACCCAAACTCAAGAAACGATAGGTATGGCTATCGCCATTTTCGGCGGCAAGAAAGAGGTAACCACTCTTGAGAATGATGAGTGTTACAGCGACCGGGAAAGTGTCAAAATACTGCAGCTGCAACGCGCTGACTTCACCAGTCAATCGTCCATTGTCGTCTTCGATCATCCTCATGGTCATCTTGAAAACGTCTCCGTCGTCAGTTTGAATGAAGAGAAAGAAGCTGCCTTTGATCTTGTGTGTGACACCCGAGACGATCATTCGCTTCCGGGATGGGTCCTCTGTTGCACCTCTGCGACGGGGAATAGGGATTATGAGCGGGTCGTGATCTGGGTGACGATATGAAATGGTATCTTGCGCGCATACGATGACACCACTCGGACCATCATTACCACCGGGCATCGCGAAGAGCATATTGGCAGAATAGTCTACCTCGTCCGACCATTCTCTCAATACATGGTTGAGACCAAGATCAACCCTGTAGTAGACCAGATACTTCTTGCGCTCGTTGTATGAGATATCAGATGGATCTTGGTCAATATCTGTGTAGACAACTTCCAGCGCGGCGTAAACCGGGTTCGCAAAACTCGCGTCTACAGCGATGAGTGCGAATGTGAGTGTCTGTGGCTGGTTGACTTCTTGAGGGGATGAGATGGTGATCTTGTTCTCTTGGTTGCGGTTCAGAATATAGACAACCTTGTTCTTCTCGACTGAAGAAAACATACAGCAACGTCCTCGAGGATCCGCAGCTAGGTACTGTCCGGGAATGGTGCGACGAATACCTGACTTGCCGAAAGTCTCCAGGTGCTGACGTGCGAACTGTCGACGTGCATGGTCGTATCTGAGGACTGCGATGCGACCAGAATCCGAAGAGCAGATGATCAAGTCGCTAGGAGTACCGGGAATGCGAATAGGGACAATACTGCGCAAAATACCGAAACAGTTTTGCGTCACCAGTGTTCTCCATTCTCCAGTTTTGCGATCCACGACATTCATAGTCAGGCGCTCGCCCTGGGCAAGAATGATCTGCTGTTCCTTTGGACGTTCCGCGTTGAAGTTGCCGATGATAGATTGCGTGATCATGCCAGCCGGTTGTAGCGTTAGGCTGTACATGAACATTTTCGAAGTGACCGACATCTTGACGACTGTGTTCTGGAGTCCAATCGATGCTTGGGTATATTGCTGTCACCGGCCTTGGAAAGGCTCCGCGAGGAGAAGAGGAAATTCGCTTGTCGATATGGAGATCAGCTCATATCAGAAATGGTTCAACAAGCGGCGTTGCTCCTGGGTATTGCTGTAGGGCTAATATCGCGTCGCGCTTCTACTCAACGAAGATTGGGGGCAAACCGAACATGGAGTTCGCGATTTGATGATGCCAAGCAAGACTGCAGCGTGGAGTTGCTTCACTTTCGCGATAATTTTTTGAGGCTGTACGGCAAGTACCGGCGCTAAAGATGCACTTCAATGACACCCGGAGCTTCAAGCATCATGGATTCTGAGCTCCATATTGACTTCTTGTATAAATCTGGCAGCTAATCATTTCCCGGTGCAATCGAATCATGGCGTCCAAATATCTGTGCCAGCAATGTGTGAGGCGGTTGAGTGTCTCTTCAGCAATTTCGTGGCAGAGCACATCGCGATTCCGACAATCGTTCACTTCCTCGGCGAAAAAGCAGCCGTATACTCGAGCACAACACAGCAGCCTTCGTGAGAGCAGAAGAGAGCTCTCGTCAAATTCTGGCCGTCGTCAACAAGCTTCAACGCAACACGCGACATCAGAAACTCAACCTCTGCCTCCCACAGACAGCCAGAATGACCAGTCACGTCTTCTTCTGCGACCCAACAATCTCTTTCATTCGTTCTCGAACTCACCTTCTCCTAAAATCCGTCGGCGCGCGGCTTTCATGAAGCAGAACGCATATTGCCCACATCCATCACATCAGCAGACAAGACAGCCGGCAAGCCCAGTAGATCCAGAAGCAAGGAAAGAGGGGGCTTTGGCACCAGCGCATGTCCGCTACGAGTGTCCAGATTGTGGTATACCAGTGTCATGTTGCGAAGAGCATTTCGTGGATGACTATGAGGCGCATTTAGAGGTTTGTGACACTCTCAGAGAGGTCAACGAAGACGACCACGATCTGGTATCGGGTCGCTTCTTTCCCGAATTCGAGTACCCACCCGGCCAGATCGACGAAGCACAAATCAACATGACCAATTGGGATACACTACTGTATTCTCGACAGTTTGAGGCGATCAACGACGAGCGAAGCTTGCGCCAGGCGACACGACTTCTTACATACCCAATTACCGTCGGTAGCATACTGCACGAGCTGAGCCCTTACAGCTTGCGGGCGGAGGGCCGACTTACCACGGAGGGTCTGAAGTCGTTGAGTGCGCTGCGCTACACCTTACATCCGCCTCGGACTGGTGCTGGCATGGACATTAAGGGTCTACGACCAAACCCACCTCCGGTCCGCCTCTTCATTCTTGGGGCGCGTGCAGAGTCCTCGTTGCCACGCGAAGCCTGGATTCAGCTGTCGTACCTGTTTCCTCGCTCTACTTTCCACTTGATCTTCATTGGACCGGAGTCCATGGCCAACCGCGATGCCGAGTATCCTCTTCCGGAGAGGACTCCTTCTAATCCTTTTGGTGCCGTTGTCGAGGATCGTCTGAGCTCCCAAATGAAGATCAGCACCTTTGTCGAATACTTCCACACCCTTCACGACTCTCAGATCTTCTATCCCTACGACCCTTACTTTGACGCATTCGTCCTCTTTCATCCCGGTCTTGGTCACCCCGCAAGCAGTCACGAGTGGGCTGACTCGATCCGACCGCTCCTCGAGACTAAGGTACCTATCATCTGTACAGGATATACTGAGTATGACATGCAAAGGGATATCAAATGGGTCAATGACACCGTCGGGGGAGAGATGGATATCCTGCTTCAACCAGGCGAGAACCGATTCAGGAGCTTACGCTGGGACTTGAATGATCTGGACCCGTCCGACGTCAGTGCTGGTAACTGGGGTGTCTGGGCTTTCAGAGGCAAGAGGTACGAGACCCAAACCAAGGAATAGTCTTGGCAATCACATCTCTGTACAAAACCAAATCTATCACGAATGCACATATGTTCATTGAATTGGGAACACCACGAGAAGACCCCGTGGGAGTGGTGATCAATTCAGGCTTCTGCTTTTACCTACTTTTCAAGTTCATGACGCTTCTCCTCCAATGCCTGCATGAAGTGCTCCTGCCTCTTAGCCTTGCGCACCTTCTTAGCAACAAAGTTCCTTCTTTGACGCTCATGGAACTCTGTCCTAGCAGTCTTAGATTTACCTGGGGCATCCTCAATACGAGCCGCCAACTTTGCACCTTCCTTACCGAACTTCTTTTCGTCGGCGCGTTTGACAGCCTTTAGCTCTTCGTCGTCGCTGAGCGGATTTTGTATACTTACATCAGAGCCTCGACGAGGCATACGAACCTTCATACTACTAGTTGGCTCAGGGTAACCAGGTGTGCCTAGTGGCTGGATCGTGTAGTCTTGTTGACCAGAGATTAGTCGACAGCTGCGCCCAACGACCTTGTGGCCAAAGACATCCTCGTTAGGTTTATTCATGCGGTCTCCGACACGTTTGGCGTACGCTAGGCATTCTCCGCAGGCAAACGGCAGGCCCGCAGTTTCGGGGTCTATGATGGTATCATCACAGAGCTTGGGGTTGGCCACGGTCTGGCAGTTGGAGCCGTGGTAGCAGGGAAAGCGCTCGTGTTCGTACTCGACGATCTTGTGGCCGCAGATCAGCTGGTGGAAGGCGCCGTTACGAGGGCAGGTAAAAGCGGAATGATCCTGAGCGTTGACGGAGTACTCGCGCTTGTAAGGCAAGAGGTAGATACCGGCGAAGGCGAGATCCTGCACCTCCGAAGGCGTGTTTTCGGGGAAAAGCATGACGGACAACAGAGACTAGCCGATAGTCTCTGTGAAGACGGCAGATGAATCGAACACGTAGAGAAGAAGAAGGAGAAGAAGAACGGAGAACACATTTAGGAGCTCACTGTCTTTTCATTGCGATCTTCTGACAAAGTGCCGAAGGTGTTTTTGTTCTCCGACTTATCACTGTCCGCAGTCGAACAAAGAGCTTGCACAAAGATCGCGTTGGGAAGTTGACTTCATTGTTTCGTGACGCTTTGTTTCCTTGACAGTATTCTTTCGAAGATCCCAACAACGCCTTTGTTCACACTAAATGTAGTACGTGAACGTGTCGAACGTGCGGTCGTATCTTGGGGTCATCGTGTGGAGCACGCGCTGAACGACTGTGGACACTACAGGTTGCGATCAATCATCACACAGCAGAGAAACAAGCACGAGATAAACACTCGATCGCAAAAAGGACGGCAGATATCAATACCATGCCATGTAACCGGCTTAAACGACCACTACCCAACTATTCACGGCTTCATTTCCTTCCGGTCATCGTTCTCGTCCAACAGTATGCAGTGCCCTTCATCGGCGAAAGCAAGACCGTTCCCTTTATTGCGAGTCCCGCTAACTACCGCTCCATCAGTCACCGTTCATAGCATTGTAGGCCATTGACCAAAGAATGGTGATGGTGCACAGCTGCCGCGTCGTCCTTCAGTCGTAGTTCCGAAGATCGAGGCTAGTGTTACTGTCGGTGTCTGATCTGTCGTCTTCGAGTATCCATGCTGGTAGAGATCCCTTCTTGAGAGGCTCGGGGTGAGAAAACATGCCATCGGAACAAGCATCGGCAGCCAACAGTCCTTGGTGGATTCCAATACGATGAGCTATGACGTGGCGGCGTGGTCCTTCCGCACTGAGCCAGGCAGTCATCTTGTCGAGACGGACCTTCTTCGCAGGTGGTGAGGTTTCTTGCGTGGGTGCTTTGCGCTTGAGAGTTTCGAAAAGGCCCTGGGCTTCGTCGAGTTCGGCTTCGATCTCGGCGTCCGTCGGCTCACTCTTCTTGACTGCCACGTCTATGGTCCTCTTCATTTCAGCAGCAATAGTTTGCTTCTGCTTCGCACGAAGTGCCACACTTGGGTTGTTCGCTCTGCCGGATGCCATTGAGATACCATCGTTTCTGACACGTATGACCAAGCTTGGATAAGACACGAGGTCTGCGCCGCGGAACTCGACATGTACACTGCGAATCGGGAGGCCGTTGTTTCTTTGCGATCGGCTGGGACGTATATTGATTTGTTGCGTGGGTGATGGAAAACTCATAGATTGGCTTTGGTCTTCTTCGGTAGAATGGAAAGGCACATCAGTAAGTCGATTGTTCACTTCCGCCATGTTGGCAGCTTCGGCAGGCTTGTGACACGCCTCGGGACTGGAATTTCTTCCCGCATTGCGCATCGAACAGCGTGTCGATAGGCTGGTCTGATCGCGCTTTCTTGGATGCGCAGACATAGCGAATGGAATGAGTATTGTGTAAAAAGTTAAGATGAATTAGACGTAGGTGGCAGATCTTGGTTGCTCGATGGTCATTCGGGAAAGAGTCCGTATATATGCAGTCAGGCATGTGACGTCGGATGTCCAAAGAGCTGGGTTGACTCGCGGATGTGAACATGGGTGCCTAATCGCTGGGATAGTGTACGCTACAACCAGTGGGCTCAACATCACACCCAGGGCGTCGCCCTTTTTGAGATCTGTTTGTTGCACTCTTGATACGCCATGCTGGCGTTGTCTTGTCGAAGTATTGCGAACTCTTTGTCCAAGCCGGTGTCGTGTTGTGTTGGAGCGCAATGTTTCACTGCGACATCATAAGTTCGAGAACCATCAACCGCCAGTATCGTGCCTTTCTCACCGAGCGTTCCTCTCCACGACTTGTGTCAAGATGCAAGATGTTTACATGCAAGAGGACGAATTGTCATGTACTCCTGGATGGTCTTGTTTCATGCTATGTTGAGGCAAAGGCGCGCATTGTCTCGGCTGCTTGATGCTTGAAACATCAACGTACAGGACAAAGACAGCACAACCTGACTGCGATCAAACAAATACCATACCAATCCCATTTCGTCTGCAGCTCCATCGTAATGTCTACAATCGCAAGAGAATGGGAAATAGAAACAGAACCAATTTACAGCCCATCAGGGGTCCGATATTGCACCTCTTACGACTCACAGACCAGCCTCGATTGCGTACACGCCCGGCGTCTGCCATGAGCCAGGGCTGCACGGTTAGAGCGCGTGTCGAGAACAGAAGAACAAGGCAAAGTCGTCTAATCGTGAGACGAGCTGGGTGTAGCTACACCATTGACGGTAGACGAGCTAGCCAGCCATGCGGAGAAGACCAATGTAGGGTCTGTCGTGTCTTCTGCCGTAAGTACGCCTGAAACCAAAAGATCAACTAGACTAATACAGTACAGGGCTTTTTGTAGAAGACCTTGAAAGGAGGACACCTAGCCTGACGCGTCCTGGTAACTCCACAGCAGCAGCATCCGGTAGGTTCGAGACTGGGAATCACAGTATACGTCTGACGACAGCGAAGTACCTACTACGAAGAAGCACTTGGTCCCGAGCATGGCGAAGCGTCGGCGTAGCGTGAGACGAAGTGCGCGCAACGTCAGAACTGAGCCTGACTTTCGATATGTATGCGCCAGTCTGGCAGAGTCCTTGCAAGAACACAGGATGCTCGAACTGCAGGATGGTTCGCAATGGCTTCCTCAGACTTGGGAGAAGATCATGGTATTCTTAGAATCCAGGGGTAGAAGCCGACTGTCATGCTACGTTCGAAGGCTGGTCGAGGTCAAAGCCGAAGGAGGATCGACGGAAGCAGATAGGGCTGTTAGAGCAATCTCACATTGCGACAAGCTGGTGAGAAGTCGTGCAGATCTGAAGGCCTCGGAAGATAGACGGTTGACATCAGAGATCGAGAAGTATCTCAAAAGCGTTGGTCGCAGCATGGTGAAGTAAATAGGTCCGTTGAAACATCAGTTCGATGGAGCAGAATCCGTTGTTGCATTGTGGTTGTGACGAAAGGCTGAGAGCATCATTGAAACAAAGAGAAGAAGTTGGATAGAGTTAGGTTGCCAAGACGCGCACTCCATCCGGTCGCGGCCCGTACCGAACGCCGGCCCCGCAATTCGTGACGCCGAAGCTGCGAGAACAAGCTCGAAAGTCGTTTTGCGAACCAGTAAATGCTGGCAACTGCTCGACATGCCTTGTTGTTTCTAGTGGAGTGCATTATTTCCAAGGTGCAGTATCTGGGCATCATTGGCTTGATCATATAAGTTCTTGTTTAGAATCACACCTTCTCCTCGCCCAACTCTCATCAGACATCCACGCAGACTGCACGCTTCTTTGACCGGTGCTTGCAATAGGCACAATCAACACTTGACGACTTTACGACTCACGATAACACAACACTTTTGAGAAGATCCCTGGCTCATCATGACGTCTAACATGCAATTCACCGATAGGGCATCCCAGGCTTTGGCTGATGCCCAGGACCTGGCATCACAATACTCTCACTCTCAATTACAACCTCTGCATTTGGCGGTATCTCTACTTGATCCTCCACCAGATCAGTCGAAGGACCAGCAAAACAACAACGCACACGCTTCCCACGCCGCGTCATCCTCGCCTTTGTTCAAGCAGGTTGTCGAACGAGCACACGGCGACCCCCAATTGCTTACAAGGGCTCTCAATAAGGCACTCGTACGGCTTCCAAGTCAGGATCCACCACCAGAGCAGATATCAGTATCACCAGCAATCTCAAAGGTGCTCCGGGCAGCCAACGACCTTTCGAAGACACAAAAGGACAGCTACATCGCGATTGACCACTTCATTCAATGTCTCGTTCAAGATCCAACTATCCAGAGATGCCTCGCAGACGCCAACATTCCAAACACAAAGCTGATCGATTCCGCCATACAACAGATTCGCGGCACTAAGCGCGTCGATTCCAAGAATGCAGATGCCGAAGAAGAGAGCGAGAATCTTGCCAAATTCACAATCGACATGACCGCGATGGCAAGAGAAGGCAAGATCGACCCAGTTATTGGCAGGGAAGAAGAGATCAGACGAGTCATTCGCATCTTGACGAGGAGAACAAAGAACAACCCTGTGCTCATTGGTGAGCCTGGTGTAGGAAAGACGACCGTCGTCGAAGGTCTTGCGCAGCGCATTGTCAATGCTGATGTGCCTGCAAACCTGGCAGCGTGCAGGCTGCTCTCGCTCGACGTGGGAGCTCTCGTTGCCGGCAGCAAGTACCGAGGAGAGTTTGAAGAGCGTATGAAGGGTGTATTGAAAGAGATTGAGAACGCGAAGGAGATGATTGTCCTGTTCGTCGACGAGATTCATTTGCTCATGGGCGCAGGATCGTCAGGCGAGGGAGGAATGGATGCCGCCAACTTGCTCAAGCCAATGCTTGCCCGTGGTCAGCTCCACTGCATTGGTGCGACCACGCTGAGCGAGTACCGCAAGTACATTGAGAAAGATCAGGCCTTCGAACGACGATTCCAGCAGGTCCTTGTCAAGGAGCCCTCCATCCCGGAGACCATCTCTATCCTGCGTGGTCTCAAAGAGAAGTATGAGGTCCACCATGGAGTCACCATCCTCGACGGTGCCATTGTATCGGCTGCTACCCTCGCTGCAAGATACCTCACTCAACGAAGACTTCCGGACTCGGCAGTCGATCTGATAGATGAAGCTGCTGCCGCTGTTCGCGTCACTCGTGAGTCTCAACCAGAAGCTCTCGACAACATGGAACGAAAATTGAGACAACTCGAGATCGAAATCCACGCATTGGACAGAGAGAAAGACGAGTCATCTCAAGCCAGGCTTCGTGAAGCAAAAGCTGAAAAGGCAAACGTCAATGAAGAGCTTCAGCCTTTGCGCGAGAAATACGAGAGCGAGAAATTACGCAGCAAGGAAATTCAGGAGGCCAAGATCAAGCGCGACCAGCTTATCAACAAACAACAAGAGGCTGAGCGTACTCGTGATCTGCAGACCGCATCTGACCTCAAGTATTACGCCATCCCAGACGTCGAAGCTCGCATTGAACAACTTGAGAAGGAGAAGTCACGAGCTGATCAGGAACAAAGACGTGGAAGCCTTGGAGAATCTCTTCTGACCGACGCTGTCGGTCCGGATCAAATCAACGAGATCGTCGGTAGATGGACTGGCATTCCGGTGACTCGTCTGAAGACGACTGAGAAGGACAAGTTGCTCAACATGGAAAGACACCTCGGCGAAGTTGTCGTCGGCCAGAAAGAAGCTGTCACATCTGTCGCCAACGCCATCAGACTGCAGCGCTCTGGTCTTGCCAATCCCAACCAACCGCCGTCATTCCTCTTCTGTGGTCCGTCTGGTACTGGTAAGACACTTCTCACCAAAGCTCTTGCTGAGTTCCTTTTCGATGACGCAAAGTCGATGATTCGTTTCGATATGTCGGAATATCAGGAACGTCACGCACTGTCCCGCATGATCGGTGCACCGCCAGGTTATGTTGGCCACGACGCCGGTGGACAACTTACTGAAGCCCTCCGCCGCCGTCCATTCAGCATCTTGCTTTTCGACGAAATCGAGAAGGCAGCCAAGGAAGTTCTCACAGTTCTGCTCCAGCTCATGGATGACGGCCGCATCACTGACGGCCAAGGTCGTGTGGTCGACGCCAAGAACTGTATCGTGGTTATGACCTCCAACTTGGGTGCCGAGTACCTTGCACGCCCCAATGCACCCGATGGCAAAATTGACCCTACGACGCGTGAGCTTGTTATGGCCAGCTTGCGCAACTACTTCCTGCCGGAGTTCCTGAACAGAATCAGTAGCACTGTCATCTTCAATCGTCTCAGCAAGCGGGAGATCCGACGCATCGTCGACGTCCGTCTCGACGAGATTCAAAAGCGTCTGCTCAGCAACAATCGCAACGTGCGCATCGAGCTCTCGACCGACGTCAAAGACTATCTCGGTTCTGCGGGCTACTCGCCTGCTTATGGTGCTAGACCTTTGGCGAGGTTGATTGAGAAGGAAGTTTTGAACAGACTTGCGGTACTGATCCTCAAGGGCGCTATCCGCGATGGAGAAACTGCTAGAGTTGAGCTTGATGACGGCCATATCGTCGTCTTGGCTAACCACACGGAGAGCGACTTGGAGGATGATCAAGATATGTACGACGAGGAAGAGGCAGCACTGGAGTTGGCGAATGGTGAAGATGCGGAGAACATGGATCTATATGACTGAGGTGGAGTAGAGTGTGATTATCAAGCATAGCTAGGCGTCGGGAATTATGATCGAGATACCACTCTGCAGGCAGGATTAGTTATACATAGAAATAAGCATGAATGATAGAATCATTGCAAGACTAATTGAATCGTGAATAAATGAAACTGTACGTAACGCATCATATAACGCATAACTGCAATGCACTAATCATCGATTGTGAAGATTCTTGCATGTCGTATCTACTCAGATATCGCATCTGTGCCACGACTCATCGGATCCGATGCGTTAGAGCCTCGCCCATGACTCTCCCTTGCCATTCTCAACACCCCATCTGTTCACAATACCCCTTGCGATACCATGAGAGATCCCCATGTTAGTGATCATAGGATTGACACCACTAGCGCTAGGGAACACACTCGCGTCCGCAACATACAAGCCCTTGGTACCCCATACCCTGCCCTCAGAATTGACAACACTGTTGTAAGGACTGGTGCCCATCCTGGCAGTACCCATCTGATGCGCAGAAGCAAAAGCCGCCGAGGCTGGCATCTTGCCCGACTGCATTGGGCGGATGTGGGTCTTCAGCCAGTCCTGAAAAGCGACATCGTTGAGGTCGTTGGATGAAGAGTCGGAGCGGATGAAGGTAGGTACGGAAGGCGTGTTGACAAAGATCTCGCTCGCTCCGCTGGCATGCAAGATCTTGGCCAAGCCCTCGAGGCCGATGGCGATATGTGCTCTGTCCTTCTTGCTGACAGTGTAAGCGATACGTGCGCGCTGGCTGTCCTTTTTGTCGGGATAGACGCGGCCCTGACCGATGTCGCGGGCCAGACTGATGTAGCCGACCATCCGTCGCATCTTGGCGCAGGCGATCTTGTATTGAAGCGGGTCGCGCCAGTTCATGAACGGCATCCAGAGCGAGGGGATCATATTGGTCGCTTCGAGTTTGACTCCGTGACCGTGGCCGTCCAGGTTTTCGTAATCGTTGACCACGGAAGTAAGAATGGAGCCTTCCCATGGACGAATGTCGGTGTCGAAGACACCTCCGAGTGTCATGACTGGGTGCAGGTGGAGATGTGCACCAACATGAGAATTCCTGATCCCACTTCGCTGAAGAATCAGAGGAGTGCCGAGTGTGCCTGAAGAAATAATGACGTTGTGTCTGGCCTTGAGGATGACCTTTTGCTGATATTTGTTGTCTCCTGTTGTGCCGCTGTGTGAGTCACGCGAGGTCCAGATGCCTTGCACGCCGGTCGCGACTCGATCGCCATGAGCGTCGAGCTTGTCAGAAAATAGAACGCGGTCGACTTCGAAGCCTTCCACGAATTGAGCGCCTGCTTTGCCTGCAGACGGGAGCCAACTTTCCGTTGGACCCTTCTTGCCGCAACTGCCACATCCGAGAGTGCAGTAGCCGCACGAATGTACTTGGCCTCCAGTGTTTTGAGGTACGGCCTTTGCATTCATACCCAACCTACGGGCACCCTCTAAGAGCTTTTGGTTGCCAATGTTGTGCTCGACGAATGCAGTGCTGACTCCCATGGTCTCACAAACGACATCCATGTCATTCTGAAACGCAGCGGAGGTAAAGTATGGTAAGCCCTTAGCTGCCCAGGCTTGTCGAACGAAGCCTTGTAGCTGCAGCGATGCAGACCAGTTGACGGTACCGCCTCCTCCCCATGCAGAGCCCGCCAGAACTGACATTGTTGAGTCATCAGACGTGGTAATGCCTCCGTTCATGAATAGGTTGGACATGCCATTCGTTTCAGACATGGGAAGATATTGAGGGGCCCAGTAGTAAGATTTGTCAGCGACAATGACCGAAAGACCAGCTTTGGCAAGCACGGAAGCCACCACCGAGCCTCCACAGCCAGAGCCAATGATGACGACGTCGGCTTCGATCATCTCGGGCATGTCACGCTTTTCGAATTGAGGAGGTGGAAACTGAACAAATGAGAATGGATAGGCCTCGCCAAAGCTGTGATTCACAGGAGTGTGTGGGAAAGAGATAAGTTGTTTGAGAGACGTCGAGACCCTGGGCCAATACGCCCTACCGAGGACAGATACTGACCTAAAGATAGTCTGGTAGACAGGGAGGTATGCCTCTTCCCAGCCCTTGAGGATTTGTAAACGGCTTCTGACTGACAGACTGTGGAAAGGTGTGGTAGACCCAGTAAACAACAAAGCTCCTGCGCGAGTGTCGAGGGCAGTGAGGAGAAAAGAGAGACCAGCCCGCTGATCTTCGTCCATATATAGTGTATACAGTCGCTGGACATGGTCCTCGAAATCGGGACATGATGAGATCGGTTCGGCAAGGTAGGCTTCGATCAGTGCATCTGATACCTGATCTGCTGGCGCAATGGCGCGCAGCTCTCGAAGTGCGTTGTCGCGAGTCTCAGCGGATAACACAAGCGCCTGCGTGTCGTCGGTGGTACCATTAAGTGAGATGGATGGTAGCACAGTGTCAGCAATAGCAGCAAAAGTTCGCCATTGGGCTGGAGACAGCCTCCTCTCATATAATGCGCTTGGCAGCGGGCTCTTCAACTGCTCAAGTACTTGCATTTTGTCGTAAATGCAGGAATAACTCGAATAACGTGCCTGTCGTGCTAATGTCAAAGTACTGTCATGATGCTCCGGCTCGCAGAGGGCATGGTATAGCAAGAGTTGTTCGACTTTCAGACTTCCCCTCTCTTGCTGCCGACGACAGGTGAAGTTGAAACGCCTGCCGAGGCATGATGCGTGACAACCCCGGATACGCAGGAGACGCCGCGAGTCATGACTGATCGGAGCCGCGCTGTCATGTGATAGTCACGTGATCATCGTCATTCAGGGAACCTCTGCTGTCACGAATATTTTTGAGAGCTCGAAACATACCGCCTCGATCGCTCGACGCGCCTTTAAATGAAGAAGCAGAAGACGATGTAGATTATCGCAGTAATGAATTGTTGCAGGCCGTTTGGTTTGTCGGGGATACGGAGACGCTGCAGAGGGCATGTTTGCTATTGCCAAGTATTATATCCACTGGTATTAAAGTCAAAGAACCTGGAAGCAAACATTCGCTGCAGTATCGGGAGCTGGCTCCATCACATGAGCAAAGATACTGAAATGTGGTTCAAGGGTTCAAGGGTTCAAGAATAGGCAATCCACTCTCGCACTTCGAGACCGTCGCTTCCTGGTGGTATGTCGGCGAACAGAACCAACTTTCAATGATCGTCTGTTGTTGAGGCTTTGTCTCTCAAGGTGTCAAGTCGGATCGAAGAAACAGCGCAACGGTCATCTCGCGTTTACGTAACTCGGTCGGCACGACGGTCTTATTCTGTGCTCTTAGCGGAATCGAGTCCGCCGGACTTAAGAAGCAATTAATTTGTCTGAACTTTGAGCACGCGAGCAATTCAGGGACTCCAGGCCGAGGTGGATCCTCCAGCCGTCTCCGCGAACAGAACAAGTGAGGATCCGTCTCAGGGCAAAACCTCCGCCAAATGATCCCCGAACTGCCGTCGCGGTCAGCTTCGCTAGAAAGACCAGTAGTGCGCTAGACCCAGCAATCGGTCGGCATCGCTCCACTCGATCACTTGCCGGCCGAGTCTCCCTGTTACTGAACCAGACAAACACCGAGTCTGTAACTGGCCAGATGTATTTGACCACAGGGACGGGGCCGCATCGGTAGACGATCGTGGATGTGAATTCCAGATTCGCCTGTGTCCGTAACCCTCGGCCAGCAGCGGTCAGACGACAATAGAGCCATGGATCGCAAAGCACGAAAGAATCAGCGAAGGGCCTTTGCGACGCTCCCCAGCCCGATACTCGGTTGCTCCACGGCCTGACTGCCAAAGTCCAGATGTGGACAGTGGACAGGTGCGGACGATGGACGTGTGTCGGTCAGGGCTTGGCCATGCTGTAAAGCAGTGCGATGACGGCAAGCGTCGAAACTTCAAAATGCTCACGAGATAAGAATTTCCATTGAATGTTGGCAAAAGGAATCCCATCTACAGAGATCGCGATCCTGATCGCTCGTTTCTGTTGAAAAAGTGCATCTCCTGCGTCCGTTGCATTAGGAGATGCTGCTTACAGAGTCAAAATTGGACCAGCTTTGCCCTCGTCAATTTGAGAGATAGCACATCAGGCATATCTTATCGCATCCAATTTCTTCAGATACCGATCAACGACCATGTCGCTGCCGTTGCTGGAAGGCGTTGGCCACTGCGCGCGCGGTCAACCGACTCGACGTTTGCACCTTCCGCATGCGCCGCCAAGCCGTAACACTAACCTCTTTCGGCGAGCATCAAAGATAAGAGATTTGACAGCCAATGGGAATGCGCGCATTGTTTTCTCTATGCAGAAGGTACGGGCGCACAACGCTGCTCATGACATGTCAAAGGAAGGAACCCCTGCCACGTCTGTAAATTGCACACGCGATGCAATGCACCATTCCGGTGACACTTCTCATGTGACAAACGCAGAGAACGAGCTTGTCGTACGCAAATGAGACTGTTGTCAAGCGAGAGTCACCGCTGTGAGACGACGGTGCGTCGCAATGAAACTCCAAAGAATAAAGCAGTTGCGGCCGAAACAGATAGATAGATCAACTCTCTAGAACTAGAAGATGACGGGGACCCGGCACAAGGGTCTGCTTGTTGAAGCTTCTGCAGAGCAAGTGCGTTGCGGGAGCAGAATAGACTCTTTCCGCGCCCCAACGATGACCCACCAAGACCCATAATACCCACTACGCTTACAATCGCCCCGTTGGCTAGAGGCTAATAACTGTAAGTTCGCTTCGTTCGTTGATAGACAGACCAGACATCTCATGGTTCGTGAACATCTTTGGCTCGTCGACTCCGTATATACCCAGCCTGGTCTCCCCATGCTCGCGTGCCTCTCTCTGTTACACCACTCAGCCTTTATCTCTACCAGAACATGGCCCAATAAATCATCTTCCTGTCTATCCTTATATCTTTCTGACTCCTGTTCTCTGCATCCTGCGGTGAACCGGCCTGCGCATCGAACCACCTAAGTCCCTGCGCCAGAAACAAATTCGTTAGCTCGCTTCTATACATTACTGCCCTGTCGTTCGACTGTCCTCTTATCTCCCCCGGCAGCCACCCGGCGATCATCGCAGCAGTCCTCTTCCAATCACCAACTTCGAGTCTCCTCCTTTTTAAAGAGCCGTGTCGCTTTAATATATCCCTTGCCAGATCAGCATCTTGTATCTGCAGACCGCCATTCTCGCACGCGACCTTGAACTTCTAGAAAGAGTCGGGACTCGCTGTTCAACACACAACCAGCTTTGTTCGCTCGTCTCCTCACGACGAACATTCAAACCGCAACTTCAATTCGTTGCCTCGACAGTACTCGCCATAGACCTTCGATGGTCCAATCGCTTTCGCTCAACGCGTAAAAGATCATAACCCGACCAGACCTTTAAACAACCAACAAACATATACCACGTGCCAGTAACGTCAACATGGCCACCTCATTCGCGCAACAACCACATCAGATGGTTTCGCCAACCATGCAGCAGTATCCTCAATTCAACCAACATCGTCACACATATTCCACTGGCCACTACACTCCACCTTCATCGACCACACCACCCTCGCTCACTTCTTCTCCAACCAACATGCGCCAGGCCCATCAGCCAAAAGGATGTGGCTACATCCCAGCTGCGCTCCGCCCTACCGAGATGCCAGCTTCTCGACAAAGACGACCTCTTACCCCACCAAGGAGTGCCCACAGCAGTGTCGACAGTCAAGCCTCAAGCAACTTCTCCCAATCCAAGAGTCTTCCAGCCACACCCACCGACGACTTTGGTTCATTCATCGCTCCTTTCGGCGCCGTCACGAGAGTCGTGACTGATGAGTGGAACGACGACTTTGGCCAGGTCACCGGCATGCCGACTCGCAACCATTGGAAGGTCAGTGTTTCTTGCTCTTTGTTTGTCTTTCTTCGCGGCGCTGCTGTCTTGCTGTGTCATGTTTTCAAGCTATTAGCCTAGCGACAAGGAAATAGTGAGCAAAGAAGAAGAATGTCTAAGCCTCACGGAATGGAAACTTCTTCTTTGTCGCACGTTTCAGCTGCTTGTTCGGTCCATAGTGGATTCGAAATCCTTAGCACACAGCATGGCCCACCGAGGTTGGTATCCACGTGGCACACGCCATCACGTTGGCAATGCGAGCATGACAGCTTCTCATTCATTTCTACAACATTTGTCAATTGAAACGTATACTGACCATCTTACAGCCTGACTCCACAGCTTCTTGCTGCACCACTCCAACATGCACCACTGTCTTTTCCTTCATGGCTCGCAGACATCACTGTCGACGATGCGGAGGCATCTACTGCAACACCCACAGCGTCCGCGCCGTTCCTCTTGATCAGGAGGCTCGTTTCCACCCACAAGGCAACAGAGCTCGTGCATGCGACAACTGCTGGAATGACTATACCGTCTGGCGAACTGAGCGCAAGTCTCGCACTCCAAGCCTTGCCAGCGCCGACACCACCATTCCTCAATCCAATGACGTATTCGCCATTGGCATCAAGCAGAATCAGAAAGACATCACCCCTGTGATGGTCGGCCACGAGTCCGTCCGAGAGGGTGACTGGAACTGGAGCACTTTCTAAGTGCCAACAGTCACACACCATACGATCTTGATGATGCATTCCTAGCGATGCATTGATGTTTGTCTTGCGTTTTAGCGATTTATTTCAATACCCCAGTTTGTTCAGCCATCTCGCCTTGTCGAGCTTGCGGACAAATTTCAGACCTCAATCGATGGACGCAACTATTAGGTTGCTTTCATGCTTGCTTTGCGGCGTTTAATGGTAATGACTTGCGCTGTACTATTTATACGGAGGGATTGGCGTTTACTGCATGGCGAACATGTCTTTTTTAGCGATAGTGAATACCCATATAGATCGCTGCTATCGAACACATTCACAAGTATCTGAGAAGTCGTGTGCTGTAAAATGAGACGATTGTGATAAAGGGTTCAATTCTATTCAGCATTGGGTATCATGGCGGTATCAATCGAGTAAGTGACAGCACACTCTTACTCTTCGTCTACGTCGTCCCCGAAAGACACAAGCTCATCTAGATCCGCCTCGCTCACTCCCTGAATCTGCAGATTCATACTAGATTGAGGGAGAGCTTCGCCGTCTCGGTCGCTCCGTGGTAAGGACGAGATACCTCCCAGCGGTGGTGACCCATCACTTCTCTGATGCGGTGAATCTCCTGCTGCCTGACTCGAACGTTCGCTGAGTCCATCACCTTTCGATGATATACCGACATCAGTCTTCATCGCATTGCGCTTGGCTTGGGCCTCCGACTTGACCTGACTCGAGGACGCACTCCCCTTCTCCGCAGCATCAATCTGCTTGAGCAAGAACGCAATCGTACTATCCCTTGCCTTCTCCAGCATCCTTAATCTCCCCAGCTCCAAACCCTCATAATCCATCACCACTTTCTTCGCACCGGCGCCTGCCTTTGAGCCACCGTTCTTAACTTCCAGCAAACCTCTTAACACAACAACACTCTCATCTCTCTCCCTCAGTTCCTTCACCAACCTTTCCCTCTCGAAAGCTTCAGCCTTAGCCCGCCTCTCCTCGTCCCTCTGCTTTGCCTCCCACGACCGCCACGCAGCAACCGCCTCCCGCCCTACCGTCTCCATATGCGTAAATCGCACAGGTCCAAGCATAACGCCACCATACCAGCGCGCGACAACGAGGGAACCAGTCACTTTCTCTGCTTCGAGAACGGACAAAGCATGCTTGGCGCCGTATTTTTCACCATCGTCATCGGTGGTCGTGCTGATAATCGGTGTGCCGGAGAGCGTCTTCTGCTTTGAAGATGGTAGACGGGCGGCTAGGATGCGGTGGCTGGCGCTGGCGAGGTCATCGTGGGATTGAAGTTCTTTGGGCGACAGAGTGGGGGAGAAGTAGCCTTGAAAGATGGATTCGCGGTCGTGTATAGGTTCGGACGTGAATATTGAGTTTGACGGAGACGGGGAGGAAGTAGATGCGGGGTTGGACGGGAACGGAGGTGGTGGTGGTGACGGTGGTGGGGACGATTGCGAGGGTTGTTTGCGTTTTAGTGACATTGTTTTGGGAGTGATATCAAGCTGTCATGAGCTGGTCATCTCATCCGGGCGGTCTCCCGATCGTCTTCTGTAAGTTACGAGAGCAGTCTCGCGATTGACTGCGATCCTGATAGTGACGCTAGGTATTGGGCAGTCCTGGTCTCGATCACTCGGCCAAAGTACGGTGATCGGTCTTGAGGTCGTTGATCGAGTTTCTCCAAAGGTGACCTCGAGGGTCTTGATTGTGGAACTTCAGGGTCGTGCTAACTTATTCAGACAGGACGCTCTAATTCCTCTGACTGCTAGCGTTTAGGCGTATAGCCAGTTTTGACTCCTATCGATTCGGGATCGTCTGGTCGGCGATGAATAGGCGTCGATGCCGAGTCCGATGGTCTGAGGCGGCCCTTGCAGCTTACCGTTCGACGTGCTCCTCCTTCGTTATGTTCAGCCACGAGCCTTTACGAATCGATTGCGCACGCAGAGTACGAGTGCCGGCCGTGATGTCGCGATTGGGAGCATGCGCCACACAGCCGCCACGACACTCTGCGGAGAATGCTTGGCCAGACCCCCCACGGTGCATCATTCTTCTGATCTGGTCTTGCTTATTAACCAACAGTCAACACAGCCGCGTGGCAACAGCTGCCTACACGCCAGGCAGGTACAAATTCCGTCTAACCAAGATTCCAGGTTGCCGTCTAGGGGTTGGTTTAGTCGTATGCGCCTTCCACCTACTTCGATTGACCTCCACAGATCGGCAACTCGTGATACACACGGGTCATCGAACTTACGACAGCTATTCTGCTGCCTACTGAGCTGGGAGCCGGAAGTGTACATAGCTAAGTACTCTCGCTCTTGACCCTCGTTTCCTATTTTCTCTACACCTACATCCAGCTCTTCACCCACCTTACCAACAGTAACTCAACATGAGCAACCAGAACAACAATACTCCTCCCAATTTCTGGGACTGGGTCTCCAACTCTGAAGACCGCAACAGTCCGGCCAACGGCCCATGGACTAATGCCAGGACCTATCCTCAGTTTTCCCAGGCCGACTTCAACCCCCTCGCCGGATGGGCTGGTCCCATCGCAGGAATGCCATACCGCACTCGCCGCGGCCATCCATTCCCTGGTCCCGCCAGTCACCCTGCACCACCCCCACCACCCCCAAACTACGAAGAAAGAGGACGAGAACAACAGCATGGCACTCATCCACCTCCACCTCCTCCACCGCAACCAGAGCACGAGCTAGGAGACTCGGCGGATAAGGAGCCTATGCCACCGTCACCACCTGCTTCAGTGCCGACCGGCGACGAACATCATGGACGACACAGCCAACATCACCATGGTCATCACCCCGGTCACGAGCGTAGAGGAAGAGGCGGCTTCGGCGGTCGTGGATGGCACCATCACCGCGGCCACAGAGCACACAGCCGTGGCGGAAATGAGCATGGCCATGGTCCACGAGGCAGAGGTTCTTCACCATCACCATTCCCATTCGACCTGAACGAGCTAGCCAGCCAATTCCTTCCTCACCTCTTCAGCAACAACAACGTCATCAACCCTTTCCCAACCACCAACACTCGTTCCGCCGCCAAAGCCGACGGCTCATTCATCCCGGCTGTCGACGTCTTCGACACCCCTTCCAAGTACTTGATCCACGCCTCTATCCCAGGCGCCAAGAAGAGTGACATTGACGTCTCCTGGAACGCCCAGACTTCTTCCATCAGCATCTCTGGTGTTGTTCACAGGCCTGCTGGCGTGGATGAGGAGATGCTCAACACCATGGTTTCTGATGAGAGACAGATTGGTCTCTTTGAGAGAAGCATCAAGCTAGACAGCGAAGACGTCAGTGTTGATATCGACGGCATCGGTGCCAAACTTGAGGAGGGCATCCTTGTTGTCACTGTGCCAAAGCTGCTGCCAGATGAGTGGACTGAGGTTAGGAAGGTCGACATCGAATAAGTGTGTACATATCGATACCCTTGGGCGTTATTTGTAGCTAGCTTTTGGTATGGTAGTTTCGATCGCGTTAGCCAGATTCTCGAAATGCATTACTTTACCTGCTAGAACCGACTGTGGCTGCCCACGCTTTCGGTGCCTGTGTTAAATCCAAACTGAGAAGTATCTTCGTCGTTGGCACCCGTCCTTCACGGCAGCTCCAACTGCGCTCGCCGTGCAGATTCCGGCACAAGGATTTCCATTCGAAAGGCAACCTTCCTCCAGGGACATACAATGGCCAGACCGGAGCCGATGCTGTATCCGTGAAGCAATAAGAGTGGATCACCATGGTGTGGAGGATCAAGTTTGCGTAGATCTTGTCTCATTACATTAGATATATGTGTATTATGTACAGCAATTGAAATGGCTTAGTGACAGCTCAATCGCGCTCAATACCACAGAGCCCTGTTCCAGAACAGCGTTTTCGCGTTGTCGAGGTCGTCGCCATACTTGATCTTGAATGGGTTTCCTGACAATGTAGTATTGACGACCAACTGCACTGGTCCTCTCTTTGGGTAGCGCCCGTACTTTGGCCAGTGGACTTTGCCGGTCGTGTTGTGCCACATCTTGTTGGGGTTGCCGGTGATGACGAAAGACAACAAGTATTTCTGGAACGTGAGGGCGATCGTTGCATTGACGCTAGGGTCGCCGGTGTAAAAGTAGTAGAGGTAGTCCATGGCGTGGGTCGCTGGTGGGATTTGCATGTATCCTTGCCACGTCTCGTTGTGTAGCGCGTGTGTCAATGCTAGATCCTTGCTTGTGTGGTGAAAGGATTGCTGCATGTCTGCGAATTGTAGACCTGGGCTTGCATAGTTGGCTGCGGGGTACAGGGAGAGCAATTGGTTGATTGCATCAGAAGAGATGCCAGGGAAGAAGAGGTACAGTTGGGTTACGATATCTGCTTCGGTGTTGACGCCCGGCCATGGAGAACCGTTCGATTCGTGTTGTTGGTGTGTGATGACGACCGGGCCGGAGAAATTGAACTGATTCTGGTACAATGCGGCTTCTGGTGTGTCCGGCATGAAATCGCCATCTACACGAGGCTGCATCACATAGCCGTATTGACTGACGAGCTGATTGGAAGCGGAACCAAGTGTCGCGTAGGGGACATTGCGCATGCAAGAGAGGTCGGTGCTCTGACAGCCAACAGCAGATGTGAGATTCTGCCAGAATGCTTCTGCTTGGTGGTGACCTCCGCCTGGGTTCAGACCAGGACTGATGATGTATGCTTGATTGAAGAGTTGATCTGTGTGGCCAGCGTATCGCTATAAGAGGTATTAGCTCGAATGCCTGATCTAGGAGATGTCCTTAGACTTACAGTCATCTGAGACATGACTTGAGAGCCACCCGAGGAGAGTCCAGAAGCCGTGATCTTGTTTGGGTTACCACCGAAAGCACTGATGTACTTCTTGGTCCAGCGAAAGGCGTGCTCGACATCGCGAACAGCAGCGTTTGTCGAACCCCCCTCGTGAGTGAACGTGGGACCATTAGCAAGCCCAAAGACTCCTAACCTGTGGTTACAGCTGATCCAGACAAACTCTTGTGACACGTTGAAAAGACCTTCGGGTGTGTTGGTTGTCTTGCCACCAGAAGCATATCCTCCTCCCCAGTACCATTGGACGACTGGAAACTTCATATTGGAGCTAAATGCTTTCGCTGGAGTGTAAATATCACAGAACAGGCAATCCTCAGCACTGCCACATGTCACACTCGAGGAGGCGTAGTTGCCGGTGTTTGTCGAATTCTCCACGGATGGCCATGTAGGTGCGGCAAAGCGTAACGTCCCTGTTGGAGGTGCGGCAAACCGGATGTTTTGGAACTTGTAGTATCCCAAGCTGGCGTTGCCATATACAGGCACAATCGTGGAGTAGTCGAGAGTGACTGTCGGTGTTGATGCGGGAGCAGTGGGTGTTGTGGACGATGGTGACTTGGTCGAGGTGATTTCGGCTCCCGCAGCTGAAAGCACTGGCGTCGTAGTGCTCTTGCTTGCAGTTGTGTCGTATATCACGCTCCTGGTTGTGATCGTGGCTTTGGCCGCTTCTACTGTCGACTTGATGCCAGATGGAGATTCAGAGACTGCGGTGACAGCGGCGGCTGCTGAAAGCAGAACAGCAAGTAATTTGACCATAGTTTTATGATACAGGTATGTCGCGTGCCTCGATTTGCTGATCCGTTCCGAGATCAACGAACGTAGGGAAGTCGAGAGCCTTATAGTAATCCATGTCGGCTATCAACGTGTCGAGATGTTGCATGGCTTTTCGACGGTTACGGACCAAATCTCTTGCCAGCAGCTGAGAGTCGTCGCTATAGTAGGATATCGATTTGCGAGAGGTGCAAAAGATGAATAAAGTTGAATGAAGTGTCAAACGGTAAAGCCGAACATCGGTACCCCGGAGATATTCGTACGAGATTGTGGGTGAAAAGGAGGACGAGAAACGCTCTCCAGCGGCCAGCTGAATCACCCTATCCCACAGCAGCGGAAGTACCGATTGTAGTAAGAGCAGGATCAAGGTACCGTACAGTCTCCCTTGTCAGAAAGCGAGACATACACCACATTGTGTCTACACGCACCCACGAGTCATGAAACGCAGGTATACTTCTGACGCTCCTTGCCAAGATTTCGACATGGGAGAATCTGCCTGCCAATACCATGGAGTTATAACTCGATGAAACAGTATTACTTCAATGACATTCAGTGATCTATCTTCTAAGCACTGCCTTCTGTCACACTTTGTGAAGTTGCGATCCACTAGAATCACGACAACCCTGGGGTCCTCATAACGAGCTGGCTTTCCTTCGCTGTATTTCACAGCAGCACCACTAGCTGCATGCACTCATGGGAAACTAGCACCAGAGCCTAAAGGTGACAAATCTACTGCCAACTCCTGGCTGAGAAGCAGATGGGACGCCAGGAGGTCGATAATCGCGAGTTTGAACAGACAAACGGACGATCGGACGCATGGACGGTGTTACGGTAGGAGAAGTGGTCATCAATCATTATGCCTTCATCACCTATAGAAGCAAGGTCTTATGTCTAGAACCCCGCAGCGAGCGCAGGCATGTCCATTAGTAGACCCCACATCGAGCCGCTCGATCTTAAGCGGCTCGAAATCGAGCGAGCGAGAGCAGCTTTTGGCCAGTTCGAGCGAGCGGGGGCAGGGGCAGCGTGAATCGAGCGGCTTGATGTTGAGCCGCTCGATTTTCCGCTTATAGTCAGTTTAGAATAGCTATAAAAATAGGACATAGAGCTATGTAGTAGTAGCGTAGTAGTAGTATAGCTACTAAGTAATATGTGTATTATCTAGTGCTATAGCGCTACTTAAATAACTATCAAGCGAGTAAGGGCAGCTTTTAGCAGTAAATCGAGCGGAAAATCGAGTAGCTCGATTTGAGCGAGCGAGGGCAGGTGTAGCATAAATCGAGCGGCTTGAACTCTAGAAAACCTGCTCGCGCTCGCTCGAAATCGAGCAGCTCGATTTTCTACTCAATCTTTAACTAAAAGCTGCTTGCGCTCGCTCAATTTCGAGCTACTTAATTTTAAGCTACTTAATAAGCTATATACTACCTAATAGAAGGTCTAAGAAGTGTCTATAATAGTTATAAAGCTTATACTACTACTACGCTACTACCACGCTATAGTAAAATCCTTAAAATAGCCC